>OGCO01006481.1_pt1 | contig 10322 bp, 8 predicted proteins | sample 1570171 | NCBI WGS metagenome assembly OGCO01 (sample SAMEA4370583, study PRJEB24528) | human gut metagenome | reverse complement strand
TAATGAGGAAAAGGTATTGCCAATTACAAGTACTATGTTTTTAAATAAAATAAATGAACTTGTGTCTGCAGGGAAAATTGCAGATTCAAGTAGAATTCTTTTTGTAAATGATGGTTCAAAAGATAAAACATGGGAAATTATAACTAGATTAGCTAAGACAGATCCCCATTACATAGGTATTTGTCAAAGCCGGAATAGAGGACATCAAAATGCGGTACTTGCTGGTTTGATGGAAGCAAAAGATAAATGTGATATTACAATTTCAATTGATTGTGATGGTCAGGATGATATCAATGCAATGGATGAAATGGTAGACGCTTATTTGGACGGATGCGAAGTTGTTTATGGCGTACGAAGTAAACGTGACACAGATACATTCTTTAAAAGGTTTACCGCCGAAGGTTTTTACAAATTATTAAATTGGATGGGGGTTGAGGTAGTATTTAACCATGCTGATTATCGCCTGCTTTCCAATAGAGTTTTAAGAGAATTTGCTAATTTTAAAGAGGTAAATATTTTTTTGCGTGGAATGGTACCTTTAGTTGGATTCAAGAGTACAAGTGTGTATTATGAAAGGCACGAAAGAATTGCAGGAGAAAGCCATTATCCGTTAAAGAAAATGTTGGCATTGGCTTTTGATGGAATTACTAGTCTTTCGGTTAAACCAATTAGAATGATAACAACTGCTGGTATATTGATTGCGTTTTTGAGTTTTATTGGAGTTATCTGGGCTGTTGTAGGCGCTTTGCTTGGAAAAACTGTTTCCGGATGGGCTAGCACGGTATGTATTGTGTGTTTTATGGGGGGGATTCAGTTACTGTGTTTAGGGGTAATTGGAGAGTATGTTGGAAAAATTTACATGGAATCTAAGCATAGACCAAGATATATTATTAGTGAACGTACATGGGAGAATGATAACGAAGAAGAGCTTAGGGTTAAGAAATGAAGAAAATAAAATTATTATATAAAAAATATAAAGAAATTATCAATTACATAATTGTTGGTGGAATGACGACTGTTGTTGGACTTGGAATATATTATATATTGGTTATTTCAGTACTGGATCCTTTAAAACCAGTTGAACTTCAAATCGCAAATATATGTTCTTGGATAGGTGCTGTCGCGTTTGCTTATTTTACAAACAGAAAATTTGTATTTGAGAGTCAAAATCAGAATAAAGTAAAAGAAGCATCCCAATTTATTTTGTCCAGAGTGGCTACGCTGTTTATTGATATGGGAGGAATGTTTTTTGGGGTTACACTTTGTAAAATTAATGACAAATTGTCAAAGATCATCGTTCAGGTAGTAGTTATAGTAGTTAATTATTTATTGAGTAAACTTATTGTTTTTAAGAAGGATAAAAGGTAAATAACATTTTGGGGGAATATATGGTTGTTTACTGGATAATCCAAAAAAGAAATTTGGTATTTAATCATAAAATATGCTATACTATCAAAACAGACTAAAAACTAAAAGGGGGACTATGTATGATTTTGACAGATAAAGATATCCGTGCTTTATGTACAAATGAAAAGAAAAGTACAGCTGGAATGATTAATCCCTTTTTTGAGGAGTCATTGCAGAGTGAGTCATATGATTTAGCAATAGGTAAACGTATTGCGGTACTAAAAAAGGAAGTTCGCTGTATTGATATTACCGATCAAAATAAAATTGATTCAATTTACGATGAAATGGAGCTTCCTGCTAGTGGTTATGTGTTATCTCCTAAAGAATATGTTCTTGTATCATTAAGGGAAAATATTGCGCTTCCAGAGAGTATTACAGCTCATATTCGTCCAAGAACGAGATTTACCAGATTGGGTCTGTTAGTAAGTGATCAGCATTGTAATAGTACTTATGAGGGAAATCTGAAACTAGGATTGTTTAATGCCACTGATTATGCAATTAAAAATTTACCAGGGGTTAGAATTGCCCAGATAGTATTTGAAGAACTGAAAAGTACACCATCAAGCGAGAAGATGTATAAAAATAAAGTAAATGCTGTATATCAAAATGAACAGGAGTTTAGAGGTGCTGTTGCGTCCAAAAAGTTAGAAGATAAAGTGGCTGAAGCAGTAAGTCTTTTATTAAAGAGGGATAATTAAATGGCAACAAGCTTAGATAATTTGATTGATAATTATGTACAGCTGAAAAAGGATATTTTATTCTCGAAGGTAAATGATGAGGATTTGGCTCTTTTTATTGACATGACGAAGAAAGAATTGAAAAGAGAAATTCGGGAAGAAATTGAAGAAGAGGTAAAGGAACGTGCATTAAAAAAAGCGCAGAACGAGATTGAGGAAAAAGCAGGACTGCGACGAATTGCTGAGTTTAAAAAGTTAGCTTTGGATGGATTTATTGTGGCTATTTTTGTAGGGCTATTTGTTAACCAGGTAACAGAGATTATAGGACACTTAAAAAGGACATCTGTGCTTGTCGACATAAAGCCAACAATCTGGCTGGCAATTGGTTTTTTCTTTATATGTGTAATAATTTTCTTATGGAGATTTTTAGCCGAACTTGTCAAGCTAATAAAAAAGGAGCATAACGATGAGACAAATTGAGACGAACAGAAAGTATAAGCATTTTAAAGGAAATGAATATAAAGTTTTATATATAGCAGAGCATTCTGAAACTGGAGAACAGTTTGTTGTGTATCAGGCTTTGTATGGTGACTTTAAAGTGTATATTAGGCCTTTAGAAATGTTTGCCTCAGAAGTGGATCGTGATAAGTACCCGGAAGTGAAGCAACGATATAGATTTGAACTTGTAGAAGACTAGATAATCCCCTTGCCCGCCGATTTCCCATGTAGTACAATGTAACTACATAAGCAATCGGCGGATTTTTATTTCTTTAAAAATATATTATTATGAAATGGGAGGGCGCTTAAATGAAGATTGGTGAAAACTCCAAATCGGAACAGATAAACAATCAGTTATCAGTATCAGAACAGCAAAGTAGCAGTAAAATGAAAATAAAAAACACCTCCCACCAGACAATTTCCCTCGGCAATACCGCCTTCGCATCCATTCGGGAAGCCAATAGCTTCTACATTGACAAAACAGATTTTATCTGCCAATGGTGGGAAAGCCAGGATGTTGCTACGTTGATAACGCGGCCAAGGCGATTCGGAAAATCTTTAAATTTAAATATGCTAGAATGCTTTTTCTCAGAAAAATACAGGGGAGAAGGAGAACTGTTTCGGGGATTATCAATCTGGAATCATGAGAAATATAGAGAAATTCAGGGAACATACCCTGTGATTTTTTTCAGTTTCGCAGACATAAAAGGGCAGACTTTTACCTCCGCCCGGGAGGCAATCTGTCAGGTAATTCAGGATTTATATGCCGAATTTGGATTTTTAAAGGAAAGTGAACATTTAAGTCAGGAAGAAAAAGATTATTTTTTTCTGGTTACGCCAACGATGTCTGATGCGGTTGCTGCAATGTCACTGAAGCGACTTTCTATGTGCTTACACAGTTATTACGGAAAAAAGGTTCTGATTTTTCTTGATGAGTACGATACGCCGTTGCAGGAAGCTTACATGTATGGATTTTGGGACGAATTGACAGGTTTTATGCGTGGATTATTTAATTCCACATTTAAGACAAATCCTTATCTGGAACGAGCTCTGTTGACAGGAATAACGCGGGTTAGTAAAGAGTCTATTTTTTCTGATCTAAACAATTTAACAGTTATAACTACTACTTCTGAGCAATATGCTGATTGCTTTGGATTTACAGAAGCAGAAGTATTTGACGCCCTGGAAAAGTATGGAATGGCAGATCGGCAAGGCGAAGTACAGACATGGTATGACGGATTTTCCTTTGGAAACAAAAAGGATATTTATAATCCATGGTCAATCACATGTTTTTTGAAAGAGAAGAAGCTAAGACCCTACTGGGCAAATACCAGTTCCAATCAGCTTGTGGGAAAACTGGTAAGAGAAGGATCTGCTCAGATAAAAATGGTCATGGAAGATCTGTTGGCAGGGAAAAGCTTTCAGACGGAAATTGACGAGGAAATTATTTTTGAGCAGCTGCAGCGGAAGAAGGGGGCAATCTGGAGTCTGTTTCTTGCTGGCGGTTATTTGAAAGTTGTAAAGAGTGAGTTTGATATATCCAGTGGTAGATACAGCTATGAATTGGCTCTGACAAATCAGGAAGTCAAAATGCTTTTTGAAGATATGGTGGAGGGATGGTTTTCTGATGAAACAGTCCCATATAATGATTTTCTGAAAGCTTTTCTGGCAAAAGATCTGGATTATATGAATGAATATATGAACCGTGTAGCAGAAGCGACATTCAGTACCTTTGATACTGGCAGAAACCCGTCTGATGATACCAGCCCTGAAAGATTTTATCATGGATTTGTACTTGGACTGATTGTTGAACTTGCTGGGAAGTATCGGGTTACCTCTAATCGGGAAAGTGGATTTGGGCGATATGATGTTATGCTGGAACCCCTGGAGAAAACGAAAGATGCCTTTGTCCTGGAATTTAAAGTATTTAATCCACGTAAAGAAAAGACATTGGAAGATACTGTAGCAAATGCATTACAGCAGATAAACGAAAAAGATTATGACTGTGAGCTTTTAAGCCGGGGAGTTCAGAAAGAGAATATTTTCCATTATGGATTTGCTTTTGAGGGGAAAAAAGTATTGATCGGATAGTTTGGGGAACAATCCCCTTGCCCGCCGATTGTCTATGTAGTAAAATAAAGCTACAAGACAATCGACGGATTTTTTGCGTAAAGAAAACTTACTTAAGAATCGCCGGAAAGGAAAGCATTTAAAATGGATAAAATAGCAGTACTAATCCCCTGTTACAACGAGAGCAAAACCATAGAAAAGGTTGTAACAGATTTCAAGAAAGTATTGCCGGAAGCGGTAATATATGTATACGATAATAATTCCACTGACCATACAGATGAAATTGCCCGCAGAGCAGGTGCTGTAGTCAGATACGAATATCAGCAGGGCAAAGGAAACGTTATTCGCAGGATGTTTCGTGAAATTGATGCACAGTGTTATATCATGGCAGACGGAGATGATACTTATCCCGCAGAATTTGCCCCTTCAATGGTTGAGAAAGTATTGAATAAAAAAGTTGATATGGTAGTGGGAGATCGTCTGTCCTCCACTTATTTTACAGAGAACAAGCGACCATTTCATAATTTTGGAAACAGTCTGGTGCGTAAATGCATTAACATTATGTTTAAAACCCAGATAAACGACATCATGACAGGCTACAGAGCATTCAGCTACCAGTTTGTAAAGTCCTTCCCTGTATTATCCAAGGGGTTTGAGATTGAGACTGAAATGAGCATTCACGCAGTTGATAAGAACATGTATATCGAAAATGAAGTGATCGAGTACAGAGACCGTCCCGAAGGCAGTGAATCCAAACTGAATACATATTCAGATGGCTTCCGGGTACTGAAAACCATAGCCAAATTATACCGCAATTATAAGCCAATGGCATTCTTCGGACTGGTGGCAGCAGTGCTTTTGATCCTTGGAATTGGATTCTTTATCCCGGTATTTGTAACCTTCCTTGAAACCGGACGTGTGGGAAAAATTCCTACTCTGATCGTATGTGGTTTTGCTGTTTTGGGAGCAATTCAGTCATTGTTTTCCGGACTGGTCCTGCAGACAATGGTTCAGAAGAACCGGCAGGACTTTGAAATGGAACTGCAGAGGATACAGGAGCAGTATAACAAATTACAATGAAGCTTCTGGACAGCAGTGCGAAGCACGGACATTTATATATGGTAATAACGCCAGAGCCTGTTTGAAAAATCATTCCCGCAATCTGCACGCCCCACTTTGCGGAAAGCCTTTTTCAAACGCGCTCTAGAGGCGATAGATTTGCCTGGAGAAATAATAAAAAGTGGAAGCACAAAAAAGGCTTCCACTTTTTGTTATATGATCATTGTTATAGCCTGTACAACAACAAGACTTTCAATCACCATCATAGTTTCCCATATTTTACAGCTGCGGTTATGATCCACAGACACCATAGCTGTAGAGAACAGGGAAAACAGCGCTGGAGCAAGAGGAAGAAAATAACGTCCCTGAATGCCCTGTATATGATCACAATCCATTGTGGTATAACCGACCATCATGGAAAACATGATCAGCAGCAAAGATCCCAGACAGCTAAAGGCGATAAATGTCCGGTTTTTCCTGGTGAAAACCGGGGCGTCTCCTTTTACGTTTACAAGCAGTAAAAGAATGATCAGGAATACTATTAAAAGGGACCAGTTGATATTAATATCCAGCCAGGATAATTTTCCACCTAATAAGCCTCGTAGAATGGTGTCACTGCACTGGATGACCGTATTCCATAAAATATAAATGGTCTGGAGCGGGTGCTGGAATACATATGAAATCGGATAAATAGTATTTTCCGGATCCGCAGAAATATCTGTGGCAAACATTGCAGAAAACATAGGCATAAATTTAATTAAAGTAACTGCAATTAAAAGGACAGCTCCCACGCAGATACATAAAGGAACGATCCAGCGCATCTTTTTATGCATGTGATGATGGGGCACATGGGAAAAACACATGAGCAGCAATAACAAAAGTGGAAGGTAAACCCCGCCTTTCACAATTGCAATGAACAGTGCCAGAAATCCAAGAGCGATCAGGTAACTTTTTTTTCGCTTAGGGTTATGTAAACGGTAAAAACACAGTGCCGTAAACAAAAAGATGAACCCGTTTATCACGGAATCATAGGAAGCAGAAGCTGCCTGCTGCAGTGTGATAGGCAAAAGCCCAAGTGCTCCCAGAAGATTTTTTCCAAATGGTGCAATGCAAATGGCAAAATAGACCAGAAGGATAAATACCACAAGACTGCAGATCCTTGCCAGCTGGAAGGTAAGCATGGGGGAAAGATGCAGCAGCCGTCCAATACTAAGTCCTATTGCAGCCGGAACATAAACGACTGCAGGAACCAGACCTGATGTGCTTACATAGGAAATTTCAATCAGATCCGTATCCGAAGCAAACTCAAAGCTGTGAAACAGAAGCTGGTAGTAGGAGTTCGTCTCCAGTCCATTGCTTAACATATCGCTTAACTGAGCATCACAACGCCGTTTATATATGGTATTGCCTGGGGTTTCCGTATTTTTTACAAACAGCATTTTGTTAGAAAGGCTGTAAGCTGCATCAAAATGCGTTGGTTCATCCGGAACTCCGTGAACGGTAACCAGGCATTGGAAAATCAGTCCCAGAAATAAAGCAACAGGAATATAAAATTTCTGCACGGTCATCTGGCGGATAATGATCAGATAAAATGTCATTATTATAAATAAAAGCAAGATAACACACAGCGCAATATAAAAATAAAGCATGAAATTATTGTCGCCGTAAGTGAAGGAATAAATAATATTTGTATGACTGTTTGTATCGTTGTTAAACTCCTGAATTAAGGCCTGTTTTTCATTTGATGTAAAAGAAAGAACCGTTTTCTCCCCATTTATTAATTTCAGTTTTAATTGTAAATGTGCATTTTCAGAGGCACTTACTGGCTGGGACAGATCGCAGGTCAGTTCTTTCTTTTTTGTTGCGCGGAAAACGGAAAGCGTGTGTTCTGCCTGATAATAAATTTCTCCGGAATCTGCATTCGTCAAGGTGATGAAAAGGCGGGCATTGGAAGTTTTATTTTTTGCAGTGCCCTCAAGTGTAAACATCTTTAACTCAGGAACTGTACAGGTAAACGTCTCTGTAAGAACGGGGGAATCCGAGGACAAGGTTATGGTACCTGTAGGTTTATGAGTTGTCATCATAACGTACTCAATGGGCTGATGAAGGTTAAAACGAAACTGGGCTTTATACATAAGAAGACATACACCACTGATAGAGAGAAGAATGATAAAAAGCGAGAGGATATGTCCTGGTATTTTCTTTTCTTTATTCATATATAGAATCTCCTGTGTAAAAAAATATTTGTGAAATATGCTCTGCTATTCACACAAAAATAAAATTTCATGTTAAAATATTATAACGAATCGGAAATAAATATGCAATGATTTATAAGAAAAGAGAGGGATAAATGAAGAAACGGAAGCGCTTACTGGTTATACTTTCAACATTTGTCATGGCTGCTCAGCCCCTGTGCGTTGCCGCAGAAATGCAGGATGCAGAAGGCTTTGGGGCAGTAGAAGAAATATGGGCTGACGAGGAGAACGAGGAGGAATTTTCAGCTGCTCCTGAAGTGGGGAATGAGGATTTAAATGGCTTTCAGGCTGAAATTTCCACAGAGGAAAATGACAGGATTGAGGCAGAAGAATCTGGTGAGATCATCTCCGGTGCTATTGCAGGAGATTCCGTTGACAGCGGCATCAGCCTTTTTTCCCTGGACTATTATTACACGGACAGCTATGGTGCTCAGCTGGATGGAAATGCAAAGGCCTTGTATGATCTTCTGGTGCAGAATTATGTGGTGGATTACAGCCAGTATCTGGACAGTGTTGATTTTCCTTTTGAATTTCCTGATACCATTACATTTGAAGCAGTTGTTGAGGATGGCAGTTTTCAGAGAAAAGGAGAAAGCTATGTACAGGCTACCAATGATGTGAAAACAGCCATTCAGGCAGCTTCAGATGCTTTTTCCTATGATTATCCACAGGCATTCTGGTTCAGGGGCAGCAACTATGGATACCGGGTCAGCTGTGTTCGGGATGGGTCCTCTTCTACCGGATACAGGGGAACCTTTAAGAATTTCACCTTTAAACCGGCGAACAGGGAAATCAGTGAGAATGCCCATACTCGAATGGGGGATTTTATGGGTGGTGTTCAGAGTGCTGTTGCAGAGCTGAATGAGCAGACTGTGGGCATGGATATGGAGCAGAAAATAAAGCGGATTCATGATTATATCTGTCAGAGAGTTACTTACAGGAACGATAATACTTTGTGGGTGCATTCTGCCGCCTCGTTGTTTCTGGATGCAGATCCTGCATTTGTCTGCGAGGGCTATGCGAAATCCATGAAAATTTTCTGCTATTATATGGGAATAAATTGTGCCTGTGTCAGCGGAACAGCCAGGGGAACTTCTTCAGGAACTCCTGGAGCGCACATGTGGAATTATGTACAGATGGATGATGGAAACTGGTATCTGGTGGATGCCACATGGGATGATGTGGGAACCTCGCCATCTTCACGATATTTGCTGGTGGGACGCTCTACAAAGGGACAATATATTACCATTGGTGAGGAGCGTGTGGAGTATACCAGTTTTTCTACTACTTCAGCAGAAACGGCTGGTCCTGTGTTTATTTTGCCGGTTCTGGCAGAAGAGAGTTATGCAGATAATAAGGGGAAAAATGAGCCCACAGTTACATCTGCGCCTACAGTAACTCCAACTGCGGCAGTAAGTGCAGCGCCGACTCCGACTGCAAGTGTGACACCCGCTCCAACCGTAAGTGCGGAACCGACCCCGACCGTAAGCGTAGAACCAAAACCGACTGCAAGTGCGGAACCGACCCCGACCGTAAGCGTAGAACCGACTCCGACTGCAAGTGCGGAACCGACCCCGACCGTAAGCGTGAAACCGGCGCCAACCGTAAGTGTGGCTCCGACCCCGACTGCAAGTGCGGAACCGGCACCGACTGTAAGCGTGAAACCGGCGCCAACGGCAAGTGCGAAAACGACACCCACCGCGAGTGTAGCCCCGATACCAACTGTAAGCGTGGCTCCAATACCGACTGCGACACCTATACCAACTACCACCATACTTACCTTACGGGTAAAACAAACCTACAAGTCAGGTGGTAAAATAAAGTCAGTCCGCACCACCAATAAAAAGATTGTCAAAGTGGATAAGAAGGGCAAAATCACTGGGAAAAAAGCTGGAAAAGCAACGGTAACCATCACTTATACCAACGGAAGCCGTAGGATTTTCCTGGTAAAAGTGCAGAAAGGTATTGTAAAAACAACTGCTGTTTCCGTAAATAAACGGAATATAATCCTTGCCAAAAAAGGAAAAAGCTTTCAGCTGAAAGTCACTCTCACACCAGTCACCAGCCAGCAAAAAGTAACTTATAAAAGTTCCAATTCCAAAGTAGCAGCAGTAAATTCAAAAGGAAAAATAGTTGCGAAAAAGAAAGGAACAGCTACAATTACAGTGAAGTCAGGAAACAAAAAAATTACCTGCAAAGTCAAAGTAAAGAAATAACCCCAAAATACTGTCAGAACCGAAACAAAATAAAGTTTTGGTTTTGACAGTATTTTTTTATGTCAAGCGTTTTTGAAAATGTCCTAAAATAATTGAAGTATTAGCCCCGGCTTTTTGCTGGGGCTTGTTAAATTGATTCG
>OGCO01006480.1_pt1 | contig 10322 bp, 7 predicted proteins | sample 1570171 | NCBI WGS metagenome assembly OGCO01 (sample SAMEA4370583, study PRJEB24528) | human gut metagenome | reverse complement strand
ACGCCCGCAACCGCGCCGATCAGGCGGTCGGCAATGCCGGCACGGAACGGCCACCCAACCTGGAATAGCACGAGCAGCACCACGGCGAGCGCGATCGCAACCCCTTGCGCCACACCGCCCTGGTTCCCGAACGTGAACTCCAGCACGCCCGTCACGCCGAATAGCACCACGTATGCCACCGCCTGAACCGCAAGTACGCGGCCAATCGAGCTTCCGGTACGCTGTTCGCCGTCGCCCATCGTCATCACACTCCACAAATCGCAATCCGCGGCAGCCTCGCGACCGCCATTCCACTAACTCTAGCCTAGCGTCGGCTGTCCACATTATGCGCCTACAATATGACCACTAACCATATGGGTACTACGGTTATCCATATTCAGGAAAGGGGAAACGGTTGACTGATTTGACGCTGATGACATTCGCGGACGACCCTGCCACCGTGCTTCCCTCACTTGCACTGCTGTCCCACCGCGTGCGCGTGCTGCCGATGGACGCCGCAAGCCTGGTGAAGATGCCGGAGAACACCGTGCTCTTCCTCGACGCCCGGGATGACCTCGCCACGGCGAAGACGCTGTGCCGGCTGATTCACGCTTCCGGCCTGGCCACGCCGATCGTGCTGATCCTCACCGAGGGCGGGTTCACCGTCGTCAACTCGCAGTGGGGCATCGCCGATGTGGTGGTGGCCTCCGCTTCACCCGCCGAGGTGGAGGGGCGCCTGCGACTGGTGTCGGAACGCGGCAATGCGCCGATCACGGGCGCCAGCACCACGGACGATTCGGAGCGCACCGAGGATGGCCAGATCCGTTCCGGCGATCTCGTGGTGGATACCAACGGCTACACGGCATCGCTGCACGGCAGGCCCATCGATCTGGCGTACAAGGAATTCGAACTGCTGAAGTATCTGGTGCAGCATCCCGGCCGTGTGTTCACGCGCGCGCAGCTGCTGCAGGAGGTGTGGGGATACGACTATTACGGCGGCACCCGTACCGTCGACGTGCACATCCGTCGCCTGCGCGCCAAGCTGGGCGGCGAATACGAACATCTGATCGGTACCGTGCGCAACGTCGGCTACCGTTTCGACCCGCCCGAGGGCGAGGGAGACAAGTCACTCGCGGCTCCGGCGGCTTCCGACGACACTGACGCCGACGCCCAGTAAGACCGGCACATCATGCCACGCGAATCCAAACGGGCACGCATCCAGCGGATGCACGAGGAGTACGCATTGCTCGTCGAGGCGTTCCCGCACCCGAAATGCGCCTTGGATTTCACTTCTCCCCTGCAATTGCTGATAGCCACCGTGCTCAGCGCCCAGACGACCGACAAGCGGGTGAACACCGTCACGCCCGAGCTGTTCTCGCGTTTCCCCGATGCCGCATCCCTGGCCGCAGCGAATCCGCAGGACGTCGAAGACATCATCCACCCGCTCGGCTTCTACCGTTCCAAGACCAAGCATCTGCTGGGATTGGCCGCAGTGCTGCGTGACCGTTTCGGTGGCGAGGTCCCCGATACGATGGACTCGCTGGTGACGTTGCCTGGCGTCGGCCGCAAGACGGCCAACGTGGTGCTGGGCAACGCGTTCGGCGTGCCCGGATTCCCCGTCGATACGCATGTGATCCGCGTGACGGGACGGCTGCGCTGGCGCGGCGACTGGAACTCGTCCAGTCCCGATCCGGTGCATATCGAGCGGGAGATCTGCTCGTATTTCGAGCCGTCGCAGTGGACCGACCTGTCGCACCGGCTGATTCTGCATGGACGCGCCACCTGTCACGCGCGCAAACCCGATTGCGAGGTGTGCCCACTTCATGACACCTGCCCGAGCTCACTGATATAGACCAAGCGGACGGACCCGGCCGGTATCCCACGCATCAGGGATCCCCCGTCGACCCGTTTACCCCGGGCATTACACTCGGAGCCATGCAGCACAGCGCACGGCATACCTCCATCAGCAGTTCGGCGAAGTCCGCCATCATCTTTGTCATCGTCGCGGGGGTGCTCGGCTGCGCCGTCTGGCTGGGCTGGTCCCTGCTGCACCGCAAATACACGCTGCCCACCTTCAGCGGCCTGCAATCAAGCGTCAAAGTGAGCGTCGGCATCACCGGCGCCCCGGAATCATTGGATATCCGGACAACCGACGACGATTCGCTCGACCGCGTCCTTCTCGGCAACGTCTATGAGACGCTGCTGAAGCGCGATGACAACAACAAGATCCAGCCGTCGCTCGCCTCCTCGTGGAAGGTGTCCGAAGACGGCACCACCTACCGCTTCAACCTGCGCAGCGGCGCGACGTTCGCCGACGGCACCACGATCACCTCGTCCGACGCCGTATGGTCCCTGCAGCAGATCATCACCAAGAAGTATGTCGGCAGCGACGAACTGTCCGCGCTGTCCAACGTGGAGTCGGACGGCAACAGCACGCTGGTGCTGCGGCTTCGCGAACCCGACCCGCGGCTGCTCGCCAAGCTCACCACGCGCATCGGCATCGTCTACAACCAGCGTGAGAACATCGACTACGCAAAGCAGGCCAGCGGGTCCGGACCGTTCACCGTCTCCCAATGGCAATCCGGCAAGCAGCTGACGCTGAGCCGCAACGACCACTATTGGGGTAGCAAGTCCAAGGCCAAGACCGTCACCGTCAACTTCGCGGCCGACACCACGGAGCTGGCCAAGGCTCTGAACAACGGCCAGATCGACGCGGCCGTCGCGCTGGATCAGTCCGCCGCCGACGCGGTGAAAGATGATGGCATCGTCAAGAAGCAGGGCGTCAGCAACCGCAAGGTCGTGCTCGCCTTCAGCAACAACACGCAGTCCATCCTTTCCGACAAACGGTTCCGGCAGGCAGTGCGCTACCTCATCGACAAGAACGCGATGACCGAGGCGCTGGGCGGCGGCACGGTCATGACCGGGCCGCTGTCACCGCTCGACGACGGATATCAGAAGACGGATGAGACGTTCGGCCACGACATCGGCAAGGGCAACGACCTGATCAAATACTTCCGTTTCCGCGTCTCCAGACGACCGCTGACCTTCGTCTATCCGAAGGAATACGGCTCCCAGATCGGCGAACAGGTCAAGCAGACGATGTACGCCGAACCCGCGTATTCGGACGTGTCCGTGTCGATGGTCGACGATGCCACATGGAGCAAGACCGTGACGCAGGACCGCCAATACGACTTCACGATCTACGAGACCGACGGCGAGGACGATCTGGACCTCCTGATGGACAGCAACTCGTACATCGGCTTCGTCAGCACCGACTCGCAGAAGCGACGACTACGCGAAGAACTTCCAGTCGTTCATCGGCACGCTCGACGACGATTCGCCGGTGGACTGGATCTGCACGCGCAAGCCAATCAGCGCGTACCGCAGCAACATCACCGGAGTGCCCGTCAACATGACCTACACGCAGCTGCCGCTCGCCGATATGACCACCACGGACTGATTCGGGGGTCCATGCGCCCGGACCCGCCCGCCGGCGGACGCAGCCGCGCGGCTGTTGTCACGATTGCTTTCTAGACTGTCGCTTATGACCGAAGAGCAGGATAACAGCATCATCAAGGCACACCTCACCCCGTTGCCCGACAAGGTCGGCGTCGACGGGCTCGAAGACAAGTGGCGCGGTGAATGGGACGAGGACGGAGTCTACAAGTTCCAGGGAACCCGCGACCGCAAGGCCGTCTATTCCATCGACACCCCGCCGCCCACCGTATCCGGCCATCTGCATGTCGGCCACGTGTTCAGCTACACGCACACCGACGTGATCGCGCGATTCAAGCGCATGCAAGGCTATGACGTGTTCTACCCGATGTTCTGGGACGACAATGGCCCGCCCACCGAGCGCCGCGTGCAGAACTACTACGGCGTGCGCGTGGACACGTCGCTCAAGTACGATCCTGATTTCAAGCCGCCGTTCGAGGGCACCGACGGCAAGAAGATCGACGCCAAGGATCAGGTGCCGGTCTCGCGCAAGAACTTCATCGAGCTGTGCGAGAAGCTCACCGCCCAGGACGAGAAGCAGTTCGAGGCGCTGTGGCGCTCCCTCGGCCTGTCCATCGACTGGTCGCAGACCTACCACACCATCGGCGAGCATCCGCAGCGCGTGGCCCAGAAGGCGTTCCTGCGCAACCTGGCCCGTGGCGAAGCGTATCAGAAGGACGCTCCGGGTCTGTGGGACGTGACGTTCCAGACCGCAGTGGCCCAGGCCGAACTGGAATCGCGCGAATATCCGGGCTTCTACCACAAGGTGGCGTTCCGTTTCGAAGACGGCACCCCGATCTATATCGAGACCACCCGTCCGGAACTGCTGGCCGCCTGCGGCGCGCTGATCGCGCACCCGGACGACGAGCGTTACAAGCAGTATTTCGGCCAGTACGTCTACTCCCCGCTGTTCCACGTGAAGGTGCCGATTCTGGCGCATAAGGCGGCGGAAATGGACAAGGGCGCCGGCATCGCCATGTGCTGTACGTTCGGCGACGTCACCGACGTCGAATGGTGGCGCGATCTGAACCTGCCGCTGCGTTCCATCATCCAGCGCAACGGCCGCATCGTCATGGACACCCCGGATTGGATCGAATCCGAGGAAGGCAAGCGTGTCTTCCAGGAGACCGCGGGCAAGACCACGTTCTCCGCACGTAAGGTCATCGTCGACGAGCTGCGCGCTGCCGGCGATCTGGACGGCGAGCCGACCCCGACCAAGCGTATGACGAACTTCTACGAGAAGGGCGACAAGCCGCTCGAAATCGTCACCTCCCGCCAGTGGTATCTGAAGAACGGCGGCACCGACGAGAAGCTGAACGCCGAGCTCATCGCACGCGGCAAGGAACTGAACTTCCACCCGGACTTCATGCGCGTGCGTTACGAGAATTGGGTGCACGGCCTGAATGGCGATTGGCTGATCTCCCGTCAGCGCTTCTTCGGCGTTCCGTTCCCGCTGTGGTACCCGGTGAAGGAGGATGGCACCGCCGATTACGACCATCCGATCACCCCGAGCGAGGACCGTCTGCCGATCGACCCGACCGACGATGTGCCGGAAGGCTACACCGAGGATCAGCGTGACGTGCCGGGTGGCTTCACCGCCGAGCCGGACATCATGGACACCTGGGCCACCTCGTCGCTCACCCCGCAGATCGTGACCCGTTGGGAGGAGCCGGGCGAAGAGAACCAGGCCATTTTCAACGCCACCTTCCCGATGGACCTGCGTCCGCAGGGTCAGGACATCATCCGTACCTGGCTGTTCTCCACCATGGACCGCGCGCACTTGGAGAACAAGTGCCTGCCGTGGTCCAACACCACGCTGTCGGGCTGGATCCTCGATCCGGACCACAAGAAGATGTCGAAGTCCAAGGGCAACGTGGTCGTGCCGGACAAGCCGATCAAGCAGTTCGGCGCCGACGCGGTGCGTTACTGGGCCGCGGCCGCACGTCTGGGCCTGGACGCCACGTACGACGAAGGCCAGATGAAGATCGGCCGTCGTCTTGCCATCAAGCTGCTCAACGCCACCAAGTTCGCGCTGGCCATCGGCCGTGAGGACGAGAACCATCACGTGGGCGCTCCGGCAGTCGCCGCATGGAACCCGGCCGACGTGACCGAGCCGATCGACCGTTCCGCGATGTCCAAGATGGCCGCCGTGGTCCGCGAAGCCACCGACGATCTCAACAACTACGAGCATTCCAAGGCTCTGGAAGTCATCGAGAACTACTTCTGGCAGTTCTGCGACGACTACATCGAGCTGGTCAAGAACCGCGCCTACGGCACCGCCGATTCCACCGGCAACGTGCCGAGCGAGGCCGCGGTGAAGTCCGCACGCACCACGCTGGGCCTGGGTCTTGATGCGTTCGCGCGCCTGCTGGCCCCGTACCTGCCGTATGCCACCGAAGAAGTGTGGAGCTGGATGCATGAGGGCGAAGGCTCCGTGCACCGCGCAGCATGGCCTGTGGCCGACGTGTACGCGGCCGCCGCCGGCGACGCATCCGCCGATCTGCTTGCTCATGCCGGTGAGGCTCTGGCCGCGCTGCGTGGCATCAAGTCGAAGGCCAAGGTTTCGATGAAGACCCCGATCTTGTCTGTGACGCTTGCCGTTGCCGACGATGTGCGCGGGTCCATCGAGGCCGCGCTGGGCGATATCGCCGAAGCTGGTCGCGTGACCGGACCGATCGCCTTCACCGCACCGGCTGCCGCCGAGGGTGAGGACGAGGCCGCCGATGTGACGGTCGCCGAAAGCGAGCTAGGCGAACCGCCGGCCAAGAAACCGAAGAAGTGAGTCTCTGAGGTGAGCCGCCAGCGGCTTTTGTAGCGCAGCCGCTCACTTCACCCACATACGAGGGGCCTTTCCTTTGCATGAAGGAGAGGCCCCTCGTATATCCCGTCACTGTCTGCAACTAACCGTGCCCCCTTTTGCTCATATTCAGTCAAAATCGCGGGAAAAATGCTTTCGTGAGCGAAAAGGGGTATAAATCGCAGGCAAAACGGTCGAAATCATATCCCCTTTTGCTCACGTCCGTGCAGAATCGCCCTAAATCGCAAGACGTGCGCGCATAGAACCGTCCTTATCCCGTTCTCGGCTGTTCTCAGCGTACATTCCCGCCCCTGCGCACAAACCCGTACGCGAAAAAATGGTTTTTATGGGAGTAATCTCAACGAATGCACAAGCGGAGGCGGAAATCGCAATCAAAACCCCGAAACGTACCACGTAAGCGACGGAGCACTATCGGATTTAGCGCATCGCACAAACCGCGTGCTCTACAGCACCGGAACGGACAGGAGGTACTGCGGGCCAGCGGACGAATTTCCGGAACCGTTCCCACCCAATCCAGCCTGCAGCGCATCGTCGAAAACTTCCGCAGCGGCGGCCAATTCGACCGTCTCGTCAATCAAATCGCCATTATCCGGCGTGAAACCGGTTTTCGCCAAGCCATAGCCGGTAATTGGTAGCGAGCTGGCGGACGAATCCGCCGAACCGTCGGACGAATCGCCACCGCTGTTCTTCGAAGAGCCGTCCACTCCCCCGACTTTCGCCACATTCTTCGACGTGGTGTCCGCTGCGGCGCCGAACGACGGGCGTAGTCCGCCCGCGTAGCTCATCACATCATCCATGCTGATGGCGTTCTTGTCATCGACCAAGCTGGTCGAATCGGCGGTGTTGTTCTTCGCCTGCGCGCGTTCGGCCTTGCGTTGCGCACGGGACCGCCGTTTCTCGGCTTTCGCGCACAACGATTGGCTGGCGGAGGTGGAACGCAACGTGTCCAGCACAGAAGCGTCATCGGCAGCGCCCGATTCGGACGTGTCGTCATCCAAATCCAGCTGGTCGGCGAATCGCAGCACGATCTGGTGGAATGCGCTGGCCTGTCCGGTGTGCTCGCTGGCGTCCGCCAACGCGGTCATCGCCGCGGACACCTTGTCGGACGCGGTTTTGAGCTTCTCATTGTCTTTGATGCCGACACGCACGTCGGCGATCGCCTGGGTTTCGTAGCTGCCAGCCGTGCCTGCGGTGGCGCCCAGTTCCTTAAGCCGAGCCGTGTATGCGTCAGTGAAATCCATCGAATACGGGATCATGGCCGCGGACAGCTGCGATTGGCCGGCACTGTAGTCTTTGGAGCCGCGCTGTTGTTCCTCGCCGGCGCGCTTGGTGAGCTCGTTCACCAAGCCGGATGTGCCACGCTGTTCGATGGTGCGAATCACCTCGTCGACGGCGTCGGCCGCGCCGATATGCCGGTATGCGGCGCTCACGTCGTTGACGGCGTTGGCCAGGTCTGCCACGGATTTAGCTACGGAGGTATCGCCGTTCAGTTCGGACGCGGTGCCGAGAATGGCGGGAAGCTGTGTGGCGTTGCCGATCGAACCGGACAGATGCGTGGTGTATGAGCCCACGTACGCGTCGATGTAGCCGTCGAACGCCTGATCGTGCGCTTTGGAACGTACGGCGATGGTCTGTTTGGCAAGCGCTTTCTCGTTGTCTCTGAGCTGTTCCAGTTGGGCGATGAGCTTGCGGTTGCGTTGCGAGCCGACGTTGGTCAGACCGTCCACCAAGGTGGTTGCGCGCTTGGTCAGGTCAGGCAGTGATTGCTGAACGTTGCCTTCCACCGCGGCGATGGACAGTGAGCTCATGGTGAAGTGCTTCGCCGTCACGTAGGCGTTGAAGGTCAGGTCCTCGCCCGGTTTGCCGACCGCAGCCACCAGGGTCGAGGTGTTGTCGGATGAGACGAGCACGCCGTCATCGGCGGTCACGTCACTGCCGACGCGTCCGGGAATGGTGAAGGCGACGATTGGCGTCAGATTGGCGGTCACGTCGGGTTTCGTGGCATGCAGGGCGATGCGTATGCCGATCATGCCGGAAGCGCCGGAAACGTCGGAAACGCTTACGTCGGGCCCGTTGAGGGTGAAGGAGGCGGATATTTTCCACGGCAATGCGACAACGCCTTTGGGAACGCGTTTCGACGTGGAGGATCCGCTGTTGGTCAGGAAAAGGCGGCCTGGTTTGTCGATGGAGGTGTAGGCGCTCATCACGTCATCATGCGATGCATCGGCCGCGTACTGCCCATTCTGTTGCAAGGCCGATATCGCGTCGTTCACGCCGACTGCCGCGACGGGAGCGGCGGTGATGACGGCGACCGCGATCGCCGCGGCAAGCGGGCGTCGGGCACCGGATGGACGGTTCGCGGTGGCGTGGCGCATGCCGGACCTCTCAATCGCAATCGAAACAACTTTCCAAGGCATTTAATGTAGTGCCCGGCATGCCCGTCGGCAATGGACGTTCGCGCGGGGCGCGCGGAAAACGGACGGCTCAGGCGAAAACGTCGAGTACGCCCGGGTCTCCCCCGTTTTCGGCGATGCGCTTGTGGCGGCGCTTGGCCTCGGTCACCACGAATTCGCGGTACATTTCGGCGATTTCCGGATCCAGTCCGGCTTCGTCGGCAATGCGATGCAGACGCTCGATCTGGGCATGTTCACGCTGGTAATCGGCCGGCGCGAAGCCCGCACGCGCCTTGAGCACACCCACCTGCGACGTGTATTTGAACCGTTCCGCCAGCAGCGAGACGATGGCGGCGTCGACGTTGTCTATCGATTGGCGCAGCGAGGCGATTTTAGCCACCACATCGGCCACTTCGGGGTTGTTCTGCGCGGTGCGCGCGTCGATGATGGTTTCGGATTCGGTTTCTTCTTCTGGCCGAAGCCAGTCATGTTCGCTGTCGCTCATGGGTATAAGCCTACCGCGCACCCTACCGCGGCATCTGCCGAACAGCGGTCACTTCGCGAAGTAACGCTGCAGCACGATGGTGGTTTCGGTGCTGACCGACACCGTGCGATGGATGAGGTTCAACAGCTCTTCGAGCTTGCTGGGCGATTCGACGCGAACGGTGAGCATGAAGCTGGGCGAACCGGCGACGGAATCGCAGGACATGATGCCGTCGATGTTTTTGAGCTTGTCTGGAATCTCGGCTTCCTGGGAGTAATCGATGGGCGTGACCGCGATGTAGGCGTTCACCGCAAGGCCGCGGCGCTCGTCGTCGATAACCGCCTTGTAGCCGCGGATCACGCCGCGACGCTCAAGCTTCTGCACGCGCGACTGCACGGCGGACACGGACAGGCCTGTCACCTCGGAAAGGTGGGACAGCGTGGCTCGGCCATCCTTTTCAAGCATGTCGAGGATTACGCCATCGGTCGCGTCGAGCTGGCTCGCAACCGTACGTGCGTCTACCGGACCATTGTCACTGTTGGTCATTCATACCCCTTTTCCAACAATCCACTGCACCGGCCGCAATCGACCGTCCCCACTGCAGTTCCATGTTCTTTTTCTTCCTTACCATACCCACTACCGCGCACATACCGTCGCGGAATCGCCGCAGTTTATCCGGACGGCGCAACGCTGTCATGAAATATCTTTGTTTTATTTAGCTCATACCCCCATATCGACCATATATATTTTCCCCATTTATCTTTTCTCGTCGTATTTTTACCTATTTTTTAATTGACAACGTTGTCCAAAAAATGGTCAATTTCACGAAATTCGTCGAAACGTACGCATAGGAAAGGGGCTACACGGCGATTGCCATGCAGCCCCTCAAACCTTCAGATTCGCTTGCAGCCGACGACTCAGTTGCCGTTGGTGGCGTTGCCGCTCTGCTGGATGAGCGACGCCATGAAATCGCGGTTGGTCGCTGTCTTCTTCAGGCGTGGCACGAGCGTCTGGTAGGCCTGTTCCGGCTCGAGGCCGCCCAGCAGGCGACGCAGACGGTAGATGATCGGCAGTTCCTGCGGATCGGTGATGAGCTCCTCGCGGCGGGTGCCGGAGGCGTTCACGTCGATGGCCGGGAACAGGCGCTTGTCGG
>OGCO01006470.1_pt1 | contig 10338 bp, 8 predicted proteins | sample 1570171 | NCBI WGS metagenome assembly OGCO01 (sample SAMEA4370583, study PRJEB24528) | human gut metagenome | reverse complement strand
GTCTCGCAGGTGCAGCCAAGGCAGGCACCAATGCCGCAGGCCATCTTCTTTTCCAGGCTCACGAAGCAGGGGGTGCCCTTTTCGGCACAGATCCGGGCAGCGTTTTTCATCATCACGGTGGGGCCGCAGATCAGCACGGCATCGTAATCTGCCGGGTCATACAGCTGGGTCACAAAGCCGTGGAAGCCCACCGCGCCGGTATCGGTGGAGACCTTTACCACATTTGCGATGGAGCGGTACTCCTCCATGCAGTAGGGGGTATCCCGGAAGCCGAAGAACACGTCCGGCTTAACACCGGCAGCTGCCAGTTCCCGGGTGACCTGATACATGGGGGCGGTGCCAATGCCGCCGCCCACCACAGCGATCTTATGGTATTGTTCGGACAGGGCCGGGATATCAAAGCCGTTGCCCATGGGGCCGGTCAGCTGGAAGGTATCGCCGGTCTTCAGCTGGGCAATTTTGTGAGTGCCCTCGCCGATGACCTGATACAGGAACTCAATGGTCTGGGTCTCCGGCTCCCACTTGTGCACGCTGATGGGGCGGGACAGGAAGGGGGCCTCATCGGCGCCCCAGGCACGCAGGGTAAAAAACTGCCCGGCGTGGGGGGCATGCTCCCGGTCAGGCCAGAGGGCACGCAGGAGCCTCGTCGAAAAACGGGTGAGTTCGGGGTGGAGCGCAAAGACGAGGAAGGTTCTGAGAATCGCCTTCGGGTCCTTTTCGTAGACGTCGTCTCCGGCGATGTCCATCTCGTCTCCGCGAGCGACGAACGCGGCCTCGAGCCTGACGGCGGGCACGTTGTCGTAGCTGCCGAACAGACGGTCGGCGATTGCCTGAAGCTGAATGACCGACATCTGCACGACGGCCTTGGCATTGAGGTAGTAGCGCTTCATCAAAGCCTCGGAGGGCCTCAGCTGTGCCGTGGCGCTGTAGCCGAGTGCGCTCGCAAGCGCCTCCTGCACGTCGAAGAGCAGACGGTTTTCCGGACGGTGTGTGAGCAGATGCAGCGTGATGCGAAGCGACTCGAGATGGTGTTCGCAGGCGACGAGCGTATGCATCTCGCGCTCGGTGATGAGGCCTGCGGAGGCCATGTCGGAGACGGACTGTGCAATGCCTGCGGCCTGGGCGCACCAGAGAAAGACCTGCAGGTCGCGAAGGCCTCCGGGGCTCTCCTTGATGTTGGGCTCGAGCGAATAGGGCGTGTCCTCGAACTTCTGATGGCGTCGGGCAAGTTCAAGCATCTTGTCGCGGAAGAAGCGCCTGGGGTCAAGCGTCTGCGCGAAGTGCATTCTCGCCTGGGCGTAGAGTCTGCCGTTGCCCCAGAGGCAGCGGCTTTCGAGATACGTGGTCGCTATTGAGACGTCCTCGGCGGCCTCGGAGAGAAATTCAGAGGTACTGCGCACCGATGCGCCGACCGTGAGACCGAGCTCCCAGAGTCTGGTCGTGAAGGTGGCGAGGGCCGTCTGACAGGACTCGTCCTCCTTGACGGACTCGTCCGTGAGGACGAGAAGGTCGATGTCGGAATAGGGATAGAGCTCGCCGCGGCCGTAGCCGCCCACGGCCGCCACCGCAATGCGGTCGGCGGGCAGGCCGCTCTCGGCGAGCATGGCGAGAACCGCCGTGTCGAGCACGCTCGTGTGGGCTCTTAGATAGGCCTCGCTGTCGTGCTTGGCCTCCCATTCGCGAGCGAGCCGCTCGCGTTCGCGGTCGAAGACCTCGCGGATGGTGGGGGCGGGTGCGCCTGCGGCGTCAGGTTCGGGAGCGGTCATCGGATGGACTCCTGGACGGATGTGCTTGAGGGTGCTCGGAGCCGAGTCCCGGGGCGGGCGACCAGCCCGTGGAACGGGAGATCAGCACGGCGGGGAGCCTCGTGAGCATGATGATGAAGAGCTTGGCGCTCATGCCTGCGATGCGGAGCGTGTCGCGCACGGGCTGGTAGTGGGAGACGCCGTCGGCGGGCGGTCTGGGATCGACGGGAAGCTCGCGCAGGCGAAGTCCCATCCACATGAGGCGCACGAGTGACTCGAATTCGAATTCGGCGCGTCTGCCGAGTCCGATGCAGGCGGAGAGCTGCGAGACGGCGGCGAGCGGGTAGACGCGCAGGCGGCACATGACGTCCTTGGGCGCAAGACTGAGTGCGGCCAGACATGCACCTGCGTCGGCCATGCGGCGTGCGAGACGTGCGCGGGCGGGATAGGCGCTCGACGTGCGGGCATAGCCGCAGACGAGGTCGTTGGAATGCTTGCGGGAGAGTTCGAGAAAGCTGCCGACGGCGGCGGGATCATGCCTGCCGCCTGCGTCGAAGACGAGCGCGTGCGTGAAGCCCGCCTGCCTTGCGGCCTTGAAGCCCGTGAGGATGGAGGCGCCCCTGCCGCCCGTCGACTGACGGCGGACGAGGCCGGCGCCCATGGCCCTGCATCGTTCGCAGGCTTCCTGCGCGGGCGGGTCGGAGGCGTCGTCGACGAGAAGGACGGGAGTGCCCGTGGAGAGCAGGCGTCTGACGACGTCCTCCACCGTGGCGGGATGGTTGTAGACCGGGATTACGATGACCGGCCTGTATGCGGCGGGTTCTGCGGGCATGCGGAAACTCCCACGGGGGCGGGGCTCCTGCGCGGACTGGGCCGTTCAGGATGCGGTGCAGGCCGTCGGAGACGGCCTGCGGAGGTTTCAGGCTCAGAGGCCCTCGGGCTTCTTCCAGCCCTTGACGAAGTCGGGCGGCTCGGGTGTGCCCGCGGAGCACGTCAGGATGTCGTAGCCCGTTTCGGTGACGAGGACCATGTGCTCCCACTGTGCGGAGAGCGAGCGGTCGCGCGTGACGACGGTCCAGCCGTCGCCGAGCATCGTGACGCCGTAGCGGCCGGCGTTCACCATGGGTTCGATCGTGAAGACCATGCCCGGGACGAACTTCGGCGTCGGGTGGTTGATCGGGAAGTGGTGGACGTGGGGCTCCTCGTGGAAGCCGCGGCCGATGCCGTGGCCGCCGTAGTCGCGCACGACGGAGATGCCGTTCTTGTCGGCGAAGGCCTGACAGGCGACGCCGATGTCGTTGAACGTGCCGCCAGGACGCACGGCCTCGATGCCCGCCCACATCGTCTTGAAGGCGAGGTCGCAGAGGCGCTTGCCCGCGATGGTCGGCTTGCCGACGACGAACATGCGGGACGTGTCGCCGTGGAAGCCGTCCTTGATGCTCGTGACGTCGATGTTGACGATGTCGCCGTGCTTGAGCTTCTTTTCACCCGGAATGCCGTGGCAGACCACGTGGTTGATCGAGATGCAGGTGGTGGCGGGATACGGCGTCATGCCTTCGGGCTGGTAGCCGAGGCAGGCGGGGATGCACTTCTGGACGTTGACCGTGTAGTCGTAGGCGAGCTTGTCGAGTTCGCCCGTGGTGATGCCCGGCTTGACGAAGGGCGTCAGGTAGTCGAGAAGTTCGGAGGCGAGGCGGCCGGCGATGCGCAGGCCCGCAATCTCCTCCGGCGTTTTGATGTGGATGGCCATGATGTGCGGAATTTGTTGCTGTTTAATAGTGCTGCATGACCGCAGGCGGTCCCTGCTGTCGGGGCGGCGGGCGGTCCTTATCGGCGATAGTACACCAATTCGACGGGGGCAACTGCAGGCGGACGCCCCGAGGGCGGACGGGAGGCGCGTGATGGACCGAAGAAAATTGCCCGCGACGCTTGCAACGCCGTTCAACCCTCACGTATAATCGTGCGCTTTCAGATCCGGAGCCTCGTGCCCCGGAGTTTTTTATCCTGCCCGGTGAACCTTGGTCGGTCCCGGGTGAAATCAGCGCACGTTCTGTTCCGAGGTGCTGTGCAGGCTTGTCCTGCGCTCAACTTATCAGGACGTGTCAGACTCTAAACCTTGGAGAATTAATCATGGTCAGCATGCGTGAAATGCTTGAAGCTGGTTGCCATTTCGGTCACCAGACCCGTTTCTGGAACCCGAAGATGGGTCAGTACATCTTTGGCGCCCGCAACAAGATTCACATCATCAACCTCGAAAAGACGGTTGCCAAGTTCGAAGAAGCCTGCAAGTTCGCCCGCCAGCTCTCCGCTCAGGGCGGCAAGATCCTCTTCGTCGACGCCAAGCGCGGCGGTCGCGAAATCATCGCCGCCGAAGCCCAGCGTTGCGGCAGCTGCTGGGTTGACCAGCGCTGGCTCGGCGGTACGCTCACCAACTTCAAGACGGTGCGCGGCACGATCAAGCGTCTCAAGGACATGGAGCAGCAGCTCGAAGACGGCTCTGCTGCCAACCTGACGAAGAAGGAAGCCCTCGACTTCCAGCGCAACGTTGAAAAGCTCAACAAGTCCATCGGTGGCATCAAGGAAATGTCCGCTCTTCCGGACGCTCTCTTCATCGTTGACGTCGGCTACCACAAGATCGCCATCCAGGAAGCCAACAAGCTTGGCATCCCGGTCATCGGCATCGTCGACACGAACCACTCTCCGGATGGCGTTGACTACGTTGTTCCGGGCAATGACGACTCCTCCAAGGCTGTCGCCATCTACGCCCGCGGCATCGCTGACGCCGTTCTGGCCGGCCGTGCCGACAGCCAGACGGAAATCGTTGAAGCCGCCGCTGACGAAGAGTTCGTCGAAGTGGCTGCTGAAGCCGAAGAACAGCCCGCTGCCTAATTTCGGTTGAAGCGGATTCCCTGCACCGGCGGTCGACATACATTACAATGTCGACCGTTCGCAGAGAACCGCGACTCTGTCCTTAAGCAGGAGCCTCTGGCAGGCCGAATTACTTCTGCCCCTCAGGTCTCCGGCTGAAGAAAGGGGGCGACATCATGTCACCCCCTTTTTTCGTGATTCTGAATTCTAAAATTTTCTACTGATACTCTAGGAGAGTGAACATGGCTGCTATTACCGCCGCGATGGTCAAGGAACTGCGCGTCAAGACGGACGCCCCGATGATGGAATGCAAGAAGGCCCTCACGGAAGCTGACGGCGACATGGCCAAGGCTGAGGAAATCCTTCGCGTCAAGCTCGGCAACAAGGCCACGAAGGCCGCCGCCCGCATCGCTGCCGAAGGCGTCGTCGCTGTCTACCTTTCCGACGATCGCAAGCTCGGCGCCATCCTCGAAGTCAACTCCGAAACGGACTTCGTTGCCAAGAACCCGGAATTCCTGCAGATGGCTGCTGACGCCGTCCGCGCCGTTGCCGAACAGAACCCGGCCGACATCGAAGCCCTCGCCGCCTGCAAGATCGGCGATGCCACGCTTGAAGAAGTCCGCAAGGGCCTCGTTGGCAAGATCGGCGAAAACATGACGTTCCGCCGCTTCACGCGCGTTGAAGCCAAGGGCGAGCTCAACTCCTACATCCACGGCTCCAAGATCGGCGTCATCGTCGACGTGATCGGCGGCAATGCCGAACTCTCCCACGACGTGGCCATGCACATCGCCGCCGCCAAGCCGAAGGCTCTCGACGAGACCGGCGTTGACCAGGCCCAGATCGAAGCCGAACGCCGCATCGCCATCGAAAAGGCCCGCGAAGCCGGCAAGCCGGAAGCCATGCTCGAACGCATCGCCGAAGGTACGGTCAAGAAGTTCCTCAAGGAAGTCACGCTCGTCAACCAGCCGTTCGTCAAGGACGACAAGAAGTCCGTCGGCGAACTCGTGAAGGCTGCCGGCGCCCAGATCGGCGGCTACACGCTCTTCGTCGTTGGTGAAGGCATCGAAAAGCGCGTTGACGACTTCGCTGCTGAAGTCGCCGCCCAGGTTGCCGCCGCCAAGGCCTAATCTGACGCGTGCACGAATCAGCCCAAGCGGCTGATTCAGCCTCAAGTGAAAACGGGATGCCCTGTTGCGGGACATCCCGTTTTTTCATGGTGGTCAAGCAAGCACAAACCGTGCCGAAACGGCTCGTGGGCAGTGTCCCGCAGGCTTTGTCTGAGTCTCGTCAGGGCCTCTGAAAATATTGTTTGCGTAAAAATCGGGCTAGCTTATAATTAGGTAATTTTGCCTACGGGACGTACTTTTCGACGCCCTGCAGGCATGATTGACAGCACAAATTACAGTTTGACTTTCGGAGTGACGACATGGATCAGACGGCGGAAACGGCGGCCAAGCCCGCCTACAAGCGCATTCTTCTCAAACTTTCCGGCGAGGCCCTGATGGGCGAAGACAGCTTCGGCATCAACCGTACGGTTCTTGCCCGCATGGTTGAGGAAATCAAGAGCGTCGTCGAGCTCGGCGTTCAGGTCGGCATCGTCGTGGGCGGTGGCAACATCTTTCGCGGCGTCGCACTCGGCGCCACCGGCATGGACCGCGCCACGGGCGACTACATGGGCATGCTCGCCACGGTCATGAACGCCATGGCCCTTCAGGACGCCTGCCGCAACAACGGCGTCGAGGCTCGCGTTCAGTCCGCCCTCAACATCGAGCAGGTTGCCGAGCCGTACATCCGCGGCAAGGCCCTCCGTCATCTTCGTCTCGGCCGCGTGGTGATCTTCGCCGCTGGCACGGGCAACCCCTTCATGACGACCGACACGACGGCCGCCCTGCGCGGCGCCGAAATCGGCGCCGAGATCGTGATCAAGGCCACGAAGGTCGACGGCGTCTACGATTCCGACCCCGTGAAGAACCCCGATGCGAAGCGCTACGATCGCATCAGCTACATGGAGGTTCTCTCGCAGGGTCTCAACGTCATGGACTCCACGGCCACCAGCCTGTGCATGGACAACAAGGTCCCCATGATCGTGTTCGACCTCACGGTGCAGGGCAACATCGCCCGTGCGCTGAAGGGCGAGGACGTCGGAACCACCGTAGAGTAGTAACGTCTTCCGCGTCGCCCGGGCAGGGCGGGCGCTCAAGGGAAAGGAACCGAAATGATCGACGAGATCATGCTTGAAACCGAGGAGAAGATGCAGCGCGCCGTGAACGGCCTGCACAACGCCTTCGGTACCGTTCGCACGGGCCGCGCCAACGCCATGGTGCTCGACCGCATCAAGGTGGACTACTACGGCGTCCCCACGCCCATCAACCAGATGGCGGGCGTGAAAACGCCCGACGCTCATATGCTGGTCATCGAGCCTTGGGACAAGGGCGTCCTGGGCGCCATCGAGCACGCCATCATGGAAAGCGACCTGGGCGTCACGCCGAACAACGACGGCTCGGTCATCCGCCTGCCGTTCCCCGCGCTCACCGAGGATCGTCGCCGCGAGCTCGTGAAGCAGTGCAAGGAGTACGCTGAGGAGGCCCGCGTGGCCATCCGCAACGCCCGTCGCGACGGCAACAGCCACGTTGCCAAGTCCGTCAAGGAAGACAACCTTCCCGAGGACGAGCAGCGCCGCGCCGAGGCTGAGATCCAGAAGCTCACCGACAAGTACGTCGCCGAAGTCGACGCGGTGTTCAAGAAGAAGGAAGCCGAGGTCATGGAGATCTAGAAGCGGCGTTCGCCTGCCGGCGAATCCGTTGTTCGGAGCTGCGGGTGCCCCGGCGCACTGCGTGCTCATGGCTTGCGCGGGTGCGGCTGGCTGCCGCCAGTCTGCGCAGCCGGGCAGACGATGGGGGAGCGGTCCCTGCTTTCGTCCAACGCATCTCCGATCTCCTCGCAACCCTGGTTCGCAACCGGGTTGCGCCATCCGGCTCTTATGAGCGTTTCCCTAGTGCCAGCCGGCGGTTTCCCCGCCGGTTGGCTTTTCCCTTATGTAAGAGGCTGCCCATGAACAAGACGCTTGATTACATATTCCCGAATCCGCCCAAGGGCCTGGACCCTGCTGCCCTCGACCCACGGGCGATCCCCGAGCATGTCGCCGTTATCATGGACGGCAACGGCCGTTGGGCGAAGAAGCGCGCGCTGAATCGCCTGAAGGGCCACAAGGCCGGCATCGAGGCGGTGCGCGAGACCATTCGGTGTGCCTCCGACCTGGGTGTTCGCTATCTGACCATCTATTCGTTCTCCACGGAGAACTGGAAGCGCCCTCAGGAAGAGGTCGTTGGCCTGATGGACCTGTTCGCCAAGACCATGCTGGCCGAGGTCGATGGCCTGCATGAGGAGAACGTGCGCGTGCGCACCATCGGCGACCTTTCGGCCTTGCCCGCCGAAACGCGCGAGGCTTTCGAGGAAGCATGGCTGAAAACGCGTGGCAACACGGGCATGACCTTGGTCGTTGCGGTGAACTACGGCTCGCGGCAGGAGATTCTGCATGCCGCCGAGGCGTGCGTGCGCCGGGCGCTGGCAACGGCGGCCGAGGGAGGCGACCCCACCGCGCCGCTGACGGAGGCCGAGTTCGCCGAGGAGTTGTACACGGCCGGCATCCCCGACCCTGAAGTGGTCATCCGCACGTCCGGCGAGATGCGCCTGTCGAACTACCTGCTGTGGCAGGTCGCCTATTCCGAGTTCGTGGCCACCGATGTGCTCTGGCCCGATTTCGATCGCTACGAGTTTTTGCGCTGCCTGCTGGAGTTCCAATCCCGAGATAGGCGCTTCGGGGCGGTGAAGTAAATGTCCGAGGATCCGCAAGGCGGCGAGCAGCAGCGCACGGATGAGCGCTCGCGCGGCGATCGCTTGAAGGATTTTGCGTATCGGAAAACGCCGCAGAAGTTTAAGAACGCGTCTGACCTGCAGGTTCGTTTCCGCACAGGGTTCATATACGTCACTGTGTCGGTGCTATGCATCCTTGCAAGCGAATGGACCACGCTGGCCTTGCTGTCCGCCACCGCCGCGGTATGCGCGGGGGAGTTCTACTACATGCTGCGCGCCGACGCGAAGCTGCCCAACGAGATGCTCGGCATCGTGGCGGCGGCGCTGTATCCGTTCAGCGTGCATTTCTTCGGATTATCGGGCGCGCTTGTGGTCAGCCTCGTGCTGTTGCTGGCGCTTATCGTGTGGTACGTGTTCTGGATGCGCGCCCGTATCCCCGACGTGGGCGTCAGCTTCTTCGGTGCCGCGTATTGCGGCATGCTGCTTTCCGGCTTGGTGGTGGTTCGTCAGGCGCTGCCGCATCCGTGGGGCGGCATCCTTGTGCTTGGCATCTTCTTCAGCGTGTGGGCCAACGACTCCTTCGCTTACCTGATCGGCAGCAAGTTCGGCAAGCATAAGCTGGCGCCGCGCGTGTCGCCGAAGAAAAGCTGGGAGGGATTTTTCGCGGGTTTGGTGGGATCGGCGCTGTTCTGGTGCCTGTTCACGCTTATCCCGGGGTTGAATCTGGGCATTCCCATGGCAATGGCGTTCGGCGTGATCAGCGGCCTGTGCGGTGTGTTGGGCGATTTGGCCGAAAGCCGTATCAAGCGCAACGTGGGCTTCAAGGATTCCGGCAAGCTGCTGCCGGGCCACGGCGGCCTGCTCGACCGTTGCGACAGCCTGTTTTTGGTGGCGGTCGTCTCCGCCATCCTGCTGGTGGCAGGCGGGTGCATCCCCTTTAGCTGGTAAATCGGACGAGCCAACGTTCTAGCGGCGTTGGCTCGAGTTGTTTTCGCAGATGATTCGGAGGCTTTCATGAAACGCATCGTTGTTCTCGGGTCCACGGGCTCCATCGGAACGCAAACGGTCGACGTGGTTCGGCAGCATTCCGACGAGTTGGAAATCGTCGGCTTGGCGGTGAACTCGCGCGTGGATGACATGCTCGCGCAAGCACGCGCCCATAACGTGCGCAACCTTGCCGTGGGCGATGACCGCCTGGCCGACCAGGCGGTCGCGCCCGAGGTGTGCGAACAGGCCGGCGCTCAGGGCTTGTGGGGTTTCGGCATGGACGCCGTAGTTGACTTGGTGCGTCTGCCCGAGGCGGACGTGGTGGTCAACGCGCTGGTAGGCGCCGCCGGCTTGCGCGCAAGCTACGAAACGCTGCGTGCGGGCAAGGTCCTTGCATTGGCGAACAAGGAGAGCTTGGTGGTGGGCGGCGATCTAATCATGCCGCTGGCGGCGCAGGTGGATGCGCAGCGTCGCGCGGCGGGTACGGCCCCCGCGGTTGGCCCGGCCGGCGCCCTCATGCCCATCGATTCCGAGCACGGCGCCATCTACCAATGCCTGCTCGGTGAGTCCGAACGAGAAGTCTCCCGCTTGTGGGTAACGGCCTCCGGCGGCCCCTTCCGCGGCAGGAAGCGTGCCGATCTTGAGGGCATCACCCCTGCTCAGGCGCTGAACCATCCCACGTGGAACATGGGCGCGAAGATCTCCATCGATTCGTCCACGCTTATGAACAAGGGCTTGGAGGTCATCGAAGCGCATCATCTGTTCAACATGCCCTACGACAAGATCAGCGTGGTTGTCCAACCGCAAAGCGCCATCCACTCCATGGTGGAGTTCACCGACGGCAGCGTGAAGGCGCATCTGGGCACCACCGATATGCGCATTCCCATCCAGTATGCGCTCACCTACCCAAAGCGCGTACCCGGCG
>OGCO01006465.1_pt1 | contig 10343 bp, 9 predicted proteins | sample 1570171 | NCBI WGS metagenome assembly OGCO01 (sample SAMEA4370583, study PRJEB24528) | human gut metagenome | reverse complement strand
AAATACCCCCACTTGGCAGGAAACTTTGGTACGGCTTGGCAGTCACAGCAAAAGGAATTTGAAGATATTCCAGCACCAATATTATTTACAACAAATTGCCTTATGCCTTGGCGACCTAGTTACAAGGACAGAGTTTACACTACTTCAGTTGTAGGTTATGAAGACATAAAGCACATTTCGGCTAACGAAGACGGCCACAAGGATTTTAGCCCAATAATCAAACAGTCTTTAGAGTTGGGTGGCTATGAACACGACAGAAGTATGAGTGGTATTAACGGTGGGCATATGTTGACAACAGGCTTTGCTCACAATGCTGTGCTTTCTAATGCAGACAAAATTATTTCAGCTATTAAATCCGGAAAAATAAGCCACATTTTTCTTGTAGGTGGCTGTGATGGAGCAAATCCAGGAAGAAACTACTACACAGAATTTGTTAAGAGTACGCCGATGGATTCTCTTGTATTGACGCTTGCCTGTGGTAAATATCGTTTTAATGATTTAGACCTGGGAGAAATAGACGGTCTTCCTCGAATTATTGATATGGGACAATGTAATGATGCCTATAGTGCTATAAAGGTTGCAATGGCACTTTCAGAGGTGTTCGAATGTAGCGTAAGTGATTTACCTTTAACATTGGTACTTTCTTGGTACGAACAAAAGGCTGTTTGTATTTTGCTTACACTTTTGTCATTAGGCATAAAAAATATGTACCTTGGACCTACTATGCCGGCATTCCTTTCAGAGGGTGTTTTGAAAATTATTATTGACAAATTTAATCTTCAGCCAATTACAAATCCACTTCAAGATATGGATGCGATTTTAGGCAGAGGTTAAAAACTTCGTTAATTTAAGTTATTGGAATTTGTCTTTCTGATTTATAGTCTATTGTTTTATAGCAGGACAATAGGCTATATTTGTATTTATTGAAATATAAAAATAAATATGATAATATAAGGCTAATAAAACTAGGAGGGATTATTGTAATGTGTACAGCAATAACTTATAAAACAAAAGATTTTTATTTTGGTAGAACTTTAGACTATGAATTTTCTTATGGCGATGAAATTACAATAACACCTCGTAATTATGAGTTTAATTTCCGTCATACAGGTAAGGTGGACAGCCACTATGCTATTATTGGAATGGCACATATTGCAGAAAACTATCCTTTATACTATGATGCAATAAATGAAAAGGGTCTTGGTATGGCAGGGCTTAATTTTGTAGGTAATGCTGTGTATTCTGATATTTTAGAGGAAAAAGAAAATGTAGCACAGTTTGAATTTATTCCATATATTCTTAGTCAATGTGCCAATATATATGAAGTTAAAGAAAAACTTTCAAATATAAATATTACAAATACAAGATTTAGTGAAAAATTTCCTTGTGCAGAGCTTCATTGGATAATTGCTGATGAAAATGGAGCAATTACCGTAGAGGCTATGAGTGACGGACTTCACATACATGATAACGAGGTTGGTGTATTGACAAATAACCCACCTTTCAATCAGCAAATGTTTTTATTAAACAATTATATGGGACTTTCTCCTAAACAGCCAGAAAATTTGTTTGCCAAAGGTGTTAATTTGCAGACATACAGCAGAGGGATGGGTGCTATAGGTTTGCCTGGGGATTTATCTTCAGCTTCTCGTTTCGCTAGAGTGGCATTTACAAAGTTAAATTCTGTTTCAGGAGATACGGAAATGGAAAGTGTAAGCCAGTTCTTTCATATTTTGGGGTCAGTAGACCAACAGAGAGGCTGTTGTGAAGTGGCAGAGGGTAAATATGAAATTACACTTTATACTTCTTGTTGTAATGCAAGCAAGGGAATTTACTATTATACTACTTATGAAAATCATCAAATTAATGCCGTAGATATGAATAAGGTTGATTTGGAAAGTAATAAATTGGTAAGATATACGCCTATTACTAATCAGCAAATTAATTTCCAAAATTAAATAAAATTTGTATAAGCCTACTTATTTTGAATTGTGGCAATAGAATTTATATGAAAATTAAGAATAGTAATATGTGCTGATTTAACATTTCGTTGACTTTAGGATGAAAAACAGATATAATCATTATAAAACCCATAGACTTACTAGGGTAATGTAAAATTGTATGATTGTTTGTGAGGTAGTATTAATGTTAAATCAATTTTCGAGAACACAGTTATTGGTTGGCAAAGAGGCAATAGACAAATTCAGAAATGCCAGAGTAGCCGTTTTTGGTATTGGTGGTGTAGGTGGCTATGTATGTGAAGGTCTTGTCAGAAGTGGTATTGGTGCTTTTGACCTTATAGATGATGACAAGGTTTGTCTTACAAATCTTAATAGACAGATAATAGCTACAAGAAAAACTGTTGGCAAGTATAAGGCTGATGTAATGAAAGAGAGAATACTTGAAATAAATCCAGATTGTCAGGTAGAGGTTCACAAGTGTTTCTTTCTTCCGGAAAATGCTGACGAATTTCATTTTGAAGATTATGACTATGTTGTAGATGCTGTTGATACAGTTACTGCTAAAATTGAAATTATAATGAAAGCACAGGAAAAAGGCGTGCCAGTAATAAGCTGTATGGGAGCGGGAAATAAACTTGATGGAAGTCAGTTTAAGGTGTCAGATATTTACAAGACAAGTATGTGTCCTTTAGCTAAGGTTATGAGAAGAGAACTCAAGAAAAGAGGAGTAAAGAAGTTAAAGGTTGTTTACTCTGAAGAAAAACCTACTAGACCATTGGAAGATATGTCTATAAGCTGTCGTACTCATTGTATTTGTCCTCCAGGGGCACAGCACAAATGTACAGAAAGGCGTGACATTCCAGGTAGTACAGCTTTTGTACCATCTATAGCGGGTCTTCTTATTGCAGGAGAAATTGTAAAAGATTTAGCTGAAAAATAAATATTTATTTTGAGATAGTATAGTGATTTTTATATTGCTATACTATTTTTTTTATAAAAATTTTTGAAAAAGGTATTGACTTGAAGTTAGGTCTAAGTTGTATCATTAACTTACAGCTAAAGAATGAATATAGTGAATAATTTTTGAATGGAGGAAAATAAAATGATGTTAAATGAAACTTATACTTTATCAAATGGAGTAAAGATACCTAAATTAGGACTTGGTACTTGGTTTATTGACGATGACAAAGCAGGAGATACTGTAAAAGAGGCTGTTAAGTTAGGCTACAGATTAATTGATACAGCACAGGCCTACGGTAATGAAAGAGGTGTAGGCGAGGGTGTTCGTAACTGTGGATTGCCTAGAAATGAAATTTTTGTTACAAGTAAGGTAGCAGCAGAGGCAAAAAGTTATGAAAGTGCAGCAGCATCTATTGATGAAACTCTTTCTAAAATGGGCTTAGATTATATTGATATGATGATTATTCATAGTCCACAGCCTTGGGCAGAGTTCAGAGTAGAAAAGAGATATTTTGAAGAAAATAAGGAAGTTTGGCGTGCTTTAGAAGATGCTTATACTGCCGGTAAGGTAAAGGCTATAGGTGTATCTAACTTTTTACAAGACGATTTAGAAAATATTCTTGCAGATTGTAAGATTAAGCCAATGGTAAACCAAATTCTCTTGCATATAAGCAATACAAATACTGAATTAATAGATTTTTGTAATAAGAATGGTATATTAGTTGAAGCATATTCTCCAATCGCACACGGGGAAGCACTTAAAAATAATGACATTACTGCTATGGCTGAAAAGTATGGTGTTTCTACAGTACAGCTTTGTATTCGCTATGTAATACAGTTAGGTACAGTTGCATTGCCAAAGACAGGAAATCCAGCTCATATGAAAGATAATGCAAATGTAGATTTTGAAATATCTGATGAAGATATGAAGGCTTTAAAAGAAATGGAACATATTGATAACTATGGCGAATTTAATGTATTCCCTGTATTTAGTGGCAAGCCTTTAGCATAATAAATATTTTTTGAATGATAGCCTTTTGTGAAAGAATATTTTGCAAAAGGCTATTTTTGTTTTTATATTGAAAATAAATCAGACGACCAAAATAATTCCTGTATTCATATATGAAAAATTTTAGAAAAAATTCACAGGTAATATTATTGACTTAATTGAATAAAAAATATATACTATTCCTATAAATAATATATGAATTAAGTGATTTACTTGAAAACATAGTAAAATACAGGGTTTCATACATATTTAAGATAATATTTGATACCGAAAAAATAATTTTTTTGGAAAAATTATCAAAAAACTATTGACAAATGGAGAATTATAGAGTATCTTATATACATTATTCCTATAAGATAAATAGGAAAAGTAAGAATTGATAAAAAGGAGGCAGTAAAATGCAAAAATTTAAAAACGGAAAACTGTATTATGTTGTTGCTGGAGGATTAATAGACTGCCTCTGTATGATGTAACCAATTAACAGTACAGGTAATGAAAAAATACAGCAATAACGAGGTGCAAAAAATGAAAAGAAAATTATTAGGAATTATATTATCAGCAGTATTATTAACAACAACAGTTCTTACAGGTTGTGGAAGTGCTTCGGCAGAAAAAGACGGAAAGGTTTCAATAACAAATGTTTCCTATGACCCAACTAGAGAACTTTATACATCATATAATGAACTTTTTGCAAAACATTGGAAAGAAAAAACTGGTCAAGATGTTGAAGTTACTCAATCTCATGGTGGTTCTGGTAAGCAAGCTCTTGAGGTTGCAAATGGTCTTGATGCCGATGTAGTTACTTTAGCTCTTGAATACGATATAACTTCTATTCAAAAGGCAGGACTTATAAATGATGGTTGGATAAATAAATTTGATAAAGATAGTTCGCCTTATACATCAACAATTGTTTTCCTTGTAAGAAAAGGAAATCCTAAAAATATTAAAGATTGGGACGATTTAGTAAAAGACGGTGTCGGGGTTATAACTCCTAATCCAAAAACTTCAGGCGGTGCAAGATGGAATTATCTTGCAGCTTGGGCTTATGCCAATAAGAAATACAACGGTGATGAAACACAGATAAAGGATTTTGTTAAGAAACTTTACAAAAATGTTCTTGTACTTGATTCAGGGGCAAGAGGTGCAACAACTACATTTGTAGAAAACGGACAGGGCGATGTACTCCTTGCTTGGGAAAACGAAGCATATCTTTCAATTAAGGACCATCCAGACGATTATGAAATTGTTACACCAAGTATAAGTATACTTGCACAGCCTTCAGTAGCTGTTGTTGACGATGTTGTAGATAGACGAGGCACAAGAGATGTAGCTACTGAATATTTACAGTACCTCTATTCAGATGAGGCACAGAGAATAGCTGCTGAAAATTATTATCGTCCATCAAACGAAAATATTCTTAAAGAATATAGTGATAAATTTAATCTTAATGTAAATTTAGTTACAATAAAGGATTTCGGTGGCTGGGACGCCGTACAGGAAAAGCATTTTGCCGATGGTGGAGTGTTTGATGAAATTTATGAGAAAAAATAGGTGATGTAGTATGAGTAAAAGGAATAAAAGAGTAATACCTGGTTTTGGACTTTCAATGGGTGTAACTCTTACAATGTTAAGTATCATAGTTATAATACCATTAGCGTCATTAATAGTATTTACTGCTAATTTGAGTTTAAGCGAGATTATAGATGTTATTACAAAGCCGAGAGTTCTTGCTAGTTTTAAGGTTAGTTTTTTAACAGCTTTCATAGCATCAGCAATAAATGCTGTTATGGGTGTTATTCTTGCTTGGGTTCTTGTAAGATATGATTTTCCATTTAAGAGAGTTTTAGACGGTATGATAGAACTTCCATTTGCATTACCTACAGCAGTAGCCGGTATTGCACTTACTTCACTTACAGCTGACCAAGGTCTTATAGGTGGCATATTTGCTAAGTATGGAATAAAAATTGCCTACACAAGAATAGGTATAACAGTTGCACTTATTTTCGTAGGTATTCCATTTGTTGTGCGTTCTGTTCAGCCAGTTTTGGAAAAATTAGATTACTCCTATGAGGAGGCTGCTGGTGTACTTGGTGCAAGCAGATTTACAATATTCAGAAAAATTATTTTTCCAGAAATAAAGCCAGCTGTATTAACAGGTTTTGGACTTGCTATGGGTAGATGTATTGGCGAATACGGAAGTGTAGTATTTATTGCAGGTAATATGCCATTTAAAACAGAAATTACACCACTTATAATTATGTCAAAACTTCAGGAATATGACTATGCTAGTGCAACAGCAATAGCACTTTTAATGTTAGTATTTGCATTTGCACTTTTATTCCTTATAAACTTTATACAAGCAAGGAATACAAAAATATTAAACGGAGGAAGATAAGATGAAGAAAAATGAATCAAAATTAGTTAAATATACATTAATCGCAATTTGTCTTATATTTGTTTTTTTATTTCTTGTTCTTCCTTTATACATAGTCTTTGCAGAGGCATTCAGAGATGGAATTGAAAAATACAGAGAGGCTGTAACGGATAAATATACTATAAGTGCAGTTCTTCTTACACTTGAGGCAACAGTTTTTGCAGTTGTTGTGAATACTGTGTTTGGTGTATTTGCCTCTTGGGCGATTACAAAGTTTAATTTTAAAGGTAAGAAATTTCTTACAACACTTATTGACTTACCAGTTACAATATCTCCTATTATAGCCGGTTTAATATTTGTACTTACATTTGGTAGACAGAGTATTTTATATCCTGCTTTACAGAGTATGGGAATTAAAGTTGTATTTGCTGTTCCTGGTATTATACTTGCTACAGTTTTTGTAACCTTTCCTTTTATATCAAGAGAACTTATACCAGTTCTTGAGGCAGAGGGTACAGACGAAGAAGAAGCAGCAGCTCTTATGGGAGCAAGTGGTTTTACAATATTTAGAAAGGTTACATTCCCTCATATAAAATGGGCATTCCTTTATGGTGTTGTACTTTGTGCTGCAAGAGCAATGGGAGAGTTTGGTGCTGTTTCTGTACTTTCTGGTCACTTGAGAGGAAAGACAAATACACTCCCTCTCCATGTAGAGATACTTTTTAATGAGTTTCAGTATGTGCCTGCTTTTGCAGTAGCCTCAATACTTGTAATGATGGCTGTTTTAATATTGATAATAAGAAGTGTCATTGAATACAAGGGAAAGAAGGAATGTTAAATGTATGTAGAATTAAAAAATATAAATAAAGTTTTTGGCGATTATAAAGCATCAAATAATGTAAATTTTGGAATTGAAAAGGGTAAGCTCGTAGCTTTGTTAGGACCAAGTGGTAGTGGTAAAACTACAATACTTAGAATGATAGCTGGTCTTGAACATCCAGATAGTGGTGATATAATAATTGATGGAAAAGTTGTAAACGATATTCCGGCAAGTAAAAGAGGAATAGGTTTCGTTTTCCAGAATTATGCCTTATTCAGATATATGACAGTATATGACAACATAGCTTTTGGTCTTAGAGTTCAAAAGGTAAGCAAGAAGAAAATTGATGAAAGAGTCAAGGAACTTATTAAGTTAATTGGTCTTGAAGGTCTTGACAATAGATTTCCTAGTCAGCTTTCAGGTGGTCAAAGACAGAGAGTTGCCTTTGCCAGAGCTTTAGCTCCAAATCCTCAATTACTTCTTTTAGATGAACCTTTTGCGGCTATTGATGCAAAGGTTAGACAGGAACTTAGAAGTTGGCTCAAGGAAATGATTGAAAAATTAGGAGTTACAAGTATATTTGTTACTCACGACCAAGACGAGGCAATAGAGGTTGCTGATGAAATTATAATTACAAATAAGGGTAGAGTTGAACAAAAGGGAAGTCCGGTTGAGATTTATCAAAACCCACAGACAGCTTTTGCTGCATCATTCTTTGGACAGACTTCTTTAATTGAAAACTATACAGGTTTCAGTACATTTGATGAAATTGAAAATGCTGAGTCAGCTATTTTAAGACCTGAATTTGTAAAGATTACAAAGAAAAACGAAGTTCAGAAATATAAAACTTCCGCAGCAGAGGGTGTTGTAGAAAGAGTTTCATTCAGAGGTAATAACATAGAACTTACAGTAAGATGCAAGGATAATGTTTTTACTGCTAGGCGTGGACTTGATGAAAACCCTATTGAGGCAGGAGAAAAGGTTGATGTGTTTATTTATAGAATGTTTGTGACAGCTGGTGACAAGGCATATCTTATTGAAAATAAGGCATTAAACGAAAATTCAATGATTATTTAAAAAAGAGGAATATAATATGGCAGATTACAAGAATTTAAAAAGCGAAAAACTTAAAACAGATGTGCTTATTATAGGTGGCGGTACAGCTGGTTGTTATGCAGCTATTACTATTTCTGAAAAATCTCCAGAAACACAGGTTTTAATATGTGAAAAGGCTCATATTAAAAGAAGTGGTTGTCTTGCAGCAGGTGTAAATGCACTTAATGCTTACATAACAGAGGGCAGAAAGCCACAGGATTATGTAGACTATGCAAAGAAAGATGCAGACGGCATTGTGAGAGAAGATTTACTTCTTACAATGAGTGAAAGACTTAATGCTGTTACAGCAAGACTTGAAGAATTGGGCCTTGTAATATTAAAAGATGAAAATGGAAAGTATGTTACAAGAGGAAATAGAAATCTTAAAATTAATGGCGAAAATATAAAGCCTATAATAGCAGAGGCAACTAATTCCTGTCCGAATGTAAAGGTACTTAATAGAGTTGATATTATTGACTTTGCAGTAAAGGATAACAAGGTTATTGGTGCTTACGGTATTGGTATTGAAAACGATACTTTCTATACTATTGAGGCAAAGGCTGTTATTGTTGCCACAGGTGGTGCATCTGGTCTTTACAAACCTAACAATCCAGGATTTTCAAGACACAAAATGTGGTATCCACCATTTAACACAGGTGCTGGCTATGCTATGGGTATAAAAGCCGGAGCAGAAATGACTACATTTGAAATGAGATTTATAGCATTGAGATGTAAGGATACAATAGCTCCAACTGGTACACTTGCACAGGGTGTTGGTGCAAAGCAAGTAAACTCTCTTGGAGAAGTTTACGAAACAAAGTACGGTCTTACAACTTCTGAAAGAGTTTACGGAACAGTAAATGAAAATATTGAAGGTAGAGGTCCTTGCTATTTGAGAACAGAGGGCATAAGCCAAGAACAAGATGAAGATTTGAAAAAAGCCTACTTAAATATGGCTCCATCTCAGACTTTAAAGTGGATAGAAAGTGGCAAAAATCCTTCAGAACAGAATGTAGAAATTGAAGGTACAGAACCTTATATTGTAGGTGGTCATACAGCAAGTGGCTACTGGATTGATACAGAAAGAAGAACTACTGTAAAGGGTCTTTATGCTGCCGGAGATGTAGCCGGTGGTGCACCTCAGAAATATGTAACAGGTGCTTTAGCAGAGGGCGAAATCGCTGGTCTTACTGTACTTAAAGATATTAAAAACTTTAAGGCAGAAGAATTATCTGAAAATGATGTTGAAAATCATAAGAATGAAGTTTTAAAATTCTTAAATGGCGAAAACAGCAGATTTACAACAGAACAGATTGAAGAAGCTATGCAGACAGTTATGGACTCTTATGCAGGCGGTATTAAAACAAACTATCGTTTTAATGAAAAACAGCTTAAAATAGCTGATGAAAAAATTAAACAGCTTTATAGCTTGTCAGAAAATCTTGTAGCAAGTGATTTTCAGGAACTTATGTATATATATGAGTTAAGAGAACGACTTGTTGTTTGCCGAAGTGTAATTGCTCACTTAAAGGCAAGAAAAGAAACAAGATGGCATAGTTTTGCTGAAAACCTTGATTATCCAGAAAAGGATAATGAAAATTGGAATAAGTATGTTAATTCAAAACTTGAAAATGGCGAAATAAAAATCATTCTTAGAGATATTGTAGAAGGAGGTACGACTTATGAGCATAATAATTGATAAAAACAAATGTGTAGGCTGTAAGAAATGTAGTGTCGTATGTCCTGGTAGCCTTATTAAAACAGACGAAAATAATAAGGCATACATAAAATATCCAAAGGACTGCTGGGGTTGTACTTCTTGTATAAAAGAATGTAAGGCCCATGCAATAGGTTTTTATCTTGGAGCCGATATTGGAGGTATGGGCAGTCTTGTTCATACTGAAAAAAGTGGCGATATATTAAAGTGGGTTATTGAATCTCCAGACGGAAATGTCAGCGAGATAGATATAAATCAGAAAGAATCTAACAAATATTAAGAATTGGAGGTAGTAAAAAATGAGCGAATTATCACATCTTGATGAGCTTGAGGCAGAAGCCATATATATTATAAGAGAGGTTGCGGCGGAGTGTGAAAAACCAGTTATGCTTTATTCAATAGGTAAG
>OGCO01006464.1_pt1 | contig 10350 bp, 10 predicted proteins | sample 1570171 | NCBI WGS metagenome assembly OGCO01 (sample SAMEA4370583, study PRJEB24528) | human gut metagenome | reverse complement strand
ATTCCATGCAGCACCACAAACGAGGCCATCCTTTTTTAAGACATATTGCGCCAAAACGGTAAAGACACCGCCGGAGCTGCTCTGCATGCGAATGTCATCCTTTGCCATAACAGCATAGCATTCCCGTTCAGAAGCAGGGTGTAGATCACATTCCAAAGCGGGGCAGCTCTCTACGCAACGACCACAATGAATACATTTATTGGGATCAATTTTTGGGAATAAAAATCCTTTATAATCCGGTTGCATTTTGATGGCATCCACTGGACAGCAGTTGTCACATGCGCCGCATCCAGTACATTCTGCCGGATTTAAAATTTCAATTGTTTCTCGGTTCATGAGAATTACTCCTTATCTGATTGGAACGCATTCCATTGATTGATTTGAACTTGCAGGGCATCAATCGTTTCCTGCTGCTTTTGAATGACTTCATTTAATGTATGAATTTGTGCTTCAGCCTGTTCCAGGCGACGTTTCATCGGGGCAACATCATAAAGTGGCGTAGCATTTGCTACACGCTGCGCAAGTTGATTTTCCAAGGACTGCTGTTTCCAGAGTTTCTCTGGGGTGGATAGATATTTATTATGTCCAGTGATGATGTCTAATGCAGTTGCAATGTATCGATAAACAGCATCCGTATAATGCAAAGGGTGAGAATTCCAGATATGATACCAGTTTCCAAATGTAAAATCAGGAAATCGAATGATATGACAAGTCGGAACCAATTGATAAAACAGCTCATAAATAGGTTTTAAAAAAGCATTCGTCTCTTCTACATGCCATTTGGGATGAAACTTTTGGAGCTTACCATGTGGATTTAGAATGCCCTTTGCTAAGTAACTTTCAATCACAATAATTTGTTCTGGGGCATAACCGTTTGGATTGGAATCAGACTTTAAAATTGCCTGCACGAAAGAATGATAGGTTTCTCTAATAGTTTCCATTGGAACTGTACGAGCCGGAATTGCAGAAATCAGAGCGTTTGGCAACAATCCATTCGGCCCAACAAGTGCTTCTTTTACTTGTGGAAACCAGTTTCCTTCTTGATTGATCCAAAAGTCCATAATATGGTAGTGCTTTCCTTCATAAGAAAGCACATATTGCGGAAGTCGTTCTTCTGAAAAGTCTAATATTAGATAATCTGCTTGCGCATTTAAAAGTTGTTCTACACAGTCATTTTGAAATTGCTTTGCAATCATACGCTGATTAAATCCAGAAGTTGAAAAAGAAAACATAGACTCAGGGAGTTGAATTGCATCTCCTTGCAAAGTGCTAACAGGATTTCTCCCCAATCTTACACAGATTTCATAGCGATCTGGAAATGTATATTTCAAGAAGTCACTGGTTACACAGCAACCAAAAACGCACACTTTTGTCCCCATTACGTCTCCTCCGTAGCAGTCCGTTCCGGCAAGATGCCGTCTTTCAAAAACTTCTCATATTTCGGGCAGATTTCTGCGGTCGGCCCAAATGCAATCTGTTCGCCTTTGTGCAGCCAGAGCACCTTGTTGGACAGCCGTTTGACCTGCATCAAGGAGTGCGAAACAAACAATGTTGTGGCACCGCCTTTGATGATTTCCATCATTTTCTTTTCGCTTTTTGCACGGAAAGAGCCATCCCCAACGGACAGCACTTCGTCCAGAATGAGAATATCTGGATTTACAAAGCAGGCAATGGAAAAAGCAAGCCGGGATTTCATACCGGAAGAAAGCTGCTTGTACTTTCTGTTTTCAAACTCTTTCAGCTCTGCAAAGTCTAAGATCTCCTCACACTTTTCCACCATAAATGGTTTGGAATATCCTAGCAAAGCGCCCCGCAGAAAAATATTTTCCCGCAGGGAGAGGTCACCGTCGAAGCCGGTTCCCAGCTCCAGCAGTGCAGAGATTTTTCCTTCTGTCACGCAGCCGCCTTTCTGTGGCCGCATAATGCCGCTGATGGCTTTCAGCAGCGTGGATTTTCCGGCGCCGTTTGTGCCAATAATGGCAAGAAAGTCTCCCTTATCCAAAGAGAAGGAAACGTTCTTGACCGCCCAGAATTCTTCTACTTTAAAATCGCCTTTCAACTTCCGCACCACGAAGTCTTTCAGACCAATGTCACGGAAATCGCCTACAATATAGCGAATGGATACGTCTTTTACATCAACAACCATGCGATCTCCTTATTAAAAATAAAATACAAATTTGTAGTTGTTTATTTTATACACCAACATGCCGACCAGCAATGCCAGAATGGCAAATCCAGCACAGTATAAATGGGCACTCAAAGTTGGTACAACCCCATCCAGTGTGACGGTTCGGAAATAGTCAATATAATCAAAAATTGGATTCAGTACGAACCAGCGAGCAACTTTATGTGGCAATGCGTCTGCTGTATAGAAGATAGCAGACAAATAGAACAGCAACTGCTGGAATACGGTGTAAATATACTGAATGTCTCGGAAAAAGACAAAGAGCGCAGAAAGAATCAAGCCCACCCCAATATTAAAAACAATCAGACAGATGGTTGGATAGATCATTAGAAACATCGTTGGGTGGAAGGGAATGTGATCTACCAATGCGAAGATAATAAAAATCAAAAACGTAACGCCAAAGTTAATCAGGCAGGAAACGTTTTTGGAAAGCAGAAAAATATATTTGGGGACGTTAATCTTTGAAAGAATGCTGCCGTTTGCCAGTAGGGAAAACATTCCCGAATTGGTAGATTCGGAATAGAAGCTGTTTACCATAATTCCGATGAACAAATAGGTGGTATAGTGCGGAATACTACGGCTAAAGAAATAGGTGAAGACAAACTTCAAGATTAAAAAATAACACAGCGGTGAGAGGGCGCTCCAAACCATTCCCAATACCGTGCGCTTGTACTTTTGTTTAAAATCACGCTTGACCAGTTCGCTGAACAGAAAGCGATATTGTTTGGCTTTTTGTACCAGTTGCATGCTTGAAAAGTTCCTTTCTCAATAAATTGGATAACGTGCAGGGCAGCTGTTGTTCGCTGCCCAGACACGGAAATTTGTTATACATTTGGAAACAATCCAAAAAGCTTGAAAAGTTCGGATTGTTACTTTTCCATTATATCAGGAAGTCTGTTTTTTGTCAATGGAAATTTAAAACACGGAATTCCTGCATGGAACTGGAAAATTGTGCAGATTGCTACTTTTTTCGCAGGTATTGACAGGGAAAAGGTTCTATTGTATGATTAAGAAAGCAGAAACACCGGAAAATACAGCATATTTTTGGAAGCATCCAGTAGAAAATACTGCATGGAATCTGGTGCTTACAGGCAGCCAGAGCTGCCTACTTTTTAGGAAATGGAGCATTTCTCGCTTATGATTTTACAGCATCTTCTCTTCCCAACAGCAAACATCTGTTCGGAGCAGGAACTTTATTATCGAACGGATGGTAACTTGGACGTGCAGCCGCAGCTTGTACAGGCAGGAAGTGGATTGCCTTTGCAAAAGGGCGTTTGGTATACATTCAATACATATTTTAATGGCTTTTCTGTTGGCGTTTGGCAGACACATACAAGCGTGCGCAGAATCCAACTGCGGCTGCGGCTGTTCGGAACGGTACAGCTGAAATTGCTGTACCAGAGTTCGCCGCAGTTTGATGCGCACGTGGTGACGCAGGAGCTGGGAACGTACAACTTGGAACAGAACGGAGATGCGCTAAGAGAGGTTGTGCTGTCGATTCCGTTGGAAACGGTTCCTGCCGGAATGGTTAGCTTCTCGCTTCAGGCAGAAACAACAGGTGCGATTTGCTATGGCGGAAGTTATGAAACGATAGAGGAGCCGCTGCATCCAAATCCAGTGCACCTGGCATTGGATCTCTGTACGTTTCGCCGGGAGGCGTTTATCCTGCGAAATTTGACCATGCTGCGTAAGGCATTCCTGGACAACCCGGACTCGCCTTTGTATGGAAACCTTTCGCTCTTTATCGTGGACAACGCCGGAACGCTGGATGCCGCACAGCTGGCAGATGATGCGGTACGAGTTGTGCAAAACCCCAACACGGGCGGTTCCGGCGGCTTTACCAGAGGGATGCTGGAAATTTTGCACGCTGCAGAGACGCTGCCGGTGACCCATGTGTTGCTGATGGATGATGATATTTTGTTGGATCCAGAAGTGCTGTACCGCACCTACATCTTTTTGAGCTTGCTTTTGCCTGCCGATCAAGAGGCATTTCTCGGCGGCGTGATGCTGACACGAGATCGACCCTATTGGCAAGTGGAGTTTGGTGCACGCTGGAACTGCGGCAATATCGAGTCCTTGAAGGGCGGTTACGATGTGCGGCAGCTGTCTGCCTGCCTGCAAAATGAAAAGCCGGAATTTGCTGATTACCAGGGCTGGTGGTATTGTGCCATGCCCATTTCTGTGATTCGGCAGGACAATCTGCCGCTTCCATTGTTTGTTCGGATGGATGATGTGGAGTATGGCCTACGCAATATGAAGCAGCTGATTCTGATGAATGGCATTTGTGTTTGGCATGAGGCATTTGATAAAAAGTATGCGTCTTCTATTTTTTATTATATCCTTCGCAATCAGATGATTGTCAACGCCCTATACGGATTGCTTCCGAATCGCAGAACTTTTCTGCGGCAGATTTTCCGGCATGCATTGGGTGATATGCTGCTATATCGGTATGACAATGTAACAATGATCGTAAAAGGAATACAGGACTATTATAAAGGCCCAGATTGGCTGGTACATGTGCCGGCAGCAAAATATAATGCACAAATTACGAAAATGGGGTACCGGATGCAGCCGCTGGAGCAGTTGGAACCGCTGCATCTGGATGCACAGTTTGTGCCAAAACAGCATCTCATTCTGAAGAAACTGACGCTGAACGGGCTGTTTTTGCCTGCCAATCATGAGGCGGCAGTTCCGCTGGTGCATGCAGATTTTGCAGTCGCATTCCGAGCCAGGAAGCTGCTGCACTATGATGCAGCAAAAACAGGCGGCTTTGTGACCAAGCGCAGCTTTTGGAAGGCGATGCAGTGCTTTGGAAAATTGGGCGTGCTGGCGGTACAAACGCTGCTGTACGCCAAAAAGGCGCAGCGAGCCTATTTGGAACAAAGCGACAAATTTCGAACGGAAGCGTTCTGGGAGCAGTATCTGAAAGAAAATGAATAACAACAAAACATAGCGGTGTCATCCGATCGGATGACACCGCTGTGCGTGCAGTGGCTACGGGCAGGGCAATTAGTCCTGGCACTCGTTCTGGCAGTTCTGATTCTGTGCGTTCTGCTGATTGCGATTCTGTGCCTGCTGCTGACGCTTGTTCTGTGCCTGCTGATTTTGGTTCTGGTTTTGATTCTGGTTCTGATTCTGATTGTTCTGATTTCGCATGAAATACTCCTTTTCTCCGCACAGGGCAGTCCGGCGCTTCCATACAGGACTTGCCTTGTGCGGCAGGCAGGCTGCAAGTCGTCCGGAATGACACAATGGTACAATTTTTGTGCAGCAATAGTATGTTCAAAATGCTTGCGATTATGCGTGAATTTGGCGTAAGAAATGGGGATTGCATTTGATTGTGAAAAAAATAGCAATCTTTTCCTTTCGATTCTTTCGAATTTTTCTTGTTTCGTCAAAATCACGTGACAATCGACTGGAAGTGTGCTATACTAGAATAAGTATAACGTCTTGATGGAACCGGAAAAAACAGCCATACAGCTGCTTTTTTTCTTCCTCATCGAAAGGAACGGATCAGTATGGAACAGACTTATGATGTGATCATTGCAGGATGTGGGGCTGCCGGTCTGTACGGCGCTTTGAACCTGCCGGAAACTTGTCGGATTTTGCTGTTGTGCAAGCAGGAATTGACGCTTTGCAATACGGCTTTGGCGCAGGGCGGCATTGCCGGCGTGTATAACTCTCCAGAGGATTCCACGGAACTGCATCACCGGGATACGATGATTGCAGGCGGCTTTAAAAACAACCCCAATGCGGTGCAGATTCTGGTAGAATCCGCAGCACACGAAATTCAAACCATTTTGGATTTGGGCGTTGACTTTGACCGTAAACCGGATGGCACTTTGCACCGCACCTTGGAAGGCGGTCACTCCATGCACCGGATTTTCCATCATAAGGACACCACGGGTGCAGAAATTCTGGCAACGCTGGCTCGCAAGGTTCGCACCCTGCCCAATGTCACCATTCTGGAGCATGCCATGATGGTGGATATGAAAAAGACTTCAACTGGTTTTTCCATTCAGGTGCTGCAAAATGGTGCGTATACGGCCTATCACAGCCATTTTATGCTGCTTGCAACCGGCGGAATCGGAAGAGTCTACCGCTATACCACCAACACCAAAATTGCAACGGGTGACGGCATTACATTTGCCTATGAAAACGGTGCAGAAATCAAGAACCTGCATTTGATTCAGTTCCATCCGACTGCATTCAACGACCATCATACCAGAGAATGCTTCCTCATTTCCGAAGCGGTGCGGGGAGAAGGCGCTTATCTGCTTAACTGCAACAAGGAACGCTTTATGCATCGTTATGATGATCGGTTGGAACTGGCACCACGAGATGTCGTTTCTCATGCCATCATTCTGGAAAGCCGTGCAACCGGTTCCGATAATTTCTATCTGGATATTTCCTATAAGGACAGCGACTTTATCCGCAACCGGTTCCCCAATATTTACCAAAAGGTATTGGAACAAGGTTATGATATGACCAAGGAGCCCATTCCGATTTTCCCGTGTCAGCATTACCTGATGGGCGGAATCAATGTAGATTATCAGGCAGAAACCAATGTGCCCGGACTGTATGCAGCAGGTGAATGCTCGCACACTGGCGTACACGGCAACAACCGTCTGGCAAGCAATTCCCTGATGGAAGCGCTGGTATTCTCTCGGCGTGCAGCATTGGATATTGCCAAGAAAATGGAACAGGCACCGGATACATTTGAACTGCGGGAATTTCCGCTGGATCCTGATGCAAAGCCGCTTCCTGCTGGTTTCCGGACAGAAATCCGGAACATTCTGCAAAATAATTATTTTGTCATTCCCAATGAGGAAAAGTTACTGGAGAGCTTTGAACGGGTCAAGGAAATTCGTCGGATTTTGAATACAGAACATTACATCGTAGATGAAAATTATATTGAAGCAAAGTCTCTTGCAACTGTTGCGTACTTAATTTTAAAAGAAGTGATCTAAGGCATGCAAATGCGCATGCGTGAGAAAGGATATTGGAATACCATGATTTTACAGCCATTTTATTTGGATCAGCTGATTCAGACTGCTCTACAGGAAGACATTCATTATGTGGATGTTACCACCGATTATTTGCTGGATGACGATCATGTCAGCGAGGCATACTATATTGCAAAGGATGACGGCATTCTCTGCGGAATTGACGTTGCCAAACGGGTATTTGAATTGGTTGGCGGAGCCTGTGAGATGCAGATTCTGGTGCATGATGGAGAACAGGTGCGCAAGGGGGATATTCTTGCCACAATGACCGGCAGCACCAAAACCCTTTTGAAGGGGGAACGTACCGCTTTGAATCTGCTCCAGCATATGAGCGGCATTGCCACTGCAACCCGTCGCTGTGTGGATTTGGTAGCTGGCACCAAGGCGCAGATTACCGATACCCGGAAGACACTCCCAGGTCTGCGCCCCATCCAGAAGTATGCCGTTACAGTTGGCGGCGGCAAGAACCATCGCTATAACCTTTCCGATGGCGCTATGCTCAAGGATAACCACATTGATGCATACGGCGGCATTACTGGTGCTGTTGCAGCGCTGCGCCAGAAGATCGGGCACATGGTAAAAATTGAACTGGAAGTTCGTACCCTGGAAGAATTGCAAGAAGCCCTTGCAGCAGGGGTAGAAATCATTATGCTGGATAATATGAGCTGTGAGGAAATGAAGCAGGCAGTTGCCATCAATGCAGGACGTGCCCTGCTGGAAGCCTCCGGGAATGTGACACAGGCCAATATTCGGCAGGTTGCGGAAACGGGTGTGGATATTATTTCACTTGGTGCGTTGACGCATTCTGTGACTTGCTTTGATATTTCTATGCGCATTCGCACAAAAGCGTAACAAAAATAAATTTCATATTCCCAAAAACGAGCGGATTGTGTAGAATACAATCCGCTCGTTTTCTTTTTTTGAATGCTAACAAAAAATGCACATTCCAATTGGAATGTGCATTGCAATATCCTTTGCCAAGTTTGGCTTAGCCAGCAGCATTCAGCTTCTTCATCAGCTGAGACTTCTTTCTGGCAGCAGCATTTTTATGCATCAGACCCTTTGCGCAAGCCTGATCGACTTTCTTGATGGCAACGCGAATTGCTTCCTGCTTGTCAGCAGCGTTTGTAACGCAAGCAGCGTCAGCCTTCTTGATCATGGTCTTCAGATTGCTCTTTCTAGCCTTGTTTGCAGCAGCCTTGGTCTTGTTTACCTTTACTCTTTTCTTTGCAGAACGAATGTTTGGCATGGTTGTGCACCTCCTAAAATAGTGATAGATTACATTCGGCTGATATGGATCGTTTTTCCGGTCATATCAGGATTTCGTCGTCATAAAATAAAACCAGCATTGACACGGTACTGTATTTTCATGCACATGGAACGACCAAATGCAGGTGCCCTTCGACACCACGACTAAAATTTATTATAACACGAAATATCCGGAATTGCAAGAGGTAATTTTTCACAACCCCACAAAATTTTTCTGTGAAAAGTCAGCAGATTGCACAAATAGAAAGGAGCTTTCCCATGCCTGCTTCTCAGGTTCGCACGGACTTAGCGCTGGAACGAGCTGCCGCTGCCGTCCGGCTGCCCAATATCACCCAATCCAAACGAGGCACATATTTTCAGATTACACAAATTGATGTTCCCAATGATGCCGCCGGCATTCCGCTCGGGAAGCCAAAGGGACGATATGTTACGCTGGAAGCGGCAGCACTGAGCCGCTTTTCCGATCATTATCAGGAGATGACAGAGGAACTGGCACAGGAACTTTCTGCTTTTCTGCCGGAGGGAGAGATTCTGGTGGTCTGCCTGGGCAATCAGGCAATTACACCGGATGCGCTGGGACCTCGTATTGCTGGAAAGCTGCTTGCCACCCGGCATTTGCAGACGGAATTACAGGAAGAACAGGAGCTTTCTTTTCTACGGGCGCTTCGTCCGGTCAGCGTCTTTACACCCGGTGTGCTGGGGCAAACGGGAATGGAGTCGGCTGCCTTGACAGCAGCGGTCTGCAAGGAGATACAGCCGGCAGCAGTTCTGGTGATTGATGCATTGGCATGCTCTGCACTCAATCGTCTCGGCACCACCATTCAGCTTTGCGACAGCGGCATTTCCCCCGGAAGCGGAGTTGCCAATCATCGGGCTGCTTTTTCCGAGCAGACGCTTGGAGTGCCGGTGCTTGCAGTGGGCGTGCCGACTGTGGTGGATCTGCGCACCATTGTGGAAAGTATTACGGAGCGAACTGCTCCAAGGGATACACCGAATTTAATGGTTACGCCACGGGATATTGACCGGCTGATCGACCATGCTTCCGGGATGCTTGCCACTGCCATCAACTTGGCGCTGCAACCCAGTATGACTTTTGCCGATGCAGAAGGATTGGGATAGCGCATAGGACATTCCCTGCCGTGCATAGGCTACGTAGGAGAAGGATTGGATAGGGAGGTATGTTTCATGGAATCGGATACCAATCAATCAAAAGCATCCTACGTGGTGGCACTTGCCGGAAATCCGAATGTGGGGAAATCGACAGTCTTTAATGCGCTGACCGGCATGCACCAGCACACTGGAAACTGGGCAGGGAAAACAGTTGCCAATGCCGTTGGAACGTGTGAGGCGCACGGCTGCCAGCTGACCCTGGTTGATTTACCGGGCACGTATTCTCTGCGTGCGCATTCTGCCGAGGAAGCGGTTGCCAGGGACTTTCTCTGCCTGGAACAGCCGGATGCGGTTGTATTTGTTTGTGATGTTTCCTGTTTGGCACGGAACTTGAACCTGGTTTTGCAGGGAATGGAGTTTGCCAGACGGGTTTTGGTCTGTGTCAATTTACTGGATGAAGGGGAAAAGAAAGGTATTTCCGTGGATTTGCCGGCACTGGAAGCTTGCCTGGGTGTTCCGGTGATCGGTTGCAGGCGGAAAGCGTGCCGTTGCCAAAGGTGGTTGCCTATGATCCGGATTTGGAGCGTGCTGTTTGCAAGCTTCTGCCGCCCATTCAGGCACAGCAGCCTGTTGGGATTCGTGCCAGATGGGCAGCGCTGCGGATGCTGGAGGAAGATGCTGCCCTCCTGCAAAAGCTGTCCGATCGCCAGCTGCTGAATCTGGAGGCACCCGATTTGCAGGATGCCTGGGAGGAAGCCCGTGCGCTGCTTGCCGCATCCA
>OGCO01006456.1_pt1 | contig 10363 bp, 10 predicted proteins | sample 1570171 | NCBI WGS metagenome assembly OGCO01 (sample SAMEA4370583, study PRJEB24528) | human gut metagenome | reverse complement strand
AATTGAAAACATAAAGAGAATTTTGTGTGAATATTGTGTGTAGTGGTTGCAACTTCTCAAATCCGTATACCTATTTTTCACGTTCTGTAGGATATTTTCCCTATTATCTACTATCCCCAATTTCCTCCACGTATTTTCGGTACATCTGATGAATTGCTATTTCTCCGACTTCTGGTATAGTCATGTAACTGAAAAGAGAACACTCAGAAGGGAAAAATGCAATATGAGAAAAAAGCAGGACATTATGTGGGAACAAAGTACACTATGGGAATCGGTGGAGAAATGGGTGACTAAGTATCTGAAAAAGAATCACTCAGAATATCGTGAACGCCAGGTGAAAGCAATGAGAATTGTATTAAAGAATTCAATTATGAAAAAAGAACTGGGGAAGTGAGATTGCCATCAGATCATAAGATGAAAAAATAAACGTAATTGAAAAACCAATCATCAAAAAAGGGCACTGGAGAAAAAACCAATGCCCTACTTTAATTTTAGTATATCATTCGGTGTGCAGTCCAAAAATTCACAGAGTTTTGCAAGTATTGTGAAGTCAATTCTGCTTACTTTATTTTTGCAGTAGTTGTTAAGCTGTGTGCGTTGTAAATTACAGGCTTCACAAAGCTTATTTTTGCTGATATTCTTTTCTTTAAGTAGATTTTCTAAATCCATATATACAATCATAAATTATAATACAGGGGTATAAAGGAGCAAGAAGATGAAAAAAGGCGGTTTATCAGTCTGATAATCGGTATAATAATGGTTATAAGCGGTTGTCTTGGATATTTGCAATATGGGCGTGATATGGATGTGTATGGTTCCTATGCAATGACAGCGGACAATTACCATGAAGAACGGTTGACGGTAGTGGTAAATAAACTGTATGTAGCGGACCAGAAAGTATGTGCAGAAGAAATCGTGAAACGTTGCAGAGAAAATTCATTTAAAAGTGTGCGGTTCAGCTACGATCAGTCGATTCCGAATGCGTTATATGTGACTGTGTATGCATCAAAGCGGCAGGCAGCAAAAGGAACACAGATGTTTTCGTTTTTTACTTGCCGGAGGACAGTGATGAAACGTATAATATTGTTAATGATTCGGATAAATTTATGTTGAAGCTGGAAAAATAACACAGCTGATGATACAGCATTATCTAAAATCAAAGGGAAAAGATAATGGCACTTATATCCGTGTAGCAGGTACATCAAGACAGGCATTTCCGGAGAAGATAAAAGAACTGGAAATGGAAGGGGCCAGAATCTCATGGGATGAGCTTACTTGTGTGGGTTATCCTGTTTCAGAGGAAGCAACAGAGAAACTTTGTCAGGATATCGAAAAGTTCCGGAAGAAAGCAGGAATGTCAGAACATTCTGTAAAGAAAGAGCAGCTGATAAACTGGAAAATCTTGAAGCAGAGCGAGGGACAGCTTCTGGCAACGAATGCCTATGCGTTGCTGACATCAGATTATTTTTCATTCTCCAAAACACAATGTGCGGTATTCAAGGGAACAGATCGTGCAGTGTTTCTGGATAAGAGAGAATTTACAGGACCAATCTATACACAAATCGAAGAAGCAGTAGATTTTGTATTGAGAAATATTCGGCTTGGAGCAACAATTGACGGATTGGTGCGAAAAGAGAAATATGAGTTACCACCGGAAGCAATCAGGGAAATGATTATTAATGCCCATTGTCACCGTAACCTATTAGATGAATCCTGTATTCAGGTCGCAGTTTATGATGACAGATTGGAGGTGACATCTCCGGGTGGATTATATAACGGATTAACTTATGAGGAAGTCATGAATGGTCATTCGAAGATCCGGAATAAAGGCATTGCCAATATATTCAGTCAGATGGGACTTGTAGAGGCATGGGGAAGCGGAATAAAAAGAATCCTTAATGCTGCAGAAGAGTATGGACTTCCAAAGCCGAGATTTCAGGAATTCGATAATATGTTTCGGGTAGAGTTGTTCCGAGTCAATCCAATAACTGACCAAGCTAACCAAGCTACTAACCAAGCTAACCAAGATTTAGAGAGATTAGACCAAGTGGAAGATGAAAATGTACTGAGTGAGAAAGAAATAGAAATTCTGAATCTTGTACGTATGCAACCTTCAATCACGCAGAAAGAAATGGCTAATGCGTTAGATTGGAATCTTGCTAGTGTGAAGTATTATATAACCAAATTGAAGGAAAAGAATTATCTGAAGAGGCAGGGAAGTAGCCAAAAAGGGAAATGGGTGATATTAACAAAACGAGATTGACACTTGTATCAATTCGTGTTAAACTATGAAATGTAAGGAGGAGAGAAAGATGCCTAGAAAACCATCATTAGACGGCAAAGATTCTAGTCTGAGAATCAGGATGTCACCAGAGCAAAAAGAAAAGCTAGTATCTTATGCAGAGAGACATTATCAGACTATGAGTAATGTAATATTCCAGGCGTTGGACATTCTTTACGCAAGAGAAGAACAACAAAATAATAAAGAGTAAAATGGAGTTATTTTGGAGTTTATTTCTTCATTTTTTAGCACTCCTCTTTGGCACTTTTTTGATAATCCCCTTTGTAAGAATCAGAAAATCCGATTCATACGGAGCACCAGAGAAAACATCAAAAAAAGACACAGAAACATAGAGAAAAAAATTAGAAGCCTTGCATCAGGGAACGTCCTGACGCAGGGCTTTTTCAGTCCTGAAAGAAAAGGGAAGAAAAATAGTGCAGTATCCCGGAAGCGCCGGAAAAGGAAGTTTTTACAAGTGAGTTTGCTAAAAAAATGCAAAGTGGGTGTGCGAAGGGACGTGGAGAAAAAGGAAAAAGCCGTTTTTGGGATTCTGGTTCTGGGAAAAGATTGGCGTAAAATCAACGTTTTTCAGGCTTTTGGGGATTCCGGAATGCGGTTTTGGGAAAAGAAACGATGTGATAATCCTGATTTTGGGAGGATAATGTCAGATTTGGGAACATTTCTGGGAAAGGAAGACAGCATAATTGAATTTCAATGCAATGTGATGCTGTCCGGTCTGGAAGCCGGGGAATACAGCTCGGATTTTGTCTGTGAGAAACAGAATGGTGATTTGATGGTCAGGGAGTGTGTGGAACGAAGATTCTTAAAGAAGCCAATGACTGTGAAGTTACTGGATGCATCAAGGGAGTACTGGACAAGAAGGGGTATCACAGACTGGGGGATTGTGACAGATGAAGAAAGATAGGGATTGCAGGATAATCAGACTTGGGGACAGGATTTTAAGGATACTGGATGCAGAAGCGGAGAAGGTGCTGGTCATAGACTGTGTAAAGATGGGGATGCCAAAGTGGATAAGTCTGTCAGAGATAGAGGACGGTGTGGAAATCCCGGGGGAAGAGTTCATGGGGGAGATGGAGCGGGATATCCCGGAAGGGATGTCTGCATCTGCCAGACAGACCATGCAAGAGAGATTCACTGTCATTTCAGGCATCCTGCCCTGTGTGGGGGATAAAAAGCAGAGGAGTTTACGGATTGCAGATGCCGCAGAAAAGTATAAGGTCAGCCAGAACACGGTGAAGAATTACCTGGGGCTGTATCTGGCATATCAGGATATCTCGGTGCTGGCACCAAGGGAGAAGCAGGAACAGAGGGAACTGACGCAGGATGAAAAGAACATGCGCTGGGCGTTGAACAAGTTCTACTATACCAGGGAAAAGCAGAGTCTTTCCACGGTCTATACCCTGATGCTGAAAGAGAGGTACTGTGACCGGAACGGAAAACTGAAAGACCGTTACCCGTCCATCCACCAGTTACGGTATTTTTATAAAAAGACAAAGAAACTGCAGACATACTATATCTCCAGAAACGGGTTAAAGGATTACCAGAGGAACCACCGCCCTCTGCTGGGGGACGGAGTGCAGGAGTTCTGTTCGGTAGGTGCAGGGATGCTGGATGGAACCGTCTGCGATATCTACCTGGTAGATGATGCCGGACATCTGGTGGGGAGGCCGATTCTCCTGGCATGTGTGGATGCATATACCTCTTTCTGTTATGGATACAGCCTGCTGTGGGAGGGCGGCGTGTATTCCCTGAGGAACCTGATGTTAAATGTGGCTGCGGATAAAAAGGAGTGGTGCAGGAGATTCGGCATCCTGATAGAAAGGGAGCAGTGGGACTGTGACTGTCTGCCGGGGCTGATGCTGACAGATATGGGAACGGAATATACCTCTGAGAACTTCGGGCAGATTACAGAGCTTGGTGTGACCATACAGAACCTCCCGGCATACAGACCGGAATTAAAAGGACAGGTGGAGAAATTCTTTGACCTGATACAGTCAGAGTATAAGAAGCACCTGAAGGGCAGGGGTGTGATAGAGCCGGATTACAGGGAGAGGGGAGCGCATGATTACAGAAAAGATGCCTGCCTGACCATGCGTGATTTTGAAACTGTCATCCTCAGATGTATCCTGTATTATAATTCCCAGAGGATTCTGGAAAATTTCCCTTATACGGAAGAAATGCTGCAGGAGGGAGTCCAGCCGTTTGCGTCTTCTGTCTTTGGATGGGGAAAGCACAAAGAAGGGGCCAACCTGATTCCTGTTTCCAGGGAAGAACTGATACAGACCCTTTTGCCGAGGACAACGGGAAGATTTATGCGGTCAGGGTTAAAGGTAAAAGGAATGCGTTACCATGCAGGCGGATATACAGAGAGATACTTAAAGGGCGGCGAGGCTGTGGTCGCATACAATCCGGAGGATGTGAGCCATGTATGGCTGCTTGAAGATGGGGCTTATCAGAGGTTTGACCTGATAGAGAGCCGGTTTTGTGGGAAGAACATCGCAGAAGTGGAGAAGTTAAAGGCAGACTGTAATGAAATGATAAAGGATGCCTCTGCCGGGAACCTGCAGGCAAAGATTGATTTGGCAATGCATATACAGAACATTGCCGGGAATGCGGTACATACCGGAGACACAAAGATAAAGAACATACGGAAGACCAGGCAGAGGGAACAGAGGAAGAGACACGTGGACTTTATGAAAGAAGGTGCAGGAAATGAGAGATAAGATTGTGGATATCATGCCGGAGATGAAGACGGGGAAAGAACTGCTGGACTGTTTGAGGGAAACACCGGAATATCCTGCCTGCATATGGGAAAAAAGCAGCATGGAGCGGCTGGTGGCATTGTCAGACATCTATAACATTTATATCCCCTCCCGGATGTCTGTAGAGATATACCATAAACTGTATATGGGGCTTTTACGGTCTATGCAGAAGAAAGAATCCATGCAGGCAGTATATCAGAAATATGAGAACCAGAGGGGGATACGGGGCGGCCGGTGCAGGGGGATTTTAGGCGGCTCGGACTCCTTCACCATCCTCGGAGCCTCCGGTATCGGAAAGAGTTCTGCCGTATTCCGGGCGATTGACCTGATAATGACAAAGAAAGTGATAGAGACAGAAGAGCCATACTGCCGGATTGCCCCCTGCATCATTGTCCAGTGTCCGTTTGATTCCTCTGTAAAAGGGCTTCTGCTGGAAATCCTGCGTAAGGTGGATGAGGTGCTTGGCAGCAAGTACTATGTGAATGCACTGAAAGCGAGGGCTTCTGTGGATATGCTGATTGGAAGTGTGAGCCAGGTTTCCCTTAACCATATCGGGCTGCTTGTGGTGGATGAGATACAGAACGTGGTGAACAGCAGGAACGGGAAATCCCTGGTAGGGATGCTGACGCAGCTGATAAACAATTCCGGTATCGCTATCTGTATGGTAGGGACACCGGAGAGCATCCCTTTTTTTGAACAGGCAATGCAGCTGGCAAGACGGTCTCTGGGATTGCAGTATGAAGCCATGCAGTTTGGGGATGAGTTCTGTGAGGTATGCAGGGAACTGTTCCTCTATCAGTATACGAAGACCAGGATGGAGTTATCGGCCGGGGTGACAGAATGGCTCTTTGAACATTGCGGCGGAAATATCTCAGTCCTTGTATCCCTGATTCATGACGCGCAGGAAATCGCGATTCTGGAAGGGGATGATGTACTGGATATGGCTATGCTGGAAGCGGCGTATCAGAAACGTATGAGTATGTTGCATGATTACCTGGAACCCTCCATAAAGCGGAAAAAGCAGAGTTCTGACAGTAGGAAGAGGGCGTCCGTATCTGTGGAGGAGCCGGAAGGGACAGGGACGAACATACAGGAAACCCTTGCCGGGATGGTCAGCAGGGCGAAAAAGGAAAACCTGGATGTCGTAGAGGTATTTAAACAGCACTTTAAGGTAGAGGAGGTAGCGGTATGATTGCTTTTTTTCCGGAACTGTACGAGGATGAACTGGCATACAGCTGGTTCTCCCGTTATTACACAAAATCAGGGTATCTGTCACTGAGATATGCGCTGGATGATTTGTATGTTAAAAGATATGTAAACCCTGACACAGAGTTTGTGAATGAACTGAGACCGGAGGTGAAGGAACTTGTGATAAAACACTGCGGTATGGAAAAACTCATCCTGGGGCATACCATGTTTTCCTCTTATGGGAGATTTCTGCCGGATGCGAAGAAGCAGGAGGCTTACCGGGCACTGCTGGACATGAACGGGAACTTCAATAACCTGCTCGCCATTCCAAAGAACCGGAGAGGGACAGGCAGGACATTGAGGTACTGTCCGTTATGCGTAAAAGAAGACAGGAAAGCATATGGGGAAACATACTGGCACAGAATCCATCAGATTCAGGGGATACAGATATGCGGGCGGCATGGCTGTTATCTTGCAGAGAGTGATGTTTCTATGGAGAGAAAAGCGGCGCCGGGATTATGGAATGCAGAATCTGTCATACCGGAGGAACTGGAAGTGAGGATGTGTGAAGAGGAGAAGGAAGCCGCCCTTGCAGGGTATGCATGCCGGATTTTTGAGGGGAGGATGCCGTTTAAGAGCCGGGTATCCGTGGCAGAGTTTTTGAAATACCGTCTGAAACATCCTTACGGTTCGGCATCAGGAGTCAGTCTCTGTCTGGAAAGGCTTTATCAGGATTACAGGGAGTTTTATGGAAATAAAAACGTGATGACTGAGACGAAGATGCAGAAGATTCTGCTGGGGAAAAGATGGAACTTTTACGATATCTGCCAGCTGTCCATGTTCGCAGGTATCCCGGTGGAAGAACTGGCGGCAATCCCGGATAGTATCGCAGATGAGATAAAAGAGCCTGTATTTATGCAGGTGTCAGAGGAATTAGGGCTTGATTATGAACTGGTACGCAGTGTGGGGGAAGCTGTATTGAGGCGGTATGAGGCCAGGGAACGGGTGCAGCGTAGGAAAAGGACGTTTGCATGGGAGAAGATGGATGAGGAACTGATTCCAAAGGTCAGGGAGACCATAGCCTTGTTACAGGGGGATGGGATGACACGCCCGCAGAGGGTCACGGTGTCTGCGGTCACGAAAAAGATGCACCTGCCGGATAAGAGATTTGAGAAACTGCCGCGGTGCAGGGAGGAGATTAAGGAGCATACAGAACCGCAGAAGGAATACTGGGCGAGGGAGGCAGTATGGGCGTATCGGAAACTTGTGAGAGAAGGGCGGCCTGTGAACTGGACGCAGATACGGAGGCTGACCAATATGAAAAACGTGGATTTTCAGGGATGCAAGCCGTATCTGAGAAAACATGCAGGGGAGGATGCAGACCGGCTGGAGAGCCTGCTGTGATGAAAACGCGGGACTGCAGGAAAGGATATGGCTGCCAGGTGGATTTGCGGGCAGATTACAGGAAATTTACAGGCTGATGTAAGAACCCGGAAGCCCGCGAAGCCGCATAAACAGGGCGTTTGCGGGCTCCGGATGGGATTCTTACAAAGTTTTGCAACAGTGACCGCAGTTATGAAAGGAGATAGGATATTTTTTTATTAAAAACTTTTTCCTATAAGTCAGTGTATGTTGGAAAATCCTGTAAGTTTGTAAGATTTAGTAAGATATAGATATTTATTATATATAATATATAATTATATTTAAATAAAAGGATTATAAATTAGATATATTGCATAATAAAAAGAGGGGTTTGGATGCCGTGGGGCTTATAGCGGAAGTGTAAGTTTTGTGTAAGCCGTGCAATATCTGAGTACTGGCAGGCTGGAGGTATTGATGGAGGAGATGGTTATTGCGGCCGTCAGGTATAGAGTGCCCGTATAAGAATCAGTCTGGATGTGCTGGCAGAGAACTACCTGCCGGCTCTGCCGATATCCCCGGCCGGCGCAGCTAATCCTTTTATACAGAGCCTGACCACCTGCCGGCAGGGATTAACCCGGAACGGGCAGTCCCAAGGACTGTCCCGCCAGTATCCTTCCGATAGAACATCATTCGCCAGTATCCTTCCGCGTGTCCTGCCAGTTCATCCGGGCTGTTCTGCCTGTCTGCATCCTGTCAGCGCCCGCCGGTCACTCTGCCAGGCAGAAGCCCTTGATGGTGACGATGATAATGCTAATCCTAGAAGCCGCTATTCAACCAACATCTAAAAAGCATCCGAATTTCAAAAGACTATTAGACGTTGGAGAAACAACAGTACGTCATACTGATTCCGAAGGAAAAGCATTCTTTGATAATCTTGACCAGGGTACTTATCAGATAACTGAGATAAAGACTGAACCTGGCAATGCATTACTGAAAGAACCAATTATCTTTACGTTACCATTTACTATGACAATGGAAGAGGCTGCTCAATATCAGAATGTAGATTTTGACTCTGCAAAAGAAGATGTTGGATACACAAATAAGTGGTATTTTTATAATTGTAAATATGACATCACAAATAATGCAGTATTTAAAATGCCAATGACTGGTGACGATGGTAAATGGAAATATGGTTTTATTGGATTTGGTATGGTTGCAGCTTTAGGTTGTGGCTATGTGGTACTTAATACAAAAAATCATAAAAAACGCAATTATCGAAAAATGAAGAAACAAAAATAACAAATAAAAAGAGAACGCTTAAGCGTTCTCTTTTTATTTGTTGTTAATAAGAAACATATTTTTAGCTATTAGGAACCCAGATAGCTTTAATTATTTCATTATCGCCTAATGTAATACCAGGTATTGTAACACTATACCATTTCCATTTAGATGATAATGTATAACCATTTTTTTGTGGTAAAGGAATATCTTTATTAAAGTTAATAACCATATCACAAGGAAATTCAATTTTTTTAATTGTACTTCCGTCTTCAAAAACCCCTCCATTAGCATCAATCGTAAGAATTCTTTTTTCGTCTGGACCTCTTGAAAATTCCATTGTCCAACAATACAAATTATTGCCGATTTTATACACTCCAACACCTACATGTGTATATCCAGAATCTAAAATGGCCCATCTGTGTCCATCACTGTTCATCCAACCAGTCATAACATCCTGCGGAGTAGAGAATCCTTTTGCGATATTCTCGCCTCCAGCGCACCCTGCTCCCGCTTCATAGCAAGCAGTTGAAGCATCGGTTCCGTCCGGTCTAATATGAGAAAACTTAATTGAAATTTCCTGTGCTCTTACCATTGCGGCTCTCTGCAAATTTACGTTTGTTTTTAATGGAGCAAAGCCAATCTTCGCTCTCTCAATATTCGCCAATCTAACAACTTCATCTGCCATTTGCTGCATTGTTAATGCCGGTGTTGGCGTAACAGAATCAACATCCCCTTCTCCATCGCTAGGAACAGCAATAGATAACCCGGTTGTATCAAATTTTCCTGCTGTTTCATTTGCAGCAACTGCTTTCACAGTATAAATGTTTGTTCTGCCTGTGTACGGGTCAGCATCTGTAAATTCTAAATTTCTTGTCTGCCCGCAGGACAGCCATTTTGTGTTATCTTTAGATTTACAGTAGACTCTGTAAAGATATGCTCCGCCAGCTTTATTCCAGGTAATTGTAACTCCTTCATCTTCGTCATAAGATATACCTGTTAACTTAACCTGCTGAGGTTTGGTCTTTGTTGTAAGCCCTGACTTATTGTAATTTCCATACCGCTTTGGCTTTTTATTATAAGCACGGACAGTATACTGATAAGTCTCACCTGTAACAATTGGATATTTTGCAGAAGAAGTATGGGTATAAGATAATGTCTTATTATTGACAGTCTTAATTCTTATCCATTTTCCGTTAGAGTTTTTTTCGCGGTAATAGATGCAGTAATTTGTGAATTTACCACTTGGCTTCTTCCACTTGATGTTGATTTTATTGTAATCAACAGCTTTGATACTTGACAGTTTGACTGTGCCTGGCTTGGCTGCTGCAGCTTGTACTGATACCGGTATGAGGAGCATGACCGTTAGCAGCAAGAACAGTAATTCAGAAAATAATTTTTTTCTTTTCATAAACAGAATCCTCCTTTATGGTTATGTACATATTGTACTACTGGATTTTTAGGGAAGCAA
>OGCO01006451.1_pt1 | contig 10371 bp, 10 predicted proteins | sample 1570171 | NCBI WGS metagenome assembly OGCO01 (sample SAMEA4370583, study PRJEB24528) | human gut metagenome | reverse complement strand
CGCTCGAGCCCGAGACGAACGTGCAGGGGCGTTTTGGTCGCCAGAGTCCACGCCCGAACCCCGAGCGCCTGGAACGTGCACGAGCTACCCAGCAGGCACGCCAGCAATACGACTACCAGCGCTCGACGCATAACGCGCGAGCGCAGGCATCGGCATACGAGCATGAGCGGGCGCAGCGTCCTCTGCGCCAGACGCCGACACAGGCTGATGCGCAGCGTCAGGCGCAGCAGCGGGTCCAGCGTCAGGCTGCGCAGGAGCAACCACAGCAACACATGCGCCAGCAACGCTCGGTGCAGCGCGAGCAGACGGCGCAGGAGCATGACGAGTGGCAGCCGCGCACACAGCCCCAGACAAGTCGCGTGCAGGAGCCGCAGGAAGCCCCTGACGCGCAGGTCGTTCCCGCTGCGCATGGTGGGCGGCACATGCCGCGTGTGCAGCAGACGGAGGAGACGCAGCACGCATCCGCGTATGCGCAGGCGCGACAGGCACAGCAAGCGCATGAGGCGCAATGGGGGGTCGATCAGGGCCTTGGACAGCATTCCCAGGCTCAGCCCTGGGCGCAGCAGCAAGGACGGCAGTCGGCGTATAGACCGAGTTTCGGCGACCCCGAGGCGACGAGCCGCTATGCGCGCGAGAGCTACGGGTCGAGTCGCAAGAAAGGCTCCTTCACGGTAAACCCTGCGGGTCATTCGGGGAAGTCGATGTTCGATCGGCGTCCCAACGTCGACCGCACGCCAAGCAGCCACAGGAGCTCCAGTTCGAAGCTGCCAAACATATCGCCCAAGATCATCGCCATCATCGCTGCGATATTTGTCATCGTGATACTCGTGAGCCTCTTTAACTCTTGCGGTCAGCAGGGCGATGCAGATGCGGGCCAAACGCAGGGCGCCACGGCTTCCGTCGCAAAGCAGGCGTCTCTGCCTACACCCATCATGTCCGAGAGCTCGGGCATCACCATGCATTCTGCTGTCGCGATGGAGGACCTGACCGAGGTCCTGATTCACAATGCTTCCTACGCCTATGCAAACGAAATCACGACGCAGCTCAAAGAGGCCAAGAACACGGACATCATTGCGGCACACGGAACGGGACGCATGGCCTCCGAGCAGCCCACGGGCGATAAGTGGATGACGGGCGAGTTCATCCGCTGCTTCAGAGAAGGCAACGCCGGCCCCGTCATGAGTGCGATCGACTGCGGCGGTCCCGTGGGGGCGACGGTGTATGCGCCGGTTACGGGAGAGGTTATCCTCGTCAAGCAGTACAAGCTCTATAACGAGATCGATGACTATCGCATCCATATCCGTCCCGAGGGACGCCCCGACTTGGACGTGGTGCTCATTCACCTGACTGATGTGACGGTGAAAGCTGGAGACAAGGTGACGGCGGGCGTGACGCCCATGGCCAAGATCCGCGATGTTTTCCAGTACCTTGGTGATTCGATGCAGCTCAAGAACTATACGGCCGAAGGCGATAATGGCAATCACACGCACATTCAGGTCAATAACGCCAATCATCCCGAATATACGGCGCTTGACGAGCTCAAGCCGCAATCTGCGACACCGGGCGAGCCGAACGCACAGGCTACTGGTGATGCGAGTACGCCAACCACCGACGCATAGCTGAAGTTTTTTCGACTTCCTTCTTTACGAACGGGGCAAGTTTCTGTAGTATTGCTTTCGCTGTTGACGCGGGGTTGTAGCTCAGCTGGTTAGAGCGCCGGCCTGTCACGCCGGAGGTCGCGGGTTCGAGCCCCGTCAATCCCGCCAACATCAAATTTCGAGAAGCCGCTTTCGAGCGGCTTTTTTATTGCAGGTTTCCGCATCGCGGCCACCACGCCGCAATTCGTGGCGTTTCTGCCAAGCGATGTGCTCCCGTGGCCACATCGCCGACCATCATGCCACATAACGAGGCACTTATCGGAGCCCTTGCCAAGTGATGCGCGTCGGTGGCCATGCGAAGGGACCATATCGTCACGGCTTGAGGCGCCTGCGAAGGCCGCCGCCAGGTTATGGGTACGCCTGATGAAGGTACAATGCATACTATTCGGGCGTTGTCTATGTCATAAGCTATATGGCATCTTGAGCAGGTGTCGCCAAGAGGAAGGTCTTTCCGTGACTCTTTCACGCCGATCGTGGCTCTCGTTTGCTTTTCTTGCCGCAGTGCTGGCGCTCTATATCTATGGCGTTATCTCAGCGAGTCAGATTCCCGCGGAGGTCGTTGCCGTGGCGCTTCCGCCTGACTTCATGGTCGGGATGCCCCTGGCGTTCTATCTCGTCGTCTTGCGCCCGAAGAAGATGACATTTATTGACAATGTTTTGCTCATATTAAAGAGCCCAGGATTTGGATAGCCAAAGAGGGCTACGATACGATTGAGGAAAAAGATTCTGTATAGGATAGTTGGAGCTCGATATGCGGCACGTGTTTAAAGCAGTAAAACCTGGCTGGGATGAAGAGTGTGATGGTATCTGGTTTGATTCTGATATGTATTCACGAGAGGAAGCTGAAGCAGAACTTGGGTTAGGACTTGGGCAATACTATAGACATGACGATGATGGCATTCCGTACACGTGCTATGAGTATGATGGACAGGAATACGCCGACATTGTATATCTTGGTGAATTTGAGGACGAAGATATGCCGATGAGTGATTATGATTTGGGGTTATAGATGAATCCTAAGCCGATAAAGCAAATCGAAGATATTTATAAGTGTCCCTGGTGCGATGGAGATGCTTATGAAACAGTCGATCAAGAATTTAATGCAGAGGGCACTGAGATAACTATCCATTTTGAATGCATCGTCTGTTATGCCGAGTCTGACGTGGATTTTTCTTGGAAACCAGAGAATGTCACTGCTTGGGATGGAGAATTCTTAGGCGGGCTGTGGTGGCCACCCGAAGAACTAGAGGATTATTAAGAATGCGATAGCGCGAGTATCATATATGCTCGCCCGTTTTCAGCTTTTAGTCTCAATTAGAGAACTATCTCAATCAAAGAATAATGTAGTTTGCGTGGCATTCTCGGTTGCGGCAGGGTGTGAGAAGACACCGCGTTTGGCTCTGAAGCCTAATGCTTTGGAACTACTGGGAGCGACAAGAGGATGGACGGCTTCATAAGAACCTAGTATTTTCCAGCATACTTATTAATCTCTTCTGAGTAGGAGTCAGTATTGACCTTGATGAAGTTATTATTTGCATAAGTTTCAGCATATGAACTAGGTGTGGTGTAAATCGTTAGGTCATTACATCCTTTGAAGTTTCCGTCTTTGATTTGATGCACGGATTCTGGGAGGATTATTGTCTTGAGGTCTGTGGCATAGCCAAACACGCTTGTTTCGATGTTGCAAGCGCACCCATCTTTGATATAGATAAAACTTAAAGAAGAAATATTAGAAAATGCGTTGACGTCTAGTTTGCAGCCGCCTTTAATAATTAGACCTTGCAAACCGGTTCCCTGGAATGCATGACCATCTATTTCTGTGAGTGTTTCCGAGACTACTAGCACACCTTTCAGACTTTCGAGGCTATAAAACGCATGACTACCTATGTACTGTAGGTTCTGAGGTAAAGCAACCCCTGCTACATCGTCGCAACCTTTAAAGGCATTATCTGCGATTCGTGTAACAGGAGAACCTTCAATTTCGTCAGGAACAACTATATTACCGCCTTTGCCTTTATAGCCATTTATTTGAATTGTGCTTCCGTTATTAACATAGCTGAAATCTGATGCAGGCGAGGAGCGCCATCAGAGACACTTAGAGAGCTTGTGGAATCACCCTCGCTTCTTACAGAAAAACCTTCATACTCCTCAAGATGTTGTAAAAGGCGCTCATTCTCTGTCTTTAGGTCATCGTAGTCTTTTTGAGAAACTCCACTTGAGCAACCAATCATCATCATTGACAGCGCTAAGACTAGAACCGCAGCTGTTCGACGCATTTGCTTTTCCTTAGATAATCCTAAATGCAAGAGAGGACGCATTTAACTCCCTTCCATTATATAGAGTCCAAGATTACGGTTTCCCCAATCAAAGCACGCTGTTATCTGAGTGATATTTTCAGCAGTCATAAGCTCAGAGAAGGCATCTAAGAGGTTTTCCAATATCTCAGTGCTATCCAATTACAGATTCGGATCCCTCGGCAGCCCTGGCCTGTCACGTCGGAGGTCGCGAGTTCAAGTCTCGCACATCCCGCCATTTGAATGTCGAGGCCAGGAGCGATTTTAGCTCCTGGCCTTTTTCGTTTCCTGAACTCTCGAATCCCGTTTTGGGTCTAGTTTTGGGTCTGCTATGAATGAACTCAAACTCTGATGATTTGCTGGAGCCAGTTCTAAGCATTTTTCGAATCTGTCTAACTGACTTTATTCGGTTTAGTCTTTCGCTGAATCTACTCTTAGGCTGGATCGAAGACGTCTCTTATAATGGCAGCATTAGAGATTTAAGCCCGAATAAAGGATCGAATCATGGTTGATGAAATCTCTGAAATGGATTCAGAGAATTTTGATGAGCTAAGCATCGAAGCCTTAGACGAACAAGAATTGAATGACCTTGACGTGCTTAAAGAGCACTACGAGAAAGTAACTCAGCCTGGACCCCTTGCTAAAGCGGGAAAGGCAATAGGCGGCGTGATTCCATGCAAGGTTAAAGATTTTGTCTCTAATGCTAGTCAAGAAATATCAGAGCAGCGGTTTTATGCGGAGGCGATGAAGGTTATCGCAAAGGGATTCGGCATCCTAGAAGAGCAAGCTGCAAGGTTCACTGTCAGTGAAAAGGACGTCATCAACAATATCAATAGGCAGTCTGATATAGAGATAGATTCATTGGAAGCTATTTGTTTAGCAAGAAGCTACGACATCGCGAAAGCTGTTAACGCTAATCGTCTTCCAAATATTTGTTTTGCATTAGCGGAGGGTGGTGGAACTGGTGCATTTGGTTTTGCAGGAATCCCATTTAATATAGTTCTCAGCACCTTCTGCTATTACCGAGCTGTTCAGTCTATTGCAATGTTCTATGGATATGACATTAAGAATGACTCAGATGAACTAGCACTAGCTTCTGAAGTTTTCACTACGGCACTATCGCCAACTTCTAATTCCTCAGAGATTGTTGGTGTTATCGGAAAGATTATGATGGTCACGGAGGGAGAGGTTGTTAAGCAGACGGTCAAAAAGGGCTGGACAGCAATGGCCTCTCGTGGCGGAGTCAGTCTGCTGATTACTCAAATGAGAGCATTAGCTCACAAATCTGCTGTTACAGCTCTTAAGAAGGCAGGAGAAGAAGGGCTTGAAAATAGCATCTTCAGAAGTATCTTTGAGCAGATTGGAAAACAGCTAACCCAAAAAACCGTGCAAAGAGCTGTTCCTGTTGTATCGGCCCTTATCGGGGCATTGTTTGATGCGGGAATGATGAATAAGGTTTTGGATTATGCCAATACGTTCTACCAGAAACGCTTCATTCTTGAAAAAAGTAATCGCCAAAAGGCACTGTTAGAGAAACTTGAATCTGAGGAAAAAGAACTAACGAAAGCGAACAATTAGAATCCTTTATATGAGATATAAAAGAAGCTCTTGTTAAGTTAGTCACCGTCTTCTGATAGATACCAACCATGCTCAGTGTGGTAAGTTGAAAAATTTTCACTATTCTTTTGTTTCGGCCTACGCGTACCGATGATCTAGTCTATACGTTCAAGATCGTGATACGCCTTTTCTGAACCAGAGCATAGCCCCTGACGAATTTCTTCCCTGACATCATCGAGTTCACTATCTGATCTGGAATGAAGATATAATCCTCGTAGCATTTATCAGAGCCGATTAATCGAATTAGTAAATCAAGTAATCCCATAATGACCTCACCAAGAGCAATGCTAATGCCTTGTGTATGCACATTTCAATTTCAATTTCAATTTCAATTTCAATTGAATATGCCCTCTCATTGCGGCATTGCTGAGGGGAGTAAGAAAGAGTCTATCCCCTATTAACTATTTTGGGGCCAAAATGGGGCTAGCATAGGTTCATCTATTGCCTCATATAGGCATTTATTTCCATATAGAGTTACTTGCGCGAGATTACAGATTTAGCTTCAATCATAACCCATGTTTGAATGCTATAGCGAATTTAGGATAATAGAAAACACTGAATGTGGTTAGGAAGGTTTGCGAGTTCAGAAGTATATTTTCATTAGTCTTACGTCATCGGATCGCTTAGAATTTTGATGCTTGTTCAAGTGATTTGTAGAGTGTATTCGGCACTAACATCATCGATGTCACTCTGGATCTGTCACGTCGGAGATCGCGGGCTCGAGCCCCGTCAATCCCGCCAACATCAAATCTTCGAGGCCGCTTTCGAGCGGCTTTTTGTTTGCACGGCGAGGTCATACACGCTGCTTCCCGTTTTCAGACAGAGGCCCTTCCCCCGTCATGGCATAATCGGGATGTTATCAAGAGAAAGGTCCTTTCATGGCCCTTTTGCGTCAATCATTGTCCTCGCTTGCCTTTTTCGTCGCAGTGTTGGCGCTCTATATCTACGGCGTTATCTCGGCGAGTCAGATTCCCGCAGAGGTCGTTGCCGTGGCACTTCCGCTTGATTTCATGGTAGGGATACCCCTGGCGTTTTATCTCGTCGTCTTGCGTCCGAAGAAGATGACGCCACTGGCGATATTTCCGCTCATCTGGTTGGGGTATGGCCTGAGTGCGCTTGCACTCGGTTCGCCAGTTGCCGGCATCCTGCCCGTATTGCTCGCGGCCCTCTTCCCGGTGGAAGTTGCGATTGCCGTTAGGGAGATTCTTCATCTCGCATGCTTGTTCAGAGGCGCGAAGACGCAGAGCGCAGACCCGCTGGAGTGGTTCTACGTGGTGACATGCTATCTGGTGCGCAGAGAGCTGCCTGCGCGCATGATGGCAGCAGAACTGGGCGTTTGGTATTACGCGTTGCTTTCCTGGCGCAAGAAGCCGAGCGTTGAAGCGGGCGACAAGGCTTACAGTTATCACAACGCAGGCGGTTACATGAGCATGATGCTGGGGCTTGGGCTGGCCTTTCCGGTCGAGATTGTCGCCATGCACATGCTCCTCTCGCAATGGAATGTGGCGGTCGCGATGGTCGTGACGCTGTTCTCTCTCTATGCCGCTGTCTGGCTTGTGGGTGATGCACGGGCGCGTGTCCTGCGTCCAGTGGTTCTGGGGAAAGGCGAGCTGCGAATCGAATGCGGCATTCAGATGAAGGGGACGATATCCCTGAGCGGCATTGCAAGCGTGAGCTGCCATGAGCCTGCGGATATCGACAAGTCCGATAGGCTGAACTACGGCACCTTCTACCAGGCAAACGTGTGGGTTGTGATGCATGATCCCGTTGAGGTGCGGACCCTTTTGGGGACGAAGAGACCCCTCGCGATCGGACTGAGCCTGGATGATCCAAAAGGGTTCATTCAGGAGTTTTCCCAAGCAGCAAACGGCTCTTACCAAGGAGAATCATGACAAGTCCCATCCTGGCAAGTTTCACTGCGACAGACGGCACCGGCTTGTGGGAGGTGACGAGCGCGGGCATACGCGTGAACGGTGAGCTGTATCGCTTCACTGACCGTTCCTTCGTGGTCTGCGCGGTGACGCCGGGCCGTACCGAGCGCAGCACGAACCTCATCGAGGAGGAGGACGACGGCTTCGGCGACCTTGCCGCGCTCGCCGTACTCCAGGAGACGGGCAGCCTCACCGACGCCGCTTTGGCGCGCTGGGCGCTTGGCGGTTCGAGCGTGCGGGTCGAGACCGACAAGCGGGAGATTTGCGGAAACGCTCAGCTCACCATTGGCGGTCTGCAGCGCCCGCGCAAGCGCGACTGTTCCTTGCGCTACCGCGCGGATGGTCGGTGGATACAAGCTGATGAGATTCGGGCCTTTGGCGACGCAGCCCACAAGGCGGTCAAGGCGTATCGCGAGAGATGGGGAGCAATCTGACAGGAAGCCTCTCCGGGTTAATGGATGACTCACCGTTCGGGCGCTTTGTTATGACAAATCGTTGATGGAAAGGGGCAATGCCAGAACCTTACTCGTATCTTCCCCGTTCGGTGTTATCGAATACCAGGTCTATTACCTCTTGCTTGGAATGAACCTCAAGCTTGGTGTAAATGTTACGCGTGTGGTAATTGACCGTCCCAGGTGCAATGTACAGCTCCGCTTGGATACGCGCAGATGAATAGCCTTGGGCAAGGAGCTTGAGCACATCACGCTCTCGTAGCGACAGACCATGCGTATCCCCAAGCTCCGCGCAACGCGCCTCGAACCACATATCAGATAGCTCACGATTGGGTACGATATTCAAGGGTGCATGTCTACCCGAATCGGTTTCCTCATCCAACGCGTCTATCGTATTGGGTGCGCCGTCCCCTGCCATTCTTTTTCGCGCATTTACCGTTGCCGCAACAAGGCACACAGCCAACACCTCGACACCGATGAATATGAAGGCAAAGGATGCAAGGGCATTTGTCAGGTTATCGAGGTTCTCATTGCTGAACCAGGCTGTATACCAACCGCCCGTGTTAAGAAAAACCATTGTTGCGCGAACAAGTGCATAAGTTTTGAGAGAGGAGAGGTCAAAAAATGCCGCAAATCCTACTGCGATGGCGAATAGCACTATCTCGTTGCCAAGTTCTCCAATAGCGATGAAATTCGAGGCTGGTAGGGCGTCAGCGAGGATGAACAAGGGAACGAGCAGCATTATAAGCACGAGCAAGGGGAGTATGAGGCATTGCATGGCATTTGCGCGGTTGTGCAGAAGCACGAATGCACCTGAAATCGCAAAGGGAATGACGGATACAGCAGCGTAGAAAATGAAGGTATAAGCGCTTTCGAACGAGAAGAAGTCGAGAAATCCCGTTGCGAACCCGAATATGCCCACAGGCAGAAGAACCATTGCGAAGTTAAGAGGCTTATCTTTAGGACCGGTGTCAATATCTGTGAGAGGAAAGAGGTACTTTCTAACGGCGTGCAGCATGAATCCAGAAATACAGGGGAGGATAACCGTAATGCCCATCATGAGCGTATGCGGCAGGTACATGGCGGTGACGCAAGTGCCTATGGCGACGGTAATGAGCACGGGAAAGCTGCATATGAGCGTTCGTAAATCCACTCGTCGGTAGGCGATTATCCATTGCTGAGACATGATGCCAGAAAAGATACCCGCGGCCGCAGAGCTTACATAGAGGGGCCAGATGCATCCCAGCATTTCGCATGTGATCAAAACCGCTGTACTGATGGCTAGTGAAATAGGCGCCACTGCCTTCATTGTCGAAGACATCAGGTGATTATTGAGATTAGATGGCCAGAACGCTATGGCCAGCACGGTGAGCACCATGATGATTGCGCTAAACATATAGGAATTGCTCATGAGCGAAATGGGAGCGGCCGCTTCGATTCCCGCGCTTCGAGCATAGAAAAGCATGAAAATCCAGGATTGCAAGAAGGATATCCCGACATAGGGGACGGGCACTAGGCCGTCTATTCTGCTGGGGGCCATTGACGTGTTTTGCAATTCGGGCATACCCACGACCTTCCCCTGCTTGTTCTCGGTCTCGCTATTATGCAACACTTTTCATGGCAGGCATGCCTGTGACCTCGCAAACCATAAGCAACTTATGGGTATGTCAATATACGCCTCCATTCTCGAATACGGCCTCATTGCGAGGAGAGCGGCTGTGAACAATCTCTAAACCATAAACTTCGAATGTTTCGTCTTCCGTAGCTTGCGGGCTAAAGTCCCTCCATCTTTCATGGCGGCGCAGAGGGCGCTGCCTAATGCTTCCGAAGAAAGGATTGGGGAGAAATGACTGAAGCAAAGCAGCTTTCGAAGGGCAGGATGGTGCTTGCGCTTGCGGCGCTGTTCCTGTCGTCCATGTGCACGTTGGGTGACTTGGTTGTCAATCCTATCGTGGCAAATCTTTATGAAGTGTTTGCGAACGATCCCGAGTGGCTTATCAATTTCGGCATTACAGGCCCGGCGCTCGTCGGACTTCCATTCGGCCTCTTGGCAGGTCTTCTCTGCGATCGCATAGACAAGAAATGGGTCATGGTAGCCGGCTTTGCCATCTTCACGGTGTCCGCCGTGTTCGGTGCTCAGGAAAACATCTATGCCTTCGTCACCCTGCGTTGCTTCGCGACTGGTGTGGGCTGGGGAATCACTAACACGGCTGCTCTATCTATTCTCGCGGATATGTTCCCGAATGAAGATGAGCATGGAAAATATGTTGGATGGTATAACTCCGTGATGTCCATCATGGGCGCAATTATGGCAGCCGTTGCCGGTGTTTTGGCCGTTTCCGCTTGGCAGAACGCATTCTTTACCTACTGGATTTCTGTTCCTGTGCTCATCATGCTCATCGTGTTCTTGCCGAAACTT
>OGCO01006450.1_pt1 | contig 10372 bp, 8 predicted proteins | sample 1570171 | NCBI WGS metagenome assembly OGCO01 (sample SAMEA4370583, study PRJEB24528) | human gut metagenome | reverse complement strand
GAGATTTTTGCTCCGAAGGGTGAAACGAAAAAATATGTTAAGTATATAGTCTCTCTGACTGTCCTTATTACTCTTGCAATTCCTGCTGTCAGACTTTTTAAAGATGTTCCCGATTTGCTGAAAGGGTTATCGGCGATTGCAGATGACGGAAAATATCAGGGTATAATGGATGCCGACGCAGTACCGGAGAAATCGGCATATGCGGAAATGATTGCGGCAGGACAGGCAGAGATTGAAAGGTATATCTTGTCACAGATATGTCTTGAGTTTGGACTTTCGGAAGAATCCGTGTCGGTTACTGTATCGATAGACGATTCGGATGTTGAAAATATAGCTGTTACAGGAGTTAATATATATGTAAATACAGACGATTTTTCGGAAAATCTAATTCAGTCTGAGGATGTATCAGAATTTGTAGGTAAAATGATAGGCTGTGAGAGGGTAGAGACGGTATTTGAAAATGAAGCTGAATGAAATATTCGGAAAGCTTAAGGAAACTAAGGGCGTGACATTTATTGTTGTAGGATTGATTGCGGGAATTCTTTGCCTTGCCGTTTCCGTCTTTGACGGTGAAAATCAGAAACAGGAACAGAATACAGCGGAAACCGAAACTTCTTCGCTTGCAAGCTATTCTGCGGAGGAGGAACAGAGGGTAACGGCTTTGCTTAATGCAATAGATGGTGTTAAGGGCGCAAGAGTTATGATTAATTTTGAATCCGGAAGCGAATATGTTTATGACTCTGGAAACTATTCGCGAAGCACACCTCTTTTGCTTGAGGAATATCCTCCAAAAATCAGCGGTGTGGCAGTTGTCTGCGTAGGCGGAGACAATCCTGGAATTCAGAAAAAGATTATCGATCTCATATGTTCATTATACGGAATTTCATCTTCAAGAGTCAGCGTTACAGGATCATCATAGAAGAAAAATCTGTATTCTCTGATATATTTGTAATTGTTTTAAAAACAATGATGCTGTCCGCTCAACAGTGCGGACAGCATCATCTTTTTAGTTTTAGTTATATAGTAACTTTATTATTCAGCGTCTTCCGACGTATCCGCAGCGGATGAGTCATTATCCGTGTTTGTCTCTGCCGACGTTTCTGAACTTCCGCTTTCCGCTCCTGTCTCATCTGAGGTCTCACTTTCGTTTCCGAGATCGGAAATATAATCGTCAATATAACTGTCTTTTGTGACAAAAGTATTATCCTGAATTACATATACAGTAATAACAAGCAAAGCAAAGATTACAGCGACAACGGCTGTAATTTTTGACAGCATTCTGTCAATGGTTTTACCTTTTGTTTTTCCGAAAAATGTATCCGCACCGCCGGCAATTGTTCCTGAAAGGTGGTTAGATTTACCCGGTTGCAAAAGAACCACTATAACAAGAAATACGGCGGCGGCTAAAAGTATAATGCCGAGAACAACGTCAACTGTATCCATTTGAAAATCCCCCTGAAAAACGGTATATGTGGTATATGTTGTATAGATTATTTTAATAATATAATCATATATAAATATAAAAAATGTCCTAATTTTATCTTATGTTCTTTCGGCAATAAATAACAGATATCGTTTTGCCGAGAAGTAAAGGACACATACTGTTACTATAATACCATAAAAATACGATGAATGCAATAGCTAATTAAAAAAAATCAAGTTTTTTTGTATTCGTACTTGACATTTACAATGCGTTATGTTATTATATTTAACAGAGTTTAAATGATGAAGAGTTTGCCATGTGCATAACTTGAAGTGATAATTTTGTTCAGAGAGATTTTGCTTCAAAAGGGCGGACGCGAATTACTTTTAGGTTCAGTACCTTTTGCCGGTTAAATATCTGATGTTAGTTTTAAATAAGGCAGATTAGTAAAACTTTTATAAAGGGATTCTTTATATTTGGAGGGGTATCGAAGTGGTCATAACGAGGCGGTCTTGAAAACCGTTTGGGGGAAACCCCACATGGGTTCGAATCCCATCCCCTCCGCCATGAAAAAAGCACTTGCGGTAGCAGGTGCCTTTTCTTTACATAAAAATGGAGTAAGCGTAACAGCTTTATTTAGAATGTTGGTTTTATGCTGCGGAGCCATTTGATTTTTGCGGTAATTCCGGAAAAAATCCTGTTTTTAAAGCCTTCAGTTTTTTAAGGTCTTCAGTTTTGATGAGCGGCTATACTTTTTATAAATAAAATGAATTGGTAATTACTGCAAAAGACGGTATGAATAAACTGCAAATAAATAGGAAAAGGACATAAATAGAAATGGACAACAGATTCTATGATGTAGCTGTAATCGGCGCGGGACCGGCCGGTCTTACATCGGCGCTTTATTGCCGACGCGCTGAAAAGACGGTTGTGGTATTTGAAAAAGATGTTGTCGGCGGACAGGTAACGCATTCTCCGAAAATAGAGAATTATCCGGGAACGGCGCAGATGAGCGGGCTTGATTTTGCAGAGCGTCTTACGGAACAGGTCAAATCGCAGGGGGCGGAAATTATTGAAGCTGAAGTGACAGGCTTGCTGCGTGAAATTGACGGAAGCTGGAAAATTATACTGCCCGGAGGAGAATTTTATCATTCAAGCACGGTTATAATTGCCGCCGGAGTTCATCACCGGACTCTTGGCCTTGAAGGGGAAGAGGAACTTGAAGGCTCCGGGGTATCCTACTGTGCCGTATGTGACGGAGCTTTTTACCGCGGACTTACTGTCGCTGTAATCGGAGGAGGAAATTCTGCTCTTCAGGAAGCGGTTATGCTGTCTGAACTGTGCAGTCATGTTTATGTTATTCAGAATCTTGATTACTTTACAGGAGAACAGAGTCTTGTAAGCATATTGAGAAATGCCTCTAATGTTGAGCTTATTACCGGAACGATTGCAGACAGGCTGATAGAAGAGGACGGAGAGCTCCGCGCAGTTCATCTTGCTCCTAACGGTGAAAAGTCAATGCTTGACAGTGTTACGGGAATTGATACCGATACATATAATCTGCCTCTTGACGGAGTTTTTGTTGCAATCGGACTGAAGCCGGAGAATGAAATCTTTTCTGATGTTGCTCCGCTTGATAAATACGGATATATAGAGGCTGGTGAAGATTGTTCTCTTGGCAATGGATTATTCGTTGCCGGTGATTGCCGTACTAAATCTGTAAGACAAATTGCAACTGCCATTTCAGACGGAGCAGCTGCGGCTGTATCTGCTTGCAGATATATTATGAGCCGCGGGTAAAAAGCTTTTTTCGAAGACTTATTGAGAGAGAGCTATAAATGCTTTGTATTTCCGGGTAAGCTTATATTAAAAACAGTCTCTTAATTAAAGAGACTGTTTTTTATCGTTACACAGATATTTAAAAAATTGACTTATAAGGCAATGACTACATATTATCGCATATTTATGATGAATCATTTTTGAAAGCTGTTAATTTACTTAAGAAGTTAATTGCTGTCGATTTCTGATATTTCATTCCGCGCTATCATTCTGCGCATATCGTGACGAACACATAGGAGTACCGTCTGAGAAATAACTGTCGGACTTTAATACGGCGCTTTGGTTCAAAACGCTGTTTGGCCCGGAAAAATCAAAAACAGCTTTTCCATTGTCAAGTTTGAGCGAAGCGTCAAAACTTTTGCCGCTTTTTTTAGATATAAATCCCTGAATTTTTGCTGTATGTCCTGTTTCAAGCAACAGCTTAATATTTGAAACGGATATTACTCTTCCGCAAATATTTATGCCTACTTTGAAGCCGCAGCCATCTTTGTATCCTTTACAGCCGTAACTGTATTTTCCTCTTACAACATCGCGGCCGCAAAGAGGACATTTGCCGACAGTGTCTCCATAAAAACCGCTGTTGCAGTCAAGTTCGGGAGGCAAGTCTTCGGGGCGGGCGAATATTTCTGAGATTTCTTTTTCTGCAAGAAGCACACATTCATCTACTGATATATCGCCTCTATATACTTTTTTAAGAGCCTGACCGAGGGTGCTTGTTTTGTATTTATCCATTGAAATTTGCATACTTTTCAGAGAATCTATTAGAAATTCGCCGTCGGGAAGTATTGTGTAGACGTCTTTTTTCAGCTGTATATATTTCGATTTACGGGCATTATTGATAATTCCTGTTCGTGTGGCTTCGGTTCCGAGCTCAAGTCCTTCAAAAATTGCACGGTAATCCTCCGAGTCGTCTTCCGGTGTGCTGTCTGTTCCCGGATCACCGCTTGCCTGATCTGTGCTTTTTGCGGCGGCTTTATCTTCCCGAAACGGATTTTTGAGATAATTATTCAGCGTTTCTATCGTATAGTGTTTAGGAGGACTGGTCTCTTTTTCCCGGGGTTCAAATTTAATGTTTACGCTGTCTCCTTTTTTGAGAGGTGGAAGAATTTTGTCTTTCATTGAATGGTTATCGTATTTTGTCCATCCCGGTTCGATAATTACAGTTCCTTTGAGAGAGAAAACCTCATGTTTTCCGACTTCGATTTTAATTTCTGATCTTTCTACAATACATGGCTTTGAGCAGAATACAGCCGCAAAACGGCGAAAAATCGTTTGATATACTTTTAGTTCGTCTGCGGAGAGAGATGATGATTTCGGAATTTTAGCGGTAGGAGTCAGGGCAGAATGAGATTCAATTTTTGTATCGTCGAAGATGGTCTTTTTATTTTTGAACTCAACCGGGTATCCAAGTTTTTCTACTCCGGTGAGAATTTGTTTAATTCTGTCCTTTTCGGCTTCGGCAAGATATTCCGAATTTGTTCTCGGATATGTAACATATCCCTCCTCATAAAGCTTCTGTACGATTTTCAGACTTTGCTCCATAGACATTTTATATCTTTTTCCAAGAACGTTCTGAAGCTTTGAAAGTGAATACAGCTTGCCGGGTGATACCGTATCCTTTTTTGTTTTGCAGGAAGTAACTATGGCTTCCGAAGCATTGTATTTATCGCATAGCTCCCGGACTTTATCCAGCTGATTTTTATCAAATTTTGTTTTGCTTATAAGCTCAACTAATGCCCCGTTAGTTTCTTCTTTGCTTGCAGCGACGTAATATATATCCGGAACAAAATTGCGTATTTCCATATCACGGTCATATATCGCTTTTACAATCGGTACAATTACTCTTCCGACGCGGAGCAGTGTGCCGGTCTTTAACGTTGCATATCTGGTCAGATTAACCCCGTAAAGCCAGTCTATATATGTTCTTGCAAAACCCTCGTCGGCAAGACGGCTGTATTCACTTTCATCTTTCATTTCGCAAAGTGCTGTTTTTATAGTTTCTTCGGTCTGATCGGGAAGCCAAAGACGCACTAATTTTTTGTTTTCAATTTTATTTTCCAATGCATGGCTTATGCATAGACGGACAATAATTTCACCTTCTCTGTCAGAATCTCCTGCGTTTACAATGCAGTCTACGTCAGTACGCATGCACAGAGTTTTGATTATTTCAAATTGCTTTTTTACACCTTCATCCGGTTTTCCGTTTTCATCACATTTAAGCTTAAAACAAAATTCTTTCGGAAAACACGGCAGATTATCAAGTGTCCAGCGTATTTTGAGATCATTTTCCTTTTTCGATTTATCCGAGATGTAATCTTCTATATCATAAAGAGAAAAAAGATGACCAAATGCCCATGTGACAATATAACCGCAGCCTTCAAAATAGCCGATATGTTTATTCATTTTTCCTATTCCGGCAACAATGTTGCGTGCAAGACTTGGTTTTTCAGCAATAATTAGCGTCATTACTTATGATCATTCCTTTTTATATAAATAAAGGCAGAACGTCACGTCTGCAAAAGCTATTGATATATATTTTAATTTTTGCCGTGCTGAGTACCCACGGACAAAAGGTTTGCTTCTGAAACGGAGAAGACTGCTTTGATTATTTTCAAATGCGGATGCTCCGCCGCAGAAACGCTCTTAATAGAGCGTTTCTGTTAGCTTAATGCTTTTGAATTTACAAATTCTTTCTGTCATAATTTCAGTTAATCTGCAATATTTGAGGTGCTGCCAAAAATAATCAATCGGCTGTCTGTACAAGACCTGTCGGTTGTAAATCCGAAGCTTTATATGCCTTATATTTTATTGTACCATATTTTTTCTGGTTTTTCTATATTTCCAAGAAAATTCGGAGGAAATTTAAATGTATATTCTTGATTCCAAAGTTTTATGATAAAAAACGATTGACAAACCCGACAAGCCGCGCTATAATAAAAAGAAAGCGTAGGATTTTGATGTCTGCTGCTTGATTTTTTGATTATTAAATTTGTAAAAGCGGTACTCTCTCTGTCCCCGTGAAAGGAAACGCCCATATGAAAAGTATACCTGAAACCTTTGGTTCTCTTGTATTCAACACAATAACTATGAAATCGCGTCTTCCGAAGGAGACGTATGCCTCTTTGAAAAGAACAATGGATGAGGGAAAGCACCTTGACATTAATTTAGCCCATGTTGTCGCAAATGCTATGAAGGATTGGGCGGTTGAACATGGCGCAACTCACTATACCCATTGGTTTCAGCCGATGACAGGAATAACTGCCGAAAAGCATGACAGCTTTATTTCTCCGACAGATGACGGAAAGGTCATTATGGAATTTTCAGGAAAAGAGCTTGTCAAGGGGGAGCCTGATGCATCGAGCTTTCCGTCCGGAGGACTGCGGGCTACTTTTGAAGCACGGGGTTATACTGCATGGGATCCTACTGCATTTGCTTTTATCAAGGGAAAGACGCTTTATATACCTACTGCATTTTGTTCGTATGGAGGAGAAGCACTTGATCAGAAAACTCCCCTGCTGCGCTCAATGGAGGCTATTAATCGTCAGGCGCTGAGAGTGATCCGTCTTTTTGGTACGACGGATGTTACTCATATAAACACATCTGTAGGACCGGAACAGGAATATTTTCTTGTTGACAGAGAGCTTTATAATAAGCGTAAGGATTTAATTTACACCGGACGGACTCTTTTCGGAGCGAAACCCCCGAAGGGACAAGAGCTTGACGATCATTATTTCGGAGCTATAAAACCGCGCGTTGCCGCTTTTATGGAAGAGCTGGATGAAGAGCTGTGGAAGCTTGGTATTCTTGCAAAAACCGAGCATAATGAGGTTGCACCTGCGCAGCATGAGCTTGCGCCGATTTTCTGTTCAACAAATATTGCGACGGACCATAATCAGCTGACGATGGAAATGATGAAGCAGATTGCAAAAAAGCATGGTCTTGTATGTCTTTTGCATGAAAAGCCCTTTGAAGGTGTCAACGGCTCTGGAAAACATAATAACTGGTCTATTTCTACCAATACAGGGGTAAATCTCCTTTCACCCGGAGAAACACCTCATGAGAACGCACAGTTTCTACTGTTTTTGTGCGCAGTTATCAAAGCTGTTGATGATTATCAGGATTTGCTCAGAATTTCTGTGGCAAGCGCAGGAAATGACCATCGTCTTGGCGCAAATGAAGCACCTCCAGCGGTAGTATCTATATTTTTAGGGGATGAACTGACGGCGATTCTTGAATCAATTGCGTCGGATGTTCCGTATCTCGCGGCGGAAAAAACGCAGATGCGGCTCGGTGTTCATATTCTTCCCAAATTTCCTAAAGATGCTACAGATCGTAACCGTACGTCTCCGTTTGCATTTACCGGAAACAAATTTGAGTTCAGAATGCTCGGTTCCGCAAGTTCAATATCCATGACAAATGTTGTAATAAATACGGCTGTTGCAGAATCGCTGTGTCATTATGCCGATGAGCTTGAAAATGCTGAGGATTTGAATGAGGCCATACACAATCTGATAAAAAGAACGTTTAATGATCATAAACATATAATATTCAATGGAAACGGTTATGACAGCACATGGCTTGATGAAGCAAAAAAGAGAGGGCTTCTCAATCTGCCTGCAACGCCAGACTGTGTTCCTCATTTTCTTGATAAGAAGAACATAGATCTTTTTGAAAAGCATAAAGTGTTTACTGAAACTGAACTGAGATCCAGATATGATATTATGCTTGAGAACTATTGCAAAATTCTCAATATAGAAGGAAGAACCATGATAGATATGGTCAGAAAAGAAATTCTTCCATCGGTAAGCGCATTTACAAAGGATCTTTCGGACACTGTAGTTACCAAACAGATGGCTTCGAAGGAAGCGGATTGTACGTACGAGATAGAGACAGTAAATATGCTTTCTAAATTGTTGTCGGAACTGAGTAAAAATACCTGTATTCTTGAACAGGGCTTGGACAGCGCCGTAAGTATTGAGGACAATCTCGAAGAGGCAAATTATTATAAAAATAAAATTCTTAAAGATATGGAAAAACTTCGTTCTGCCGCTGATGAATGTGAAAGATATACTGCCCAGCAGTACTGGCCCTTTCCGACATATGGTGATTTGCTTTACGGAGTAAGATAAATTTTTAATTTTTACCGCGGCTTTAATAGGCTGCGGCATTGTGCGGATATAGTTTAGTGGTAAAACTTCAGCTTCCCAAGCTGATAAGGCGGGTTCGATTCCCGTTATCCGCTCCATGCAGGCCCCGACAACGCAGATTGCGTTTCGGGGCTTTTCTTTGTTCGGATTTCGGTGATTATGTGCGAAGTGATATTTCTTTCAGTCATCAGACAATTTATGGCAGCTTAAAAACTGTAAAGTTTATAGACTCTTTTTCTCTTTTGGAAATGAGAATATTTTTATGTTTGAATTTAAGATAATATAGAAATTGAAGTTGAATATTTAATTGATATAATTATTTATGAATAAAATAAAAAAACAAAACCGAATTTTTCAGAACAAAACAATTTTGTGGTATATTTTTTAAGTATAATTAAAAAAGAAATATTATTAAAATCTTGTATAATTTCATTTGCTTTGATATAATTAAACAAGTGTTAATTAAATAGGTGAATTATGGATAATGTAATAATCAGAAATATTGAAGAAAAAGACGTATCAAACGTAGTTGAAATTCAAATAGACGGATGGAAAACGGCATATAAAGGAATTATAGATGAAGAATTTTTAAATTCAATGAAGGTTGAGGAAAGAATAGAGAAAATAAAAAGAGATTACAAAGAAAATGGATTTATAGTAGCCGAGCTAAATAATCAGATAGTAGGATTTTGCAAATATATAGATAATAATAATTTTACGAATGATATTCCGGATATAGATTGTGAATTATTAGCTATATACGTAAAGTCCGGTCTTAAATATAATGGCATAGGTACAAAATTATTTCAGTATGTTGCGAATGAATTTAAAAATATGAACAAATTTAAAATGATATTATGGTGTTTAAAAGATAATAAATGTGCCAAAAAATTTTATACGAGGATGGGTGGAAAAGTAGTAAAAGAAAAAGAAATTAAAATAGGAAATAAAAAATATATGGCAGTTGGATTTTTATATAATATAAAGCAGATAGTTTTTCAGAGGGAATAAAGTTAGCATGGAAGATAAAATTATATTCAAAAATTTAAAAATAGATTTTAAAAAATTACAGCAATTAGGATTTGTTAAGGAAAATGATTATTACATATATGAAACTAAAATAATGGATAATCAATTTTCTTTAATTATAAAGATAGATAAGAATAATATTGTCCGCTCTGATGTTGTAGATCTTTCTGAGAATGAAAAATTGACGCTATACTATATTGCCGGTAGCAAAGGAAAATTCATAGGCAGGATAAGAGAAGAATATGATAACATTATTGAAAAAATTAAAATTACCTGTTGTTCCAAATATATATTTAAAAGTCAATATGCTAACTTAATTATCGAATACATAAAACAAAAATATAATGATGATTTAGAATATTTGTGGGATAAATTTCCCCGCAACGCAATTTGGAGAAACAAAAATAATAACAAATGGTATGGAGCACTGCTTGTAGTTGATAAATCCAAAATAGGAATTTCAGAAAAGGGAGATATTGAGATTATTGATTTATTATTAGAGCCGGAAAAAGTAGAAAGGATGATTGATAATAAGAAATATTTTGCAGGTTATCACATGAATAAAAAGCATTGGATAACTATAAAGCTTGACGGCTCTGTTGGTATAAATGACATATTTGAGTTAATAGATAACAGCTATAAATTGTCAAATAAGAAATAAATCTTTAAATTTACAAAGCATAAATTGTCTGTCCGGAAATTCGGTGTTATTTATCCAGTCTGCTGTAGGAAGGTCAAGCCGGCCGGGGATTCAACATTCAGAAAGCAATAGAAGCGGATACCCGAATGCTGCAATTTTGGTGTGACAATGTATCATTACAAATGAAGTGGCGCTGGATTTCACAACCGTCGGGGAGTGGAGCCGCGTTCTTAAGGAAGGAGTAAAAAATCTCTGGAAATAGAATTTTATTTTCTCAATAAGCAAGACGACCCA
>OGCO01006448.1_pt1 | contig 10377 bp, 6 predicted proteins | sample 1570171 | NCBI WGS metagenome assembly OGCO01 (sample SAMEA4370583, study PRJEB24528) | human gut metagenome | reverse complement strand
CGAGGAGAACCAGCTTTACCTGCTCGACCGGCCCGACGGCGAGCGGCTCTACGCCTCGCGCATGGGACGCAAGGTAACCGACCCCGAAGGGTGGTTCGCCGACCAGAGCAGCGTCGAACCGGCCGCAGGAGCTTCGCCGGCCATCGACCCGGACAACTACCGGGTGACGATCAACGCCCACAACGGCTACAACGTCTATGCGACCAACGGCGTGCACTACGTGCTGGCCAAGGAGGGCGACACGTTCGAGAACATCGGGAAGAAATTCCGCATTTCGGCACGCAATCTGCGCAAGTTCAACGATCTGAAGGACAAGAAGGCCCAGCCGGTGCCGGGCGAGGCGGTCTACATCGAACGCAAGCGGAAACGCTGGGAGGGCAACTCCCGGCACCACATCTGCCGCCAGGGCGAAACGGCCTACTCCGTGGGCCAGTCCTACGCCATCCGCACGCGGTCGATCGAGAAACTCAACAAGCTCCGCAAGGACGAGGAGCTGGCCGCAGGACGCGAAATACGCATAAAATAAAACCTACATACCATGGAAACAACCCCGCTGAGAGCACAGATTCTCGACACCATCATCCGCAAGTCGACACTCAAACAACGGGTTTTCGACAACACCTTCGGAGCGTTCAACTCCCTGAAGGAGACGCTGCTGGAGATGGCCTCGGAGATGGACGACGAACTGGACGGCAAACTCGACCGCCGCGTGAGGCTCGAATACCGCGACCGCGGCAAGTTCGAGGCCCAGTTGCAGGTAGCCAACGACATCCTAATCTTCCAGATGCACACCGACGTCTTCGAGTTCGAGCCGAACCACGTCATCTGGCAGAATCCCTACGTGCAGACGGACCGGGACAACTCCTACTGCGGCGTGATCAACATCTACAACTTCCTTTCGGACTCGTTCAAGTTCAACCGCAATGCCGACGAAGGCTATCTCATCGGCCGCATTTTCATCAACCGTGAAAAGTGCTACTTCGTCGAAGGGAAACAGCAGACCTCGATGCGCCCCATGCAGTTTGGCAAAGCGGAGATCGATTCCGAGGCGCTGGTCCGCATTCTCGAATCGGCGATCTATTATGCCCTCAATTTCGACCTGCTGCTGCCCTCCTACGACGACAACAAGCGCGTGACGGTCGATCAGTTCAATACCAAACTCGATAATTCGAAATTCGTAACCGGCAAGCGCCTGGGATACGATTTCGATGTGGACGACATTTAGAATCAGAAACAGATATAGAGAACCATGCTGAAAAAATTACTCCTGCTGATCCTTCTCGGCACTGCTTTCACCGCACAAGCGGAAGCCGCCGCTCCCTCCACTTACCGCGACATCGCCCGGCTCCGTGCGATGAACCAGCGGGCGCAGGGCATCCGTCCCGCAGCCGACGGAAAATCCTATACGACTCTTCGCGGCAACGCCATCGAGCGTCACAGCTACACGAAGGACGCTCCCGGCGAGCTGCTGTTCGAATGGAAGAACGACAAAGAAAACCGCGATATCGCCGACTATCAGTTTTCACCCGACGGAAAACTGCTGCTGCTCTCGATCGGCTCCGAACCGATCTACCGGCACTCCTATACCACCGATTACTACCTGAAAGACGCCGACGGCCTGCGCCCCATTCTGACCGATCTGTCCGACACGCGCGACGCTTCGTTCTCGCCCGACGGACGGACGATCGCCTTCTCGAGCGGCAACAACCTCTACCTCTACGACATCGTCGGGGATTCCGTGCGTCCGATCACGACAGACGGTGCATGGAACCGGATTATCAACGGTACGACCGACTGGGTATATGAAGAGGAGTGCGCCTTCACGAAGGCTTACGCTTTTTCGCCCGACGGACAGAAGATCGCCTACCTGCGTTTCGACGAATCCCGCGTACCCGTTTTCGAGATGATGCGTTACGACGGCAAGCTCTATAACGAAGCCTATTCGTTCAAATACCCCAAAGCGGGCGACGCCAATTCGGTGGTCGATCTCTACGTTTACGACCTTAAAACGGGCGAAACGGAGCGTGTCGATGTCGGTCCCGACCGGGGACAGTACATCCTTCAACCGGAATGGACGCCCGACGGACGGCTCTGTTTCCAGCGGATGAACCGTCGTCAGAACCATTTCGAAGCGGTACTGTGCAATCCGGATGGCACGCAGCAGGTGATCTATGACGAACGCTCGCCCAAATACGTCGATCACCTCAACAAGACTTTTTATTTCCTGGAAGACGGACGCCGTTTCATCGTTCGGGAGGAGACCTCGACGGGTTATATGCACCTCTACCTGTACGGCATCGGCCAAGGTGTGCTTCACCCCATTACGCAGGGTGAGTGGGAAGTTACCGATTTCGTCGGACTGCGCAGCGACAAGGTTTACTACATCTCGACCGAAAGTTCGCCCCTGAAACGCGACCTCTACCGAATCGGACTCGACGGCAAGCACAAGGAGCGCCTCACTCCCGGCGACGGTTACTATTCGATCTATCCCAGCGCCGACCTGTCCTACTACATCTGCGAAGGCGGCGGCAGCTCCGCCCCCGGCCGTACCGACGTTTTCAACGCCGCCGGCAAACGGGTGCGCACGCTCTATGACAACGCACCGCTGAAGGAAGCGCTCGCGGAGGCGGGGCTTCCCGTCCGGGAGTTCTTCACCTTCACCACCGAGCGGGGCGACGAGCTGAACGGTTACATGCTCAAGCCGCTCGACTTCGACCCGGCAAAATGCTACCCCGTGCTGCTGACCCAGTATTCCGGTCCGGGATCGCAGCAGGTTGCCGAAGTGTGGGGTCCCGACTGGGAGGACGCGCTCGTCACGCATGGCTATATCGTCGTGTGCGTCGATCCCCGAGGCACCGGATACCGGGGCGAAGAGTTCAAGAAACTCACTTACGGCGACCTCGGCCGGCTGGAGGTCGAAGACCAGATTTCGACCGCCCGCTACATGGCCCGTCAGAGCTGGGTCGATCCAGCGCGAATCGGCATCTACGGCTGGTCGTACGGCGGGTTCATGGCACTGGGCTGCGCGATGAAAGGCCACGGGCTATTCCGCATGGCGATTGCCGTGGCCCCCGTCACATCGTGGCGCTACTACGACTCGATCTACACCGAAATCTACAACAACCTGCCGCAGTACAACGCTTCGGGTTACGACGACAACTCGCCGATCAACTTTGCCGACCGGCTCAAGGGCAAACTATTGATCGCGCACGGCACGGCCGATGACAACGTACACATTCAGAACACCTACGAAATGGCCGCCCAACTGACGGCGCACGGCAAACCGTTCGAAATGCGGATCTATCCGGACAAAAACCACAGCATGGGCAATGCGCGGCACCACCTGCTGGAACGGTGCATCGAATTCGTAAAAGAAAATCTGTAAAAAAACGCCCCGGCCGTTTGGCGATGCGGCAAAAACTCGTTACCTTGCAGGAAGATAACCTAACCCCTGCAAAGCATGAAAACAAATGCAGCCGTTGCCGGATTGATCGCTCTGGGTTGCCTGTGCTTGTCGTTCAGCCCGCGAATCACGGATTCTCCCGCAGCCGGAGAGACGGCATCTTCATCCGTTTCCGCAAAAACGGATTCTCTGCAAAGGGAAGTCCGCCGTTTCGAAGACACGGTGCGTCAGATGGAAAAAGAACTGGGCTGGGCCGTGTTCGAAGAAGCCACCGAAATCGCTTACCGCAAGGGGATCATCGCCCCAGTCTATTCGCTGGCCGACTATCGTTTCGACATCGCATCCTACAACCTGAAAATCGACTCCTGCAAGGCCTATCGCCGGGCTTTCGACGATGCGGAGGAACAACTGCGCCAAGTGCTGATGCAGGACTCGGCTTACCTGTCGCTGATGCGGCACCTTCCGGAAAAGGACGGGAAACCGGACTACGAACGCCTGAAGGCCGGACAGGAACTGATATTCACCCGCCTGTCGCACACCTCCGAGGAATACCGCTGGAAGCGGGAGATCCGCGAACGCAGGCTGCTCGAATCGAACACCGCGCTGCTGCGCACCGTCGCTGCGGTCTGCCGCAGGCAAAACCGGGAGGTTCCGCCGTTTCCGGTTCCTCACTTACAGAACAAAATACAGAAAGACGCGGAAGCCATCGGATCGGATCTCGCCACAGACCTGTCTCCCGACAAAGAGATGGAAATGAAATACAGCGACGAACTGCGGCAGGCCATCGCCTCGCTGGAAGAAGCTCGCGAAGCCCTGTGGCTGACCCGGCAGGATCTGTACCGTCTGCAGGACGAGCGAAAATAATAATCCGCCGCAGCCATGAAAATCCCGATTTGCCTGATCTTCCCGTTCGTATTGCTGTTCCCGCACGCCCGAGCCGAAAATCCGGACGATTTTTCGCCGGAACGCAAGGCATGCATTCTGCACCTGAGATCGGTCAGGGACTCACTCCAAAAAGACATAGACAGCAAAAGGCTGCGGATCAACGCGATCCTGTTCACCGAGGGGATCGCGGAGCTCACGGTTGCCGACCAGCCTTACATCCGGCTTCCGTTCCCGTGCCTCGGATACGACGATCTGGACGATTACGTCCGGGCCGTCGATTCGTTGCAGACGTTCGACCGGAGCTATTATCCGGCCGCCCAGCGACGCAGGGACAGTCTCCTTTCCCTCTCCTGCCGTTACCGGGCCGTTCCGGACGAAACGGACTCGCTGGAACTCGTATTCAAAAAAGCCGTGCTCCGGACGTTGTATGCAGATTTTCGAGCGCACGGGCGGCCGATAAACACGGAATACATCCTGGGGCCGGAGAACACGAACCGGGTCGTGGAAAAAAGCCACGAACGTCGGAGACTCGCGCTGGAACTGGGCGCCCTGTGTCGGCTGCTGGATAAAAAACAGATTGCAGCGGCCGCGCTCTGGACTCCGCAATGGAGTCGCTACGTGCAGCCGATCCCGACGGCGAACGATTCGCTGTTCGCACGGATACGGCTCCGATCGGTCGATTCGCTCTGCCGCGCGACGGAGCGCAAAAAACTGCAGATCAACAAAAGGGTATACGATTTGATTATCCGCGAGGTAATCCGTACCGGGCGGCCCTTCCCGATGGAGTCGCTCGAAAGATGCGGTTCCATCCCCGTAGCCCGCTATCGGGCGCAGCTTTGCAGGAAGGGAAAAATGGTTCCGGAACAGATCGGATCGTTCGAATTCCAGCTCCGGCTGCTGAAAACGATAGCGACCGACTTCCGGCGGCAGCGGAAACTGTTGCCGGAAGGGGAAGTCACCCAGCTTGCCCGGTACCTCGACATCAACGCGGACGCAAAAATCATGCTGCTACGCGAAGAACTCGACGCCCTGGAACAAAAAACGGAACAGGCGATCGAAACTTACGTAGAACAAAAATACTTGTAAAACAAAACAATATGGAATTTTTAACGGAATATCATTTGCTGGGACTGGTCATCGGGATCGCCACCTTTTTGATTATCGGACTGTTTCACCCGGTAGTCGTCAAAGCCGAATATTACTGGGGAACCGGATGCTGGTGGATTTTCCTCGTGTTCGGAATCGGCGGGATCGCCTGGTCGCTGCTGACCGACAACGTACTGATCGCCGCGCTGGCCGGCGTGTTCGCGTTCTCGTCGTTCTGGACGATCAAGGAACTGTTCGAACAGCAAGAGCGCGTCCGCAAAGGCTGGTTCCCGGCCAACCCGAAACGCCGGACGAAACAAGCATGCCGGACGGAAGAAGAAAAACGGTAAAAACGGCAAAGTCCCCGGTTTCTAATTTAAACCGGGGACTTCTTTATTACTTTCGCCGGAAAACGGTAATCCCGCCCGAAACGATCACTGCTTTTCGAGTTCCAGCAACTTGCTTTTACAAAGCGCGGGACCGGAACGGCTCCATCGATTGTTATCGACCACCCGTCCCTGCTTATCGACCACAACGCAGTGCGGAATCCCGTAAATGTCGAATTTAGTACAAAGCAAGTTCCACTGATCGTCGGACAGCCTCAGGCGCTCGCCCTGAATCCGGCGTTCGGAAAGGAACCGATCGTAAGCCGCAAGCGGGGATATTCCTTCGGACGTGATATATAGGAACTTGATTTTCGAATCTTTCAGCTCTTCGACCGTTTGGCGGGCCTCAACCATCCCCTGCCTGCACGGAGCGCATCCGGTGCCCCAGAAATCGATGTATAGCACGTATCCCCTGTACGGAGCGATCAGCTCGTCGAAATAGTCGTCGGCTTTGGTTCGCGGCTCGTCTTTTTCGACCGGCCGGATTACGACCGACGAGGCTTCTTCGTACGCCCGCACGATCCGACCGGTCAGGTACGGCGTCCCGACATACGGCAGCAACCGGGTCATTTCCGCGAAAAGATCCAACCGAAAATTCTCGTTTTGCTGTTGCTGCGACACGAGGCTGTAAAAATAACCGGTCAATGCGTAATCGTAAGCCAGGCAACGGTCCAATCCGTAACGGCGCAGCGTATCGAACGCATTCGCATACATGTATTTTTCGCGCAGCGTATCCAGCCGCGCCTGCTCTTTCGCCCGCTGCGCGTTGAACTCTTTGAGACAAGCCACGAAGCGACGACTGATCATCGTATCCCGGATCGAGACGGACTCTCCCCGGCTCTTGAACGGCAGGCTGTCCAACTCGGCCCGCTGCCCGGGAGTCAGGTCGGGACATCCTTCCCGCACCTTTCCGGCGATATACGCGATCAGCCCCGGCCCGAACAGACCGCTGAATGCGGAAAATGCGTCTGCGATACGGCCTATATTCATCACCGGACTGCTGACGACAAGCCGGCTGATTACCGAATTCGCATCGGACGTAGTAATCATCAGCGGATCGTCGACCCGCTCCATCGTAACGAAATCGTAAAAGGACGCCGGAAGCGGCCGGTAATCGGGATTCCTCTCGGCCTCGTAAACGCCGTCGTCGCGCAACCGACCGTTTATGATTTTCGAATTTTGATTCGCCGACGCATAGTCCAACAAATTACAAAATGCCCGCTGACTATGCTCCGCGTAGAGCAGATCCCGCGTCCGGCCGCTTATTTCGTAACGGGCCGCCAGAGCCGACAACGAATCTTCCGTCCGGCGAAAACGTTCGGCGATCCACGCCTTGTATTCGTCGGCAGCCCCTCTCCCGACGCACTCCTGAGTCCGGCCGTAAACGCTGTCTTGCGCCGGCACGATTCGGTCGGCGATCATCCGGTACATATTGTATTCGGCCGCGCGGCCCATAAACCGCGACCGGCTCCAGTCCTTCATTCCCGATCTGCACTGAGGATTCTGCAGATCCGACATCACGAAACGGCACATCAGCGTATCGCCCGGCTCGACGTACAAATTCCTGATCGTTCCGGGTCCCAGGCTCATCACCAAGGTCTTCGGATGTTCCGTTTCGATTTCGGCGGAAAAACGGCCGTCCGGAAGCACCTCGATCAGCGCCGCGCAATCCCGGCGCGTTATCGGATCGTACGACATCAGGGTTCCCGACGTAAAGCCGAACTGCGGCGTATACCCTTCCAGAATACCCCGGATCACGGCCGTGCCCGGACGATACAGCTCGTTCCGGTACTTCTCCGGATCGTATTTCCACTCCGCCGCCGGCGTAGTGCGGCGCACCAGGTCGCGGCCCAGCGTCGCGAACGTACGGCCATCGGAGCCGAGCAGCAGCGCGCCGTCGCGCCCTTCCTTCAAGCAGAGCGTAGTATCGCGATCGCCATTCTTAAGCTGCACCCACAGCGTTTTTCCTTTGCGGGTCACCGTTCCGTAATCCCAGAAATCGTTCCGCCACACCGCCGTCTGCGGCAGAAAACCGCAGACCCACCGGTTCGAACCGTCGGAAGTCATCCAATGGCCCGCAGCCCACGCCGGAAGCGGCGACGGCGCATCTTTCAGCCAAATGCCGTACGTATTTTCGAGCGGTTTCTGTCTGCCGAGAAAATCGACGCAACGCACATCCGCATCCAGCGGTTCGAAAACGAACCGCGCTTTCGACACGCCGGGAGCGGGTAGAAAAACCTCCTTGCCCAGTTCGAACCCTTCGGCCGCCAGCAGCCTGTACCGCCGGTCGCCGCCGCGTTCCCGCAGATAACATCCCGTATCGTAACGGATCCACGAAGCGGGATCGTTGCGTAACGTCACCTCGGCCACCGTCCGCTCTTTTGTGGTTTCGATCCGGTCGAAGCGCACGACGTAAACATAATCGTTCCGCACCGGATCGACCGTACGTTTCTGTCCCCAAGCCGCACAGCATAGCAACAAAAACAATCCCGACAACAAACTCTTTTTCATATCGCATCGTTTTAGATTTGCAGGTTTCCGTCCGGAATCCGGACGCTAAACAAATTTAATAAAAATATCCTGAAAAAGCTATTTCATAACACAAAAAGACAACCCTTTCGGATTGTCTTTTAAAACATTTCTCTTTCTGCGCAACAAATACAGCGAATAACCGGGCCGCTATCGATGCCACGGAACGTCGGTTTCTACTGCTACGCCGCTCCCCCGCCACCCGATCCGGATCGTCGTCAAGGCTCTTTCTCCAGCTTCAGCAATTTACTTTTACAGTGTTTCGGCCCTATCCTGCACCACCCGTTATTATCGACGATGCGCCCCTGTTTATCGACTACGGCGTAATGCGGGATTCCGCCGATGTCGAATTTCGCTTTCAGCAGGTTCCACTGATCGCGGGTAACCCGGATATGCTCTCCCCCGATCCCGTTCTCCGTCAAAAAACGGTCGTAAACCTCGACCGGCGACTGCGATTCGTCGGTAATATAAAGGAACTTGATTTTCAAATCTTTCAACTCTTCGACGACCGGTTTCGCCGCGATCATGCCGCTGCGACACGGCCCGCAACCCGTCGACCAGAAATCGAGAAATAGTACGTTTTCCTTGTAGGGCGCGATCAGTTCGTCGAAATATTCGTCGGCCTTCGTCCGCGGCTTCTGCCGCTCCTGCGTCCGGCGGGTTTCGCAACCCGAAGCATACGACTGCACGATCTTACCGGTCACGTACGGGGTTTTGACATAGGGCAGCAGCCGGGCTACCTCCTCCAGTCGGGCGCTGTCATTCTCCAGTCTGTCACCTTGACCGGCATACCAGCGTGCGAGCGTATAATCGTAAGCCACGCAGCGATCCAATCCGTAACTGCGCAAAGTGTCGAAAGCGGCCCGGTAAAGCGACCGTTCTTGTTCCGACCTGATCCGGGCGATCTCCCGTTTCAAAAAATCCTGCTCCAAAGCCCGGAAACGGCGGATGACGATAGTATCGAGCCCGGCCAATCCGGCGGAATCCCTTTTCCCGGCGATCAACGAATCCAGCGTAGCCATCTGATGCGGGGTCGGCTCCGGCATCGACGCTTTCATCCGCTTGCCGACATCGGCGACCGCTTTCATCCCGAGGGAGTCGTATCGTTTATTAAACCCGTTGTATGCGGCGCCTACGAACATGGCCGGGCCGTATTCGAGCCGGTTGATCACCTCGGCAAAGCAGGTTGTCGCGATCATCAGCGGATCGTCGACGAAATCCATCGTCATAAAATCGCAGAACGACTTCGGCAGCGGCCGGTAATCGGGATTCGGCGTCGCCTTATAGGTTCCGTCGGGCCGTTGCGAGTAGGTATACCGGCGATCGGAATGCCGCATCTGGTAATTGAGCAGGTTCCGGTATTCGGCCGTCCGGAAATTCGCGTACAGCAGATTCCGCGTCCGGGCGGAAAATTCATAGCGGGCGGACAGCGCCGCCAGCGAATCGTCCACCTGACGGAGCCGCCCGTCGATCCACGCCCTGAATTCGTCCGAGGCGTCCTTCTCGATGCATTTGCTCATCCGGTCGTAAACGCCCCACGGATTGGGCATCATCCGTTGGGCGATTAAATAAAACTGGTTATGCGGCGCCGAACCTCCCATGAACCGGGAACAATCCCATATCTGTTCATATCCATGTCGCCGGGGATTCTGCAAATCGGTTATACTGTAATAACACATCAGCGTATCGCCCGGCGCCACGAATACATAACCGGAGACGTCTTCTCCGATCTGCATATACAATGCCTGCGGAGCTTCCACCTCCACTTCCACGTCGAACCGTCCGTCGGGCCGGATTTCGATCAGAGAATAAGAATCCCGGCGCAGGACATGGTCGGTCACGCCCAACGAACCGGTCGTATAGCCCAGCTTCGGGGTATAGCCGTCGATCACGCCGCGGATCACCGCTTTCTTTTTACCGTACAGGACGTCCCTGTATTTTTCCGGGTCGTATTTCCACTCCGCCGCCGGCGCAGTGCGGCGCACCAAGTCGCGGCCCAGCGTCGCGAACGTACGGCCGTCGGAGCCGAGCAACAGCGCGCCGTCGCGCCCTTCCTTCAAGCAGAGCGTAGTATCGCGATCGCCATTC
>OGCO01006431.1_pt1 | contig 10403 bp, 9 predicted proteins | sample 1570171 | NCBI WGS metagenome assembly OGCO01 (sample SAMEA4370583, study PRJEB24528) | human gut metagenome | reverse complement strand
GAGTTTTTTGCATCGGAACAATATGATAAAGAAAAGAGCATAAAATTAAATTTAGAAGATATAATATGTGATGAAGAATTAGCAAATATTAAATGTAAAACATATTTCCTAAAACAAACAAAACATGAAATCGACATTAAAGAACCAAAGCAAAAATTTCCATATTCGAATAAAGATGATTCTGTTTCTTCATTAATAAATGAAGAATATTCTTATAGAGAAAATAATTCAAATATTGATATATGTGAAACAAAGATTTCTTATGCTGCATAGAAAGGGAATAAAAGGAAAAAAGAAATGAAGAGTATATTGAGATTAGATAAAGTTGTATTTGATAAAATTGAATTCAATCGTTTAGGATTTAAAAATGACACAGAATTAAAATTAGAGATTCAAACTAATATTGGAGAAAGAAAAGATAAAGCAGCTTATAAAGTTACTGTAATTGCCATTGGAGAAAAACCTGATGAATACACATTTCATATCAGTATTACAGGATATTTCACTTTTAGAACAGAAGATGTAGAAACTGATTTAAAAAATGAACTTATATCAAAAAACAGTGTTGCAATCCTTATGCCGTATTTACGAAGTGAAATTTCTTTATTGACTGCACAGCCAGAAACAGAAACCGTTGTACTCCCTGTGTTTAATATTAATCGTATGATGGATGATTAAAATAATTTGATTTATTAACAAGCAAAATACATGAAATCCGTGTGAGAAAAATGAAGTAAAATTAGTTTTGCCCTCCAGTCCAATTTCGGATTGGAGGATTTTTTTGAATATTTTTATATATTGTAGCTACATAACTTGCAAACAGCTACATACTATTTTGAAAATCTGAGCAACTATAAAAACTGGAAACCACGACAGAAGGTATTGGATATTGCAACAAAATATATGAAACCGGATTAGACGGCCCAGATAACCAGACGCCGTGTATCCACACACCTAAAGGTATGTGGTTTTACGGCTGTAAATTATATAAAATGTGTAAAAAAATTATTTTTATCGAGAAATATCGGAAAAGGAAACAAAAGAAAAATAATATAAGATTTAGAACATGAGGATAAAAAAGGAAAATTTACGAATTCAGAAACGACAGAGTATATTTTTTCAATTGGTAGAGTGACAAAAAAATACATGAGATTTTTGTGCAAGATGTCGAAAAAAATAAAAGTGATTGAAATGAATATATGATATTTGTATAATCAACTTATATAAAACTTAATCAATGGGGAGTTATCTATCTTTCAGAAGAAGCGGAATCTGTCTTAGATGGAAATGATCAAAATAAGGGTGAGGAAACATAGAAAACAGCCAATGGAAAAGCATAGGAGGATGTTTATGAAAAGATATGCAAAGATCTTTGTCAGTTGTCTGTTGACCTTTACGATGGTTTTTACATCCGTGCAATGGTCTGCGATCGTGCATGAAACGACTGTGGTAGGAGCAGCAGAAACGGTACCGAAAGAGAAGAAAGAAGTTGTTGAAGAAGAGAACACGAAAGATTCGACCACTTTCCAGATGGAAGATGGAAAGAAACAGACGGTCTTTTACGGACAGGATGTCCGGTTTGAAGATAAGAATGGAGATCTTCAGGAGTACGATCCAAGTCTTGTCAGGGTAACGGAATCAAAGAGTGAGCAGGGTGAGGATCTAAAGGATTATCAGTATGAAAATAAAGAAGGAGATAAAAAACATTATCTTCCCAAAGATCTGTCCGAAGAGACACCGGTCTTAATGGAAAATGGGAAATATCAGATCTCTTTTGCACCGATCTATGGACAGGAAACAAAGAATGAGGAAGAGAAGAAAACGGAGAATCCTGGAACAGACTCTGTGGAAGATGCTGTCTCACAGGCAGAGGAAGCAGTAAGAAGCATTTCAACGGATGGATCTTCCGAAAAAGAAACCGCAGAAGATACGGAAGACGCCCTGACATCGGTCAAAGAGCTGGACCGACAGGCGATCGAAGATCTTCCTGTGGAAGATGCACAGGGAAAGAAAGAAGAAAAACCAGTGAAAGTCTCCTATGAATCCCAGAAGAAAGAATGTACATTTTCTTACCAGTCGTTAAACATGGGGATCAAGGAAAGTATCGTACTGACCAAAGCTCCAGAAGGAAATGTTTTAAAATTCCGCTTTCAGGCAAAAGGACTGGTCCCAAAGAAAAATATACTGGATGGCGGGATCAGCTTCCTAGATGAAAAAACAGAGGATCTGGTCGCAACACTGGAAGCTCCAAACATGAACGATCATACAGGAAAGGCATACAGTGAGAAGCTTTCCTATGACATTGAACCAGATGGCGGAGAAGATTCTTATCTGTTAACACTGCATCTGGATGAAGATTACTTTCAGGACAAAGACAGACAGTATCCAGTCACGATCGATCCGACGGTCACATGGACCGGATCCACGGATTTCTGGGATGTCTATGTAATTAATGGATCTTATAAAAATACGAACTTTTATGACAATGGAGTTACAGTCATGATGGCTGGAAAATCAAAACAGGGTGTCTGCCGGACATATCTGCGTTTTAAAGATTTTACAGCAAAGATCAAAGGAAAATATGTAGACAGTGCAACGCTTACGATGTATGAAACCGGAAGCAGCCAGAGTGGACAGACAATCGAGGCAAGAAGAGTTACAGAAAACTGGACAAGACCTGGATTGAAATGGAGTAACCGCCCGGGATATAGTACGAATTATGGAAATGTAAAAACAACAGGGACTGCAAAGAAAGCAAGAAGCATTAATCTGACGGAATATGCGAGACAGTGTGCATCCGGTAAGATCACATCGTATGGTGTGATGTTAAAAAATGCGGACGAGACAAAGAGTTATGGACAGTTTTACAGTTCCAGAGCATCATCAAACCGTCCAAAGATGTCAGTGACTTATTATGATGGACCGACAACGGCATCATCTGTCAGTGTTACACCGCAGTATGCAAACAACAATCATCAGAAGACATTACATGTAAACTGGGCAGGCATCTCATCCCATTCATTAAACCGTGTGGAATACAGGATTGCAAACTGGGGAAATGGAGAAGAAACAGGTGATTATGTTTCATATTCTTCATCTACAAAGATTGGAACGAGTGGAAACGGAAGTGCGGATATTGACTGCAGTACGATGCCGGAAGGCCATTATAAACTTGTTGTAAGAGGAGTAGACAACGGTTATATTGCAGGTTGGGGAGCAGCGGCATGGTTTACGATAGACCGCACGGCTCCGGAAGCAGGAGATATATCCTTTGAGGAAGGAAATGATGAGAGCGAACCATCTGGTTCTCTGAATCCGAGACTGGAGGTCGGAATCGTAGATGAGAATGCATCCTATTTTAAATACCGTCTGGAAGGAACCTCAACTTACCATGAAAGTGCAAGGGCGGATGAAGATGGATACGCCTATGCAAATGTTTCGATTCCAGCAGACAGCATGACAGGAAGAACAGAGTATCAAGTTTATGTGATCGTTGTTGATAAAGCAGGGAATGAAAGCGGGGAAACAAAAGTATCCTATTATTATACGGATGCCTCAAAAGCACAGGATTATGCACCAACCAATGTAAAGGTCAGAAAATCGTATGGAAAGAATGTCATCTACTGGGATAAGAGAGAACTGACAGACAGTATCTATTATGCAGTTTACAGGGGGGAATCCGCGGATTTCACACCGGATGATTCGACACTGGTACGTGGTGCGATCAAAGATTCCTACTGCATGGATACCAGAGTGGGAGATGGCAAGAGTTACTATTATAAAGTACAGGCACAGAAACTGGCAATGGATGGAACGATCAATGGAAAAAGTACGGATGCATTATCAGAAAAAGTGGCACAGGATACACAGGAAGAATATGAAAAAAGACTAGGAAGTAAAGATTACAGAGACAGCATGGAGATCAGCACGCCCAATGGGACAGGATCCGTTGAAAAATCCCAGGGGAATCTGATGTATGAAAGTACAGATTTTTCAATTCCATCACTGCTTTTGAATCTTGAACTCACAAGAACCTATAACAGCCAGTCAGATAAAGAAGGAATGCTTGGAAAAGGATGGTATGACAGTTTTCATAAGGAATTATACCAGTTGGGAGATGATCTTGTATTTCAGGACAGTGACGGAACCTATCTGACATACAGTCCACAAAAAAGCAGAAGTGTTGATGTTTCTTATCAGAATAAGGAGACAAAGGACTATGCACTTTCATTTAATACAGAAGATGATGTAAAAAGATCATCAAATGGGGATCAGAGAGCAGCGGCATATGCAAGACTTCAGAATGCTGCTTCTGAAAATATCTTTGGAAGTGCCATTTCCAATAAAGGAAATTATCGTCCGGGGAAAAAAGACGATGATAGTGAAGACAGTGGAGCATCCGAAGGAGAAAAGGAAGTGATCACGGTGTCCAATGTCGGAAATATCCATATGAAGGATGGTATGACATATGCATTTGATGGGAATGGTGAGATCACAAAAGCAGAGGACAGTAATGGCAACTATCTGATCTATCAGTACGATGAAAAAGGAAGATTATATAAGGTTGTTTCCAATCTGAACAAAGAACTGGTTTTTACATATTATGAAAACGGAGAACAGGAAGATCTGTTAAAGAAGATCGATCTTGCAGATGGAACAAAGGTTGTTTATTCATATGCTGAAGGGAAACTTACGAATGTTTCTCACAAAAACAGCGGAGAAACAGCTTCTGTGGATCAGACATATGCTTATGGAAGTAATGGGAAGATGAGCAAGATCATCGATGCAAAGAAGAACGGGTACCAGATTGCTTATACAGGAGAAAAAGCAGAAAGATTTATCCGTCCGAATGGAGAATACCAGCAGCTTTCTTATGGAGATGGAACAACGACGGTATCTTCTCACAAGGCAGACGGAACCAAAACAGCACAGGATACCATGAGTTTTGACAAGAATACAGGAAAGATCCTGAAAAAGAAGGATGCCAATGGAATTGAAAGCAGTTACAGTTATGATGATGGAGGAAAAGACGGAGAACAAAATGGCTGGGTAAATGAATATCTTGTAAGAAAGATTAAAACGGAAGTGGATTATCAGGAGCTGGATGCTGCCGGACTGGTGAAATTTTTGAAAACAGACAAGGAAAAAGAAGAAACCAAAACAGTCACATCCTATGATGATCACGGACAGCCAACAACAGTCACGACAACAAAGGAAGGAGCTCCTGATTCTGTAGAACAAACGACATATCAGGATACTGTACAGGGAACGACACAGACAACAACAACGACACAGGGAGAAGAGAAAGAGACATCTGTGATAAAAACAGATGCCATGGGACGTGAAACAGAAAATACCAGTAAAGACAGGAAAGGAAATATCTTAAGCAGTACGGAAACATCGTATGATTTCATGGGAAGAGCGATACAGACGAAAGTAACATCCGATGGCGTGACACAGACAGAATCCAAAACATATGATGATAACGGAACTGTGGCAACAGAAACCAGTGCATCAGGAATAAAGACAGCGTATCGTTATGATTCACTAAACCGCGTGATCAAAGCAACAGAATCAGCAGACGGAACAGATACTGTCACGGAAACTTCCTATGGATATGAAGATGCACAGATTCATACGTTGAATGGAACGAAAGACTATCAGGATCTGAGCGTTCAGACAACAAAGACCAATGGACGTGTCAGTGAAAAGTCATGGACAGATGCAGCGGGGCAGACCGTCAGAAGTTTCAGCCATGGATTATATACGGATCATGTGTTCACCAGTGACGGAAAAGAGATCGCAACGATCAGTCTTGGAACAAAGACTTCCGGAGATGGAAAGATTGCCTTGCAGTTATATGACAAAGAAGGAAAACAGACAGCTGCGATCCAAAATCCAGAGATTACAAAAGGGACTTCTGATGCCACAGTAAAGGTTGGAAACAGTTCCATCTTACAGAAAACAGAGTATGACACAAAGGGAAATGAGACAACAAAAACCGATGGCAATGGAGATCAGATATCTTATGCTTATGATGACCAGAATCGTGTAACCGAGATCACACAGGGAGGACAGAAGACAAAAGTTTCCTATCAGGTGAATTCAGACGGATCAACGACAACAAGCGTTACAGATGCGAATGGACATGTCAAGCAGGAAACAGCCAGTGCATCCGGATCAGTGACAACAACATCGGATCTTGGAGACGGCAGTGAATCCATTACAACAAAGTATACCTATGATGACCGTGGAAATAAGATTTCAGAAGTCTATGCCAACGGGGCGAAAAAGACTTATGAATATAACAGCCGGAATCTGGTTACAAAAACACAGTCTTATGACAAAGAAGGAACAAAAACACTGATCAGTCGGTATCGTTATGATGATTATGGGCAGTTGCTGGAGATGACAGATTACAGGGTATCATCTGAAACAGAGACTGCGTATCGTCATACAGAATATACTTATGATCAAAGAGGAAGGATCACAGCATTTGCAGAGATCAGTCAGAATGCTCAGCCAACGGCAGATGATATCAAAGCACATCAGATCCGGTATACTTATAATGAGGATGGAAATCTCAGTAAGGTATCCTATCCGACAACCAAAGACGGAATCCAGTCATTATCTTATATTTATGATGAAAACGGATGGTTGCAGGAGATCAAAGGAGAACTGCATTCCAAGGGGCAGACAACAGAGAAAGTCCTCAGAAGTTATACCTATGATACGTTTGGAAGATTGGTCAAAACAGTGACAACCGATTATAAGAAAAATGACCAGACAAAAACAATCACATATACCTATGATAATGTTGGAAACCGGCTCAAAGAAGATGATGGAACAACGACAACATCGTATACTTATAACGGACTGGATCAGTTAAAGACATCCACGAAAAAAAAGGAACTGCGGTAGAAGAAGTCCGTCAGTATGATTACGATGCGAATGGAAACCAGAATTCACAGAATCTGATCGGAACCGATGGAAATGTCCTCGCAACAGAAAGATTTCAACAGAATGCAACACAATATTATCTTTACAACAAAGATATCCAGGGAGGTACAAGCAGTCTGGTAAAAGAAGATGGAAGTGCTGATGCAACATACCAGTATACGGATTTTGGAGAGACAACGATCCAGGGTGATGATCAGGCGAAAAATGAAGTGTGCTATACTGGTGGAATCTATGATCAGAGTACGGGATTGTATTATCTGAATGCACGGTATTATAATCCAGAAGATGGCAGGTTTATGACGGAGGATAGTTATCGTGGTGAGATAATGAAACCTGAGATTGGACATTTGTATGTGTATTGTGCGAATAATCCGGTGAATTATGTGGATCCTAGTGGGCATTTTGCGGCAGCAATGTATACAGTTATAAAATTAGTACTTGTTGGAGGTGCAGTAGCTTATGTGTCATATTCATCATGGAAAAATCATAGTTCAAAAACAAAATATGCAGGAAGAAAAATTATTTCTAAAACAAAAGTATCTGTATGGCTTACAGCAGGAGTAGTGGATAGGATAATATATAGTAAAAGTAAGAAAAAAAGTAATACTAAAAAGAAGAAAGAATCAAAAAAAGTAAAAAAGAAAGAGCGACAGATATTCCAAGTTGGGCACATGGATCTAGACCAAAAAAAGGGGAAAGTGGAAATGAGTATGCAACTAGGAAAATGAATGAACATTATGGAAAAGGAAAATGGGCAAGAAAAGGAAAGCAAGGAAAGGAATATAGTGAATTGAGAAAGTGGGGAGATAGAGGACGATAATTGATACAGTAAAAATATAAATGGAGGTGCAAATATATTCATGATTTATGAGTTGAAATTCTCGTATTATGAGGATAATTCAGAAAACAATGATGAAATAATTATTGCGGTATATTCATCATATAAAAAGGCAGAAATAGGAAAGAAAAAATTTTCACAACAACCAAGATTTAAAGGAAAAGAGGAATTTTTGGAAATTAATGAATATAAAATCAATGAAGCAGAGTGGAATGAAGGTTTTTGGAGAGCAACAAAATCATATTTTATAATAAAACTTTTAAATAATTATATGATCGAAAAAGAAGAAGAATATAATCCAGAAAATCATGATATAGAAGTAAAATATGGAGAAAATATAAAAGTGTATAATGGAAAAATGGATTATTATTATGATCATGAAAAATTTTTGTGTTTAAAAAATACTGAGAATGGACAAATGTATTGTTTAGATAAACAACAAAGAAAGATTCTATATAAAATAGATAAATATGAAGATATGTTGAAATTTTTAAACCAAAAATATGAAATTGAAAACTTTGGATGGAAAAATATTTTTAGGGAGTGAGGTGGTTAAATATGTATATATATCAACTGACATATGAAGATGAGGGTAGTTTACTTATGATTGGTTATTTTGGAAGTTGGAAAAAAGCACGAAGTGTAATGAAAAAATATAGATCAACACTTCCAGGATTTAAAGAATATCCGAATTGTTTTATTATAAAAAAAATGAAAGTAAATAAGGATAATTATTATTTTTTATAGGTATCACAGAATCTTAAAATTTCTTAAGGTCTACGGTATCAATGTCTTCGTTTTTTGTCGTTACAGACTATTCATTTCATTTTGACTACTGCTGGAATTATAGTATACGCATTTTGGAGTTTCATGTATTCTAAAAAATCTTGTCTGAATAGTAAAAATCCTTAAGGTCCCAGAGACCTTAAGAAAGACTTAGGAGGAGTTATTTTAAAGGCGCTTAAATATATTGTAATAGCTGGAATTACATATGTTGCTGCAACTGCAATTTCAACACTAAAGCGAAAACAACCTAAGATACATTATTATAAAGCAAAAAGGATAAATGCGAAAGTATATATATATGATGCTATAAAGACTAAATCTAAAGCAGCTATGAGATTGAAAGCAAATGGAAATGTTTTTGTGACATCTTCTGGATATGCTTATGATGCATGTAAAGCTGTAAGCCCAATTCATAAAGTATCTGCAATGCAAAAACACAAGAAGGAAAAAGATCAGGGAAAACAATATTATCATTATCATCCAATGTTAAAGTAGAGTAAAAATAAAAATGCGAGAAAACAAATGCATGTACATTGTTGGTTTTTAAAATAGGAGGATTTTAATAATTATGGTGTATGAAGATATTTGCAATTTTGGTATGGACCAATTAGTAATAACCCAATATAAAAAAATATTAAAAATACTTCAGGAAAATAGTAATATTTTAATATTAAAAATACCAATTGAGAAGGTAAAAAGTAAGGAGGAAAAAGAAAGGGAAGAATTACAAACTAAGAATTGTTTAATATTTAAAAAATTAGAAAAATTTTTCTTGGAAAGTAGATTATGTCGTAAAAATGGAACTATAATTAAAAGGGAAAAAGGAAAAAAGGGATATTATATGACGGATAATTGGTATTTATATAAATATAACAAGGATGTAAGAAAAGTTTTACAAGAATATCCTAATATTTATGCTTTTGCAGACTGGATAGATTTATGTTTTGTCTCAGAAAATAAAATTATTTTACAAACAATAGCACATGAAGGAATGTGTTTTGGATCAGCTGAATTGTTTAGAGATATATGATATCAACCAGCAGACATCGTAAGGTCTGCGGTACCTTAAATGCATTATATTATAAGTTACGTAAGTTCTCTGAGAACTTACGATAGAAAGTGGTAAGGAATTTGCGAAAGGAGCAGCAAAAACAGCTGTGATAACAGGAGAAGGAGAGTGATAAAATATTGCATGAGATATTTTGGGAAAAAATAGAAATTATTTTATCTTACATAGAATGTAAATTGATGCCTAGGAGAAAAAGAACAATTAATTACTTAAATAGGAGTAAACGATATGAAATTTTTTAAGATGGAAAAATGGGGAAAAATCTCTTTTTCTATTGCACTTATTTGTTCTATTTTTTCAATAGTAATTGTAGTATATGTTATTAGAATTTCAAAAGAATCATGGAAATATAGAATAGATGAAACAGAATGTTATGAAAGAAAGGGGATAATAGAAGAAGTTCAAAAAGGTAAAAAAATTCAAAATGGTAAAGTCCTTAAATTTATAAAAATAAAGAATGGTGATAATATTTGTATATTGAGAAAAAAAGGAGAATGGAATGAATATCCTGGTATTTCACAGAAAGATCTTAAAAATATAAGAAATGGAGAGTTTATTATATTTTTAAAGGATCAAAAAAATCAAATAAAGAACTATAATTTAGTTTATGAATTAAAATTGAATCAAAGAATATATATGCCCATTAAACAAGTAAAGAAAGCAGAGAGATGGAATTATGTCAAAGATATAGGATTAAGGGAGTATCCCAAAGTTTGTGTAAACCTTCAAACTGATGTAAGATAATATTAC
>OGCO01006429.1_pt1 | contig 10405 bp, 8 predicted proteins | sample 1570171 | NCBI WGS metagenome assembly OGCO01 (sample SAMEA4370583, study PRJEB24528) | human gut metagenome | reverse complement strand
TGATCTCTATCTTTTCGCGGATGTGCCGCACATGGACGGCGATGGCGTTGTCGCTGACGATATCGTCATTCCACACCTGCCGGTAAATCTCCTCGGTGGAGAACACCTTGCCCGGGTGACGGCACAGCAGCTCGAGTATTTTGTATTCGAGCGGTGTAAGGCGAACGGCTTCGCCGTCCACCGTCACGCTTTTGCTCTCGGTGTCGAGCACCAGTCCGCGAATGGCAATCTGCGTTTCCTTTATCTGCATCGCGCCCAGCTGGGTGTAGCGCCGCAGCTGGCTTTTCACGCGCGCGACCAGCTCGGACGGGTTAAACGGCTTTGTAATGTAATCATCCGCACCCGCGGTCAGTCCGAGGATTTTGTCCGCGTCCTCGCTCTTGGCCGACAGCAGGATGATCGGCAGATTTTTGCTTTCTCTTACCTTTAATAAGGTTTTGATTCCGTCCAGCTCGGGCATCATAATGTCAAGGATGATCAGGTGTACGTTCTCGGTCATGACGATATCGAGCGCCTCCAGACCGTTGTACGCCTTGCGCACCAGATAGCCGTCCGCCTGCAGGAATATCGCAATGCTTTCCACGATCTCGCGGTCGTCGTCCACCACCAGAACAGTCAGCTTTTCCATTTTCCCTTCCCCCTTTCGTTACTTCTATCTTACCACAGGTTTCTGTTGTTTTCCGCAGGGAATTTCTTTAGATTTTATGAAGATGAAAAAAAGTCCCTCGGTTGAGGGACTTTTCTTTGCTGCGTGTTTATTTGCTGATTGCGTTGTAAATCATCTGCGCGGCATACTGACGCGGGAGTGCATCATCCGGCTTTGTAGTTACACAAGTCAAAAGACCTTCTGCATCTGCCAGCTTCAAGGTGTTTTCCTTCCACTGTGCACCGGTCAGACCATCCTTCTGTACATCGTGGCCGCTGTATACCAGAAGCATTTTTGCGGCTTCAGCAGTCGTTACAGACGCATTCGGCGCAAAAACCGTGCTCGACTTGCCGGAAACGATGCCGTACGCCTGACAATACTTAACGTAGCCGTTCGACCAGGTACCGGCCGTATCCGCAAACGTGTCGGTCATATCCTTCGCGTAATAGGATGCATCATCCGAGCCGGTACGCAGTACGAACATCATCTTGGCCATCTGGGCACGGGTAACGAGCTTGTCCGGCTGAAACGAACCGTCCTCAAAGCCCTTGATGACGTTCTTCTCGGTCAGGGTGTCGATTACCTTGCTGTCCACCTTGATGCTGCTCTGGTCGGTGAATGCTGCACCGGCAAAAGCTGTTGCTGCGCAGGCTGCCGCCATGCTCAGCGCGATCAGTCGCTTTCTGAGTGTCATATTAAATTCCTCCTTTTATTGCATGGACGCCGTAGTGCATCCATAAGTGGAATATAACACAGTCTGCCGTATTTGTCAACCTTTACCTGAATTTGTGCAAATTCGTGTGATTTTGTGCAAAACAAAAAGACTGATGTTTTCACATCAGTCTTTTGGAGGTACCACCCAGAATCGAACTGGGGATCAGGGAGTTGCAGTCCCACGCCTTACCGCTTGGCTATGGTACCATGTGGAGCGGCTGACGAGGCTCGAACTCGCTACCTCCACCTTGGCAAGGTGGCGCTCTACCAGATGAGCTACAGCCGCATATTTTGCTTTCCCGTTCGATGCTCACCGCATCAGAACGATATTTATTATATCAACCATTTCGCCTGTTGTCAACATATTTTTTCAGTTTCTCCAAAACTTTTTTCGGCAGGCCGGGGGCAGGCTCTTCCCTGCCCCCGTTCCGTTATGCTGTCTTAATAGCCGAGCGGCTCGCCCACCAGGACGATCTCGCATTTCTCGAACCCCTTCGGCGCACCCATATGCACCACCAGCGCACGGCAGATGCGCGCCGGGCTCTTGCAGTCGTGACATTTGCCGTCCGCCGCGCAGGGCGTTCTCGTGCCAAGACGCTGCGCGTTCTTCGGCGCGGCGACGTTTCGCGCCCGCTCGACCGCGCTCGCGAGATCCGGGCACAGCTTGTTGATGCCGCACACGAACATGCACTGTTTCGGGCCGTACAGCGTCCCTGCCACGCGGTTGCAGGTGCCGTCGATATTGACGGCCTCACCGCTCTCGCTCAGCGCATTCGCGCTCGTGAGATAAATATCCGGCGTCTGGTAATATTCGCCCTTCGTGACCCAGTGCCAGTGTACCTCCGTGCTGTCCGCGAATGCCTCCGGGAAGCCCATCTCCTTAAAGGTCATCGAGCCGCCGAGCGCCACGCTTTTCCCGGCGCACGCAGACACGATGTAGCGCGCTGCCTCATTCGCCGTCGGGAAGTACGAGAACGCGAAGCCGCGCGAGGTGAACGCCCGCGTGAGTGCATCCACGTTCAGCAGGCCGCGCTCGAAGAGCGGGAGCAGCTCCGCAGGCTCCGCGACGAGCGCGGATGCGCCGGTCTCCTCCAGCTCCTCCGGACTGCGGAAGCCCCACATGACGCCGACCGCCGTCAGACCGGCGTTGCAGGCGGTCTGCATGTCGGTCGAGCTGTCTCCGATATAGAGCGTGGTCTCCGGCACGCCGCCCAGCTCGTGCATCAGCTCGAGCGTGCTCGCCGGGTCCGGCTTGCGCGGAATGCCCGGCCGCTCGCCCAGCGTCAGCTGCACGAGATCACCGAAATAGTGGCGCACGAGCGCCTTTGCGGCGTGGTCGTACTTGTTCGACATGACGCCGATCGAGACGCCCTGCTCGTGCAGCTTTTTCAGCGTATCGACGATGCCGTCGTACGGCTGCGTGCGGTTCATCATGCGCTCGTTGTACGCCGTGCGGAAATCGTCGAGGCATTCATCGATCATCGCTTCGGTGCGCTTTTCCTCGGGGATGCAGCGCTCCACCAGACGGCGCACGCCGTTGCCGACGCGCTGCCGCGTCAGCTCCTCGTCTACGGCCGGAAAGCCGCGCGGAACGATAGCGCAGTTGACGCTGTCGCACAGGTCGCCCAGCGTGTTGAGCAGCGTGCCGTCCAAATCAAAAATCGCAGTTTTCATCTTCATTGTCTTTGCTGTCCTCTTCCTGTCTGTGTCCGGGGGTATGCGTTATCCGCGCATATAGGTTTTCGTGATGTCGCCGAGAAGCGCGGCTACGGTCGGGTTGAGCGCCTCTGCACGCACGCGCCAGCGCCAGTTCTTGCCGCCGATGGTCGCCGGGGTGTTCATGCGCGCGTCCGCGCCGAGCGACAGCAGGTCCTGAAGCGTCGTCATGGCGATATGCGCCGGGGATGCCCAGACGCACTTGATCGCGCTCCAGCCCATTGCCTCCGCGTGCGAGGTGCGCAGATAGCGGTAGGCGAACTGCTTCTCCGGCTCGGAGCAGATGTCCATGATCTGCTCGCAGACGGTCTGCGAGTCGTGGGTCGAGGTGTAGACGATGCTGTTCGGCAGGTAGTTATGCGGCAGGTGCTCGTTGTCATAGTCCGGGGTGAAGCCGAAGATGAGCACGCGCATGCCCGGGAAGCCGCTCGCGCTCAACAGCTCGCGCACCTCATCGGTCTGCACGCCCAGATCCTCCGCGATGAGCGGAATGGGGCCGAGCGCCTTCTCGATGGCGCGGAACAGCTCCATGCCGGGGCCCTTGCGCCACTTGCCGTTCACGGCGGTGTCCTCGGCCGCGTCGACCTCCCAGTAGGCCGCGAAGCCGCGGAAATGGTCGAGACGGACGACGTCGAACAGCGCCATATTGCTCTTCATGCGCCAGATCCACCAGGCGTAGCCGGTCTTTTTGTGCGCCGCCCAGTTATAGACCGGATTGCCCCAAAGCTGACCGGTCGCGGAATAGTAGTCGGGCGGCACGCCGGCGACGAGCTTGGGGCTGAGGTCAGGCTTCAGCTTGAACAGCTCGGGATGCGTCCAGACGTCGGACGAGTCGGCGGAAACATAGATCGGGATGTCGCCGATGATCTGGATGCCCTTCTCCTTTGCGTGCGCACGCAGGGCGTTCCACTGCTTGAAGAAGATATACTGGAGGAAAATACGGAAGTCGATCTCGCCGCGCAGCTCCTCGGTCACTCGTGCGAGCGCCTCCGGCCTGCGGTCGCGGACGTCCTTCTCCGGCCACATATAGACCGGCGCGTGGTGATATTTCTCCTCCTTGAGCGCCATGAACAGCGCGTAATCGGGCAGCCATTCGCGGTTCTCCTCGGTGAAGTCCGCGATAGCTGCCTTCATCTCGGGCGTGACGCGCGAATACGCCTTGCGGAACAGCGGCCAGCGCGTATCGGCGAGCTGCTCGAAGTCCGCCACATCGGGCGAGGCGTTAAAGTCGCCGGAGCGCACCTCGTCCACCGTCAGCAGGCCGTACTCGACGAGCAGATCCATGTCGATCAGATACGGATTGCCCGCCGCCGCAGAGAAGCACTGGTACGGCGAGTCGCCGAAGCCGGTATGACCGAGCGGCAGCACCTGCCAGTAGGTCTGGTGCGCGTCCGCGAGGAAGTCGATGAATTCGCAGGCCGTCCTGCCCATCGTGCCTACGCCGTGCGGCGAGGGCAGCGAGGTCACGTGCGCGAGCACGCCGCTGGAACGTTTGAACATATTTATCTCCCCTTTGTCTCAGAAGCAATTCCGTGCGCCGCTTTTAGGGCAATGCCGCATAGTTGAACAAAAGCGATTTCATTGTGCGGTGTTACCGTATATACTGTGCACCGAATTACTATCATTATAGCACAGCTGCACGAGTTTCCCAACACCAAAGTGCATTTTACTCAGATTTATACAGTTTTCGAACAAATTCCGCATTTTATATTGTGCTCTGCCGTCTGTCTGTGCTATAATAAAGTGTTGGAATCACTGAACCAAAATACGCTGTATAAAGGGGAATATATCACGCATGAGAATGCGCAAAAAGAAAAATCTGGACGTGCGTTTCGCGGCCTGCGCGGACGTCATGGTCTTTGAGCCCAAGCAGCTGCGCGGCAAGTGGCGTGCGCTGTTCGGCAACGACAATCCGCTGCACCTCGAGATCGGCTGCGGCAAGGGCCGCTTCGCCATCGGCATGGCAGAGCTTCACCCGGACGTAAACTTCATCGCGGTCGAGCGCGAGGAAGGTGCGCTCATCATGGCGGCCGAGCGCTGCGAGGAGCATCCGCTCCCCAATCTGCGCTTCGTCTCCTTCGACGCGGCCGAGCTGCGCGAGGTATTCGCTCCGGCCGAGGTCGACCGCATCTACCTGAACTTCTCCGATCCGTGGCCGCCCAACCGCCAGCGCAAGCGCCGTCTGACCTGGCGCGCGTATCTGGAGGTCTATGATGAGATCCTGCGGCAGCAGGGCGATCTGTGCTTCAAGACCGACAATCAGCGCTTTTTCGAGTGGAGCCTTCAGGAGATCTGCCAGTTCGGCTGGCTGCTCCAGAACATCTCGCTCGACCTGCACAACTCGGACTTCGAGGGCAACGTCATGACCGAGTATGAGGAGAAATTCTCCTCGGAGGGTTCGCGCATCTACCGCGTCGAGGCGCGCCGCCGCCTGCCGGAATTTCTGCGAAAGTAAACAAAAGAGAGCCTGTGTACCGCAAAGGGTTTCACAGGCTCTCCTTTTATTTCTGCCAAAGGTATGGTAAAAGCTTTTCGAACTGCACGCCGAAGTTCGGGTCAGTCCCCTGCTGCGCGGTGTAGGCAATGGTGTCGCGCACGAACTCACCGGCCTTGACGCAGGCATCGCGCAGCTTTGCGCCGCCCAGCAGCGCGCCGAGCATGACCGCGGCGAACACGTCGCCCGTTCCCGGATAATAGCAGTCGATGCGCTCATGCAGGCTGATGGTCAGCTCTCCGTTTTCCAGACAGCCCGAGCCGACCCGTCCCGGCTCGTAGTCCAGACCGGTCAGCACGACCGACGCGCCGTACTCCTCATAGAGCGCGCGCATCCACTCCTCCGCCTCGCGCTCGGACTGCGGCGCAGATGCCGGGTCGCGGCCGAGCAGGATCGCCGCCTCGGTGGTATTCGGGGTGATGAGGTCCGCGATCGCGCAGAGCTCGCGCATCCGCGTGCACATTTCGGGCGTATAGCTGCTGTACACCTCGCCGTTGTCGCCCATGACCGGGTCGATGAGCGTCAGACCGTTCTCCGCCTTGAGGCGCTCGGCCGCCTCGCGCACGCTGTCGATCTGAGAGGCCGAGCCGAGAAAGCCGGCATACACCGCCTCGAACCGCAGACCGAGACGGTCGTACTGGTCGATGGTCGGGTGCATCTCCCCGGTCAGGTCGCTCTTGACCCAGCCCGGTATCGCCATGTGCGTGGAAAAGACCGCCGTCGGCAGCGGGACGCACTGATGGCCGAACGCCGACAGCACCGATATGATCGGCACGAGCGACGAGCGCCCGAAGCCGGATAGATCATGCAGCGCAAGTACCTTTTTCTGCATTCAAAAACACATCCATTCTGTCCATGTAACATCCACTATACAGAGTTTTTCGCCCTCTGTCAACAAAAAACCGCCGGATACAGCTGCATCCGGCGGTTTGTGCATATTCATTCTGGTTTTCAGCTCTCGATGGAGGAGTTGGAGGAGGCGATGCCGTGACGGATCGGACGCCACTCGACCTTGCCGACGAGCGCTGCGACCGAGATCGGAACGTAGGTCAGCATGAAGAGCGGGAACGTGAAGGTATAGAGGATCTTCTTGTGCACCGGGCCTGCGATGCGCTTCCATTCGGCCGCCATCGTGACCGCGCCGAACAGGAACAGGCTTGCCGTGATGCCGCGCAGGGTCAGCCAGAAAATGCGGCCCAGAACGCGCATCGCGCGGTATGTAATAAACGCCGGCTGCGTCAGGCTCGTCACGCATACGATGATCGACAGCGCGAGCACCGCGATGGTGAACAGGTTGCAGGGCGCGACCGTCATCAGCATGTCGTAGCAGGACATACCCTCGCGGCCGCCGCGCGTGCAGCCGCGCAGCAGAGAGCCGGTATACTTCGCGTCGACCTGATAGAAGCCCTTGCTCCAGCGCAGACGCTGATCCCAGGACTGCTTGAACTTCTCCGGCTGCTCGTCGTAGATGACTGCCTTGCCGCAGTAGCCGATACGGCGGCCGCGCGTTGCGCAGGCGATGGAGAACTCAATGTCCTCGGTCAGCAGATGGTACGGCCAGCCGGCATCCTCGCGGACAGCCTGCGCCGAGACCAGAAAACCGGTGCCCGAGACCGCGCAGTTCACGCCGAGCTGCGTGCGCGGACGGTTGAGGAAGCGCGACTCGCGCAGGAACCACAGCGCATAGCCTGCGCTGATCCAGTTCGCACAGAAATTCTGCGAGTTGCGGTAGCTCGTCAGTGCGGTGTACTCACCGGTGTCGAACATTTTGTTCATCTCGCGGACGAAGTCCCTGTCTACGATGTTGTCCGCATCGAACACGAAAAAGCCGTCGTAGGCCGTCTCGCCCTTGTCCTCGAAGATATGGTGGAACAGGTACTCGAGCGCGTAACCCTTGCCGACCTGCACCTTGTTGAAGCGCTCGTAGACATAAGCGCCCGCCTGCCGCGAGATCTGGGCGGTATTATCCGTACAGTTGTCCGCGATGACGTATATATCGAGCAGCTCTGACGGATAGTTCTGCTCCTTTAGTGTGCGAATAAGGTTTGCGATGACCGCCGACTCGTTTCGAGCCGCAACGACCGCCGCATAGCGATGCAGCTTCGCGTTCTCTCTGCCGCCCCTGCCCTTGCCGATGAGACCGACGAACAGGTAGACGATCTGATACGCATATGCTGCGGTGAAGAAAACAAACAGCATAAACTGCATACTTTCCAAAAATCGTAACATGGCAGGCCACGTCTCCTTTTCTCTGAATATAAACCCTCTGGTTTTTTCCCTCGTATTATCATAGCACTATTGCCGTATTATGCAACATATTTTTGTACGAACTAAACATTTTTCACTCTTCGCACAAAAACTCCGCCAAAATCCTGTTTATTTTTATCAGAGTTTTCATGCGCGTATTTCAATACATTGTTTACCTTTTACCTAACTTTTCTTTGTTTTTCCTGAAATCTTCCTGAATAATCGAGATTTTTGTGCACTGTGCTTTCTGTTTGCATGAACGCGGTCATTTTCTTTCCGAAACGCACGGTTTTCCGTCGCGTGCGCCGGGGCGGAAACACGCTTTTCCATTTCTCTCTTCCCCTCGCTTTTTTGTCCGCCCTGTGCTATAATGTAGCCAGAGAAGCATGCTATACAGATAAATATAAAGGAGAACAATATGCTCAAGCGACGTATACTTTCGGTTTTACTTGTGCTCGCCATGCTCGTGCCATTTGCCGGCGCGGCGCAGACCGCACAGGACAATATGCGCGGCGTCTGGGTCGCAAGCGTAGCGAACATCGACTATCCGTCCTCTGCCGGCATGACCGCGCAGGCGCTCGCCGCCGAGGCGGACACCATGCTCGACAACATCGCGGCGATGGGCCTGAACACGGTCTTTCTTCAGGTGCGTCCCTCGGCGGATGCGCTCTACCGGTCCGCTCTTTTCCCCCAGAGCCGCTACGTCAGCGGCAACTGCGGCGCTTCGCCCGACGGAGACTTTGATGTGCTCGCGTACTGGGTCGAGGGCGCGCACGAGCGCGGCCTTCAGCTGCACGCCTGGATCAATCCCTACCGCATCACGCGAAACGGCAGGGAGGAGCTTGACGCCCTGCCCGAGAGCAGCCCGGCGCGCCAGCATCCTGAATGGGTGGTCGAATACGACGGCAACTACTACTTCAACCCCGGTCTCCCGGCGGTGCAGCAGCTCGTCGTGGACGGCGCGGCCGAGATCGTCCGCAATTATGATGTGGACGGCATCCATCTCGACGACTACTTCTATCCCGGCACGGATTTCAATGATGCAGAGACCTTTGCACGCTACGGCGCGGACTTCAGCAGCATCGACGACTGGCGCCGCGACAACGTGAACACGCTCATCGCTTCGCTCGACGAGACGCTGCATACGCTCGACCCCGAGCTGTCCTTCGGCGTCAGCCCGGCCGGTATCTGGGCGAACAAGTCCGAGAACTCCCGCGGCAGCGACACCCACGGCCAGTCCTCCTACAGCGAGCTGTACTGCGACTCGCTCGAATGGATCCGCCGCGGCACAGTCGATTACATCTGTCCGCAGCTTTACTGGGCGATCGGCTACAAGGCCGCCGACTTCGAAACGCTCGTGCGCTGGTGGCAGAAGGCGGTCTCGACGAGCGACGTTGCGCTCTATATCGGTCTCGGCGCGTACCGCTCGGCTGAAGCGCAGGAGGGCGATGTCTGGTACGGCACGGCCGAGCTCGAGCGTCAGCTCGCGCTGCTCGACGACAGCATCGACATTCAGGGCGAGGTCTATTTCAGCTATGCCTCGCTCGAGCGCGTGGCCGGCTGCCCGGCCATGCTGACCGCGCACTACAAGGCAAAGGATGCCGGGCATCCCGCGCCCCCGAGCACGAACGAGCCGGACGGCTGCACCCAGCAGCAGGTCACGCTGCTGAACATGCTCTCGACGCTCATCGCAAGTCTTTTCGCCTGATTTTTCGGAGGTGTTTCCCATGGTCGAGCTTCTTTCCCGTGAATATGAGATCAGCTACAGCCACATCGACAATCGCGGCATCGCAAAACCGTCCTTTCTCTGGAGCATAATGCAGGACGCCGCCACCGTGCACGCGGAGGCGCTCGGCCTCAGCCCTGCGGCGCTCGGCGTGGTCTGGGTGCTCTCGCGCATCAAGGCCACGCTCACGCGGCCGCTGCTGCCGTATGAGCGCGTGCGCTGCGAGACCTGGTGTCCCGGCTTCAAGGGGCCGAGCTGGTACCGCTGCTTCGCATTCTATATCGACGACGTACAGGTGGGCGAGGCGCAGTCCATGTGGGTCACGCTCGAGCCGTCGACCCACCGCATTCTGCGTCCGACCGCGCTCCCGGCCGCGCAGGGCTGCCTGTCGTGCACGAGCGGCGAGCTGTTCGCCCCGCTGCCCAGGCTGTCGTGCGACAACGTGCGGCTGCATCATATCCACCCCGTTCAGTATTCCGACCTCGACATCAACAACCATGTCAACAATGTGCGTGTCGTCGAGCTGATCTCGGATGCGCTTGACCTCCAGAAGCAGCCGGGCTTCGTGTCCTCGCTTCAGGTCAATTACACCGCCGAGACCGCCTTCGGCGAGCAGGTGTCGCTGCTCTGCGGCACCGTGGACGGCGCGCGCTATATCCGCGGCGAAGCAGAGGGCAAGCCTCACTTCGAGGCGCTCGCCTCGCTCTCCCCCCTGCCGCAAAAGGAGGAAGCCTAAATGACAGAGATCATCGAACAGGCTGTGCGCGACATCCTCACGGCGTGCACGCCCCGGAAAGTCATTCTCTATGCGGAAAAGCGCACCATGGCGACCGACAAGCTCAAGGCGTTCAGCCTTTGCGTT
>OGCO01006427.1_pt1 | contig 10408 bp, 10 predicted proteins | sample 1570171 | NCBI WGS metagenome assembly OGCO01 (sample SAMEA4370583, study PRJEB24528) | human gut metagenome | reverse complement strand
CGTTCTGCGTCACCGTCGATTTCGAGACCGAGCAGGATGGCTGTGTTACCGTTCGCGACCGTGATACGATGCAGCAGGAGCGCATCAAGATCGAGGATGTTGCCGCCTACATCGCAAAGAAGATCGAATTCTGATTTTCGCTGTCTGTTTTCTGCCGCCGCACTTCATTTTGAGGTGCGGCGGTTTTTTGCTTTTCGAACGCATAAAGCACGCAGAAGCACGCCATACTAAGCAGGAAATCTTAAAAGGAGGTCCTGTTCATGGACAAGAACCATTGCAACACCGCAATTCACTGTACGGTTGAACAGTGTGCAAACCACTGCTGCAGCGCCGAATACTGCTCGCTTGACAGCATCCATGTCGGCACGCACGAAGCATCCCCCTCGGTCGATCAGTGCACCGACTGCATGAGTTTTAAGCGCAAGTAAGTAGAAAAAGGACGCAGCGTATGCAGAAAAATGCGTACACTGCGTCCTTTTATTATCAGTCTGCGGCATAGAGTGCAGCACCGCAGGCCGCCTCTTCCCTGCCGTCTGACAGGGTGATCTCGGAGTCGAACGCTCTCGAAAAGCTCTCGCACAGAAAACGGTTGTTTCTCAGTCCGCCGCCCGAGCCGATCAGTTTTTTTGCTGTGCCGCCGGCGGCACGATATGCCTGATACATTTGATGCAGCTCGTGAGCCATGCCATCCATCATGCCGTAGATCAAGTGGAGCGGTGTGAAATTCTCCGCCGTGAGGCCGGTGATTCTGCATGCTGTCCTGCCGTGTGCCCTCAAACAGCGGCAGGACCGTCGGGACGTCTTCCGGGCGGCCAGCGCTTTTGAGCAGACCTTCCATCGCCGCATATGGAGCATTCATATCCATACCCATCATGCGCGCTGTCTGCGCGAAAAAGTCCGCGAGCAACGCATAGGCTCTGCCGCCGCAGAGCGCCGCTCCAGCGAGCAGCCATCCCCCGCCCGGCATGGGACGTGTCTCGAGTCCCGGCACGGTCATGCAGCGGGACGAGAAAACGGAAAACTGGCTGCCGGTGCCGACGTTCACGAGCATCTCGTGCTCGCGATCCCGAACTGCCGAAAGAAAGCTCGCCTGATTATCCCCGATCGCTGCGGCAACACGCGCCCTGCTGCGGCAGATGCCGATAAAACGATCCTCCGTGAGACCCGGCAGAAACGCCGGGTCAACGCCGATGCCGCGCAGTACCGTTTGGTTAAACGTGCGCTTTTCTGCGTCAAAAAAGCCAAGGCCTGCGGCATTGCTCGCGTCTATAACTGGCGTTTGCCTGCCGCAGAGCTTCATGGCGATATAATCTCCGATCGTGCACAGCGTGACCGCGCCCGTCGGCACGAGACCGTGTGCAAGATTATAGGCATGGGTAACGAGACCATAGCCTGTTGCAGCAGAGAGACCGGTCTCGCTGTTCAGATATGCAGTCCACGACTGTCCGTCTGTGCTTTTTTCACATGGCGCATCGCCGCGCGCGTCCTGCCACGTGTACAGAGGACTTACTGCATTTCCCCCACCATCGAGATAGAGGATGCCGTGCATCTGTCCGGTTACACCGATGCGTTTGATGTCGGGATAGCGTGCGAAAAGCATATCCGCCGTGCGAAGCGCGGTGTCAAGAATGAGCTGTGCGTCCTGTATGCGCTCTCCGGGCAGCGTCGGCGCGAGAAAGCTGTTGTTTTTGCAGGTTTCGCTCGTGATAAAGCAGCCGTCCTCGAGCACGGCTGCACAGATCGTCGTTGTTCCGATATCTATTCCCAGACTTTTCATGGTATTCCCTCATTTCGGCTTGGCAGCTTTTTCTTTCATTATAGGAGAACGAAAAATGAAAATCAAGCGTCTTCTTCCAGCCGCTTCCGGTAAAAGTCAATCAATGCCTGAAGTGCTGGAGAGCGCCATTTGTTTTTGTGGATGAGCAGCTGTGTCCAGACCGAGACGGTGCAGTCTGTCACCGGCAGGCGGCACAGCATACCGTTTTCTACAAAGGCCTGCGTGATGAAATCGGGCAGGAAGGTGAGCATATCACTTTTGGAAACGAGACTGCAAAGCTGCGTCGGATTGCCGAGCTCAATGAGCGGCGTGATCGCTTCAGAGCGCGCCGCGAGCAGCTTGTCGAGTATCCTGCGGTAGCTCATGCTTTCGGTCATCGCGAATGGCTGGTCGATGATCTCTGCAAGGGAAAGTGTCTTGCTTTTCTCCAGAGCGTTCCCCGCCGCCGCAACAAAATGCACCTGCTCCTCTTTTTCCGCGCAGATCTCGAAATCCGGTTCATAGATATGCGTATCGAGGGTGAAAACGAGGTCGGCCTCGTTTTTTCGCAGCATACTGAACATATTTTCCGTTCCGGCTTCGGTAATGGTCAGCCGGATGCCGGGATAGCTGCGCTGAAAGTCGATGAAATCGTCATCGAAATAGCGTGAGCACATCGAGCTGGACATGGCAAGGTGCAGATCGCCTGTCACCTCGTCCGCATGATGGAGCACCACCATCAGCTTTTCCTGTGCGGTCAGCACATCGCGCGCATAGCGCAGCACCAGACTGCCTTCCTGCGTCAGCACGATGCGATGATAAAAACGGTCGAACAGCGCCACATTCAGCTCTTTTTCGAGCTGCCTGATCTGCGAGGATACGGTGGACTGCGTATAGCCGAGCCGTTCACCGGCCGCCGAAAAGCCGGAATATTCGCACACCGCCACGAATGTCCGCAGCACATTGAGATCCATAAAAAGCTCTCCTTCTACAAACGATATTTTCGTTATTATACCGCATTATTATCAATTTTACAAATGCTTCTTTTCATAGTAAGATAAACAGTAAGAGTATTATGCAGAAAGAGCGTTCCTGCCCTTTCGGAAAGAGAGTATCAATGAAACGTGAGCGTCTTGGAAGCCGCATGGGCTTCATCATGCTTTCTGCCGGCTGTGCGATCGGCTGCGGAAATGTATGGAAATTTCCGTGGATGTGCGGTCAGAACGGCGGAGGCAGCTTCATGCTGGTCTATTTCATCTGTCTGATCGTGCTCGGAATCCCGGCTATGGTCATGGAATTTTCGGTCGGCAGAGCCGCGCAGACCAGTCCTGTCCGTATGTACCGCAGGCTCGAAAAGCCCGGTCAGAAATGGCATCTTTGGGGTGCGGTCTGTCTGATCGGCAATATCGCCATCATGGCATTCTACTGCGTCGTTACTGGCTGGATCATCTATTATTTTGTGAAATTTCTCACCGGTCAGAACGCATCCTTCGGCTTTGCTTCCATGATCGCCAATCCTGTTATCAACGTGGTATTTCTGTTTGTCACGGTCGCTGTTGCCTTCCTCATTCTGAGCCGCGATATTCAGAAGGGTCTCGAGCGGATTACAAAATATATGATGAGTGCGCTGCTCGTGCTCATGCTCGTGCTCGCAGTTCACAGCGCGCTGCTCGACGGCGCGGCGGACGGACTTGCCTTCTACCTTACGCCGGACTTTTCCAAGATCAACGGTTCGGTTATCGTCGGCGCGATGAATCAGGCGTTCTTCACCCTGTCCACCGGCATGGGCGGCATGGCGATTTTCGGCAGCTACATCGACAAGGACCACTCGCTGATGGGTGAGTCGGTCAACGTCATCGTGCTCGATACGTTTGTTGCTATTCTTGCAGGCTTCATCATCTTCCCGGCGTGCTCGACCTACGGTCTGGAGGTCAACGCCGGCCCGAGCCTGCTGTTTGACACCATGGCAAGCGTTTTCAATCACATGGCAGGCGGCCGCATCTGGGGCACGATGTTTTTCCTGTTCATGATCTTTGCTGCGCTGTCCACCGTTCTCGGCGTGTGCGAGAACATTCTTGCGATGGTGCGCGAACTGACCGGCTGGTCTCGCCCCAAGGGCTGCATCATCTGCGGCACAGGCATCTTCCTTCTCGCACTGACTACCGCTCTCGGATACAGCGTCATTCATTTTCAGCCGTTCGCGGAAGGCACCGCCTGGCTTGATCTGTGGGACTTTATCGTTTCGAACAACGTCCTGCCGCTCGGCTCGCTTGTGCTGACGCTGTTCTGCTGCAACAAGTTCGGCTGGGGCTGGGATAATTTCGTCCGTGAAGCAAACACCGGCAGAGGTCTCAAGATCCGTCCGTGGATGCGTCCGGTTTTTCAGTATATCACTCCTGTCATTATCGTTTTCATCTATGTCTACGGCATGGCAACGTTCCAGTGGCGGTAAAATGAACTTTTTAGAGAGCATAGTCTAATCTATGCTCTCTTTTTTCGTCTTAGCGTATTGCGCACGCCCGCCTGTTTATGGTACTATAATACAGCAAAGAAAGACATTTGCACCGCCCCGGCGGCGCAATGCAGAAAGGGACTGATCTACTATGCAGAAGGGCGATATTGCCAAGCTGAAGCTGCTGCTCGCAGGCATTTCGGCGCGAATGACGAAAAATCGTGATTATTTTATCCGTGCGGTCTGCACATTCACTTCTGGAAAGAAAAAATTTGATGCCGAACTTTCGCTCGACGGGCAAAACTGGGCGCTTCGTTTTCAGGGCAGTACCTCGCCCACGGATGCCGCTGCATTCTGTGCATTTTTTGCTTCTGAGGCTGAAAAATTTGACGAGAGCGTGCTTGTCTATACCGAGCGCAGCGCTGTCGTGACGCTCTCCGCTACTGCACGCGGCGTGCAGATGAAGCAGGCGGAGCGTGAGGCGAGTGATGAAGAAAAGGCGAACGCCGCCAATCCCCTGCTCGACAGCGGCCGTCAGTATTTGATCCGTGTCGATCAGGCCGCCGCGCTGCTGCGCGAGATCGGTATTTTGACCGCAGACGGCAAGCTGAAGAACGATATGATCCGCAAATACAATCAGATCGACCATTATGTCGAACTGGTTGCACCTATGTTTGAGCAGGATGACAGCGACGAGATCGTGCTGCTCGACTGCGCCTGCGGCAAGTCCTATCTCAGCTTTGTCATGAATTACTATCTGCACGAGGTGCTCCATCGCCGCTGCCGCGTGATCGGCGTAGATATCAAGGAGCATGTCATCGACGAGAGCCGCGCGATGGCGAAGCGTCTCGGCTATCATAATATGAGCTTCCAGTGCGCCGATCTGCGCGTGTATCAGCCGCCGAAAAACGTTACCGCTGTCATTTCGCTCCATGCCTGCGATATTGCGACCGATCTTGCCCTTGCGACCGCGCTCCGCGCCAGAGCGAAATACATCGCGTGCGTGCCCTGCTGTCACAAGGAACTGCTCGATCAGTATACCATGCCCGGCCTCGAACCGCTGACCCGTCACGGCGTTTTCAAGGCGCGGTTCAATGATGTGCTGACCGACAGCATGCGTGCACTCAAGCTGGAGGCTGAGGGCTATAAGGTATCGGTCGTCGAGTACATCTCGCCGCTCGACACGCCGAAAAACCTGCTCATCCGTGCCGTTCGCACAGGCCGTGAAAATCGTCGTGCGAAGGCGGATTACGAAGCTGTGCGCCGCACACTCGGCACAACTTCTGAGCTTGATCGCCGCTGCATGGACATGGAAAACGAATTCTTCGTTACAGACGAGGATCTGATACCGTAACATAATGATCCCTCCGGAATACACTGATAATACAGGCGGCTGAGGAAAAACGCCGCTTGCGCAAATCATGTGATCCGGAGGGATAAATCATGGCTGAAAAAATCTGCTGCCCCGGTCCTCTCGGCACGTCGGGCGGCAACACCGCATCCGGCGGCGCGTTCCGTGAGGCTGTGTGCGTACACACGAGCAAGGTCTATGATTCCTGCCGCAGCAAGGAATGTCTGCGTGACATCCGCGTTTATCTGACGCGCGACGCGCAGGATATGCTCGATTCCGGCGGCATCGTTTCGGTAAAGCCGCGTACAGCTGATCTGCTCTGTGTGAAAATCGACGTTGAACCGGTGCAGTTCAATCGTGGTCTGTACAGTGTGGACAGCCGCTTCTTTTACCGTATTGAGTGCGAGGTGAGCTGTGCGGTCGGTCGGCCGCGCATTGTAGACGGTCTCGCTGTATTCGACAAGCGCGTCATGCTGTTCGGCGGCGAGGGCGGCGCGCGGATCTTCTCCTCGCACTATATCGAGGACGGCACGGACGTACAGCTTCGTCCGAATTCCAACCGTCCAACCGCAGTGATCGAGGTCGTCGACCCCGTTATGCTGGATGCCCGGGTCGTTGCTCCCGAAACGAAATGCAACTGCTGCTGCTGTGCCCTGCACGAAGTGCCGAAGCAGCTCTGCTCGTGCTTTGACGGGGATGATCTTGTGCTTGCGAACGACGGCTACCAGCTGTTCGTAACGCTCGGCCAGTTCTCCATCATCCGCCTTGAACGAGACATTCAGCTGCTTATGCCTGTCTACGATATCTGTCTGCCGCGCCGAGACTGCTCGAATAGTAATATCGGCGGTGAGACCGACCCCTGCGAGGTTTTCTCGAACTTCGATTTCCCCATTGACGCTTTCTTCCCGCCGCGCGGAGAGCGTGCAGACTGCCTTTTCACGGGCGCGAACGGCGTGAACGGTGCAAACGCAAATTCCGGCTGCGGCTGCCGTGCAAACGCCGCGAACGGCTGCAATAAATAAGGGGCAGCACTGCATGATTAAATCTGCGGCGCTTTGCGGAAATCCTGTTCGCTGTCTTTGATGGAGTCTCATGGTAATTCATCAAGTATTGCTGCAAAACCGTAAATGAGAAAACGGCATGGACGTATGTCCATGCCGTTTTGTATTGCGGAGTGTATCAGTAAGCGATCGTTGCCATAACGTCGGAAACCTCCGGCTTGGCAGAGATCAGACCCTCATCGTACATCCAGTCGATATTCTCCTGCCAGCAGGCCTCAGTCTGAGACAGGAACTTTGCATCTGCGGTCTCCATGAGCGGAAGCAGCGTTTCACAGGACTTCTTCTCTACATCCGGGTCCAGCGCAAAGTTCGCCTCATCCTGATTGTCGAGCAGAACCTGCAGAACCTCATCCGTGCTGTTCTTGAAGTCCTCGAAGCCCTTGCTGCATGCGGTCAGAAAGCCTGCAAGCACATCCGGCTCGTTATCGATCATCTCATCGCTTGCAAGGAAAATGCCCTCATAGTATTTCGGCACACCGAAATCATCCGGGAAGAAGTAATTGACCTCAAAGCCTTCCTTCTCGAGCTGCGGAACCTCATGGTTGACCAGGCAGCCGATGGTTGCGTCTACATTGCCGGTGGTCATCGAGCTCATCAGATCAAAGCCGACATCTACCAGTTTTACGCTGTCCGGGTCCGCGCCGGAGTTCTTCATGATGCTGCGGATCAGGGCCTCAGAAAGCTCCGTACCGGCATAACCGACCGTCTTGCCCTCCAGATCCTTCGGAGAGGTGATATTTTTATCCTTGAGCGAGAGAACGATATTCAGCGGGCCCTGCACAACCGCACCGATCGACTTGATCGGCACGTTCTGCTCAGAGCGCGCCTGAATGACATCCTGCTGATAGTACAGGCCAATATCAGCCTTGCCTGCTGCAACCATACTCATCGCATCGTTAACACCAGCCGGAGACTGAATATCAACATCCAGACCCTGCTCAGCAAAGTATCCCTTCTCCTGTGCTTCATACAGAAATGCGTGCAGAGCATTCGGATACCAGTCGAGCACAACGGTCAGATGGTGCAGATTATCCTCCGCGCCGCCGTCTCCGCCTGCTTCGGCATTGCTGTTTGCAGCGCCCTGTGCGCCGCAGCCGGTCAGCAGCAGTGTGCCTGCTGCCAGAAGTGCAAGAAATCGCTTTTTCATAGGTAATTTTCTCCTTGAATATTCAAAAGTTTGTTTTTCTGTTGTTTGCTGATTGCACGATACGTGTGCATGAAATCAGCATAACGCCTCGAGCGTCGTTACAGGCTGCTTCTCCATGTCACAATCTTCTTTTCGAGCCAGCTGACAATGCCGACTGCGATCATTGCGACCGCGCTCAGCAGGACGATCGGCGCGAAAACGCCTGCGCCGTCCAGCTGCGTCATCATGCGGCGGCTGAAATATCCGAGACCCGCCTGCGCGCCAAGCCATTCGCCGATCGCAGCGCCGATGATCGACATCGGGATTGCCATCTTTATGGCTGAGAAGAAATACGGCAGCGCCGCCGGCAGCTTCAGCTTGAGGAATATCTCCTTTCGGCCTGCGCCGAACGTGCGCAGCATGTCCACCATATCGGTCTTAGCCGAACGAAAGCCGTCGAAAACCGTCATCGCGATCGGAAAGAACGTGATGAGCACGGTCACGAGCACCTTGCTCCAGATCGTATAGCCGAACCAGAGCACAAATAACGGCGCGAGCGCGGTCGTTGGAATGGTCTGCGACGCGATGATGAGCGGATAGAGCATGCGTTCCGCTGCCGGACTGGCGTCCATTACGATGGCAAGCAGCAGGCCGAGCGCGACCGAGATCGCGAGGCCTACGCCTGTGCACAGCATGGTTGCCGGCAGATGTGCGGTGAAGAGCGGCTTCCGCAGCTCCCACAGGCGCACGAGAATCTGCGTCGGAGACGGAAGAATGTATGCTGCGTTCATACCCATCGCGCCCGCCTGCCAGATGATCAGCAGCGCCAGCATGAAAATAAGGACGGGCAGATTTGCATTCGTTTTCTTTTTCATTCCGATACCTCCCTGCGCAGCAGCGAGATAAGGTTCTCGCGCAGCTCGAGCATCCGCGGCTCGGTGAGGCATGCACGGGTGCGCGGGTACGGCGCCGGTACCTCAAAGGAACGCAGCCTGCGGATGGGCGTATCTTCGACCACGAGCACGCGGCCGGAAAGGAAAATCGCCTCTTCGACATCATGCGTGATAAACAGCACAGTCTTGCTGTCGCGCTCCCACTGGTCGAGCAGCCATTCCTGCATGGTGATGCGCGTGAGAAAGTCGAGCGCGGAAAACGGCTCGTCCAGCAGCAGCAGTTCGGAGCCGGTCAGCAATGTGCGCGCAAAGGCCGCCCGCTGCCGCATTCCGCCCGAAAGCTCCTCCGGACGCTTGTCACCCCAGCCGGCAAGGCCGACATGCTCCAGCGTCTCTGCCACACGGCGGTCCATTTCCGCACGCGGAATGCCGCCGCGCACCTCCATCGGCAGACGCAGATTTTCGTTCACTGTGCGCCACGGGAACAGCAGGTCGCGCTGAGGCATATAGCCGCAGTAGCCTCTCCTGCCGTCGATGCTCTCTCCGCCGACCAGGATGTCGCCGCTCTTGCGCGTGAGCAGCTGACCGGTCAGACGGAAAATCGTAGATTTGCCACAGCCGGACGGGCCGATGACCGAAACAAATTCACCTTTTCCGATGTGAAAGGACAGATCGTCAATGATATTGAAATCCTCGACGTCATATTGAAAGGTAACGTTGCGAAACTCAAGCATTTACAGTTCCCCGTTCCATGCCATTTCCCAGAACATACCCTCGTAGAGCGAGCAGTCGACAAAAATGTCGGTGAGGCGCTTGAGCTGCGGATCGGTATAGTGTTCGGCCAGCTGCTCCATATATGCGATGAGGCGGCGGTTCTCTGCGGCGTAACCTTCGGAGGCATAGCCCTGTATCCATTCGCCGTAGAATTCATGCTTTTCCGCATTCGGATAATTCGAGACGATCCATTTTGCGATATACTCATAGCTGAGCGCGCAGGAAAGCACCGCTGCCATGATCTCCGCCGGGCCTTCCTCCGCCGCGACAGCACGCATGTAGGCAGTATATGAGCTGTTCGGGAGCGACGGCTTGACGCGCGCGGCGTCCTCCTCCGTGATGCCGAGACGCTTCATGTAGCCGCGGTGAATGTTCATCTCGCCGCCGAGGATATTCGCGACCGAGGACGCAAACATGCGCATGACCTCGGGATCGCGTGACTTGACAACGCCTTGTGCAAAGACCTTGGCATAGTCAAACAGGTAAACATAATCCTGCAACAGATAAAAACGAAATTTCTGAATTTCGAGGCTGCCGTCGGCAATACCGCGCACGAAAGGATGCTTGAGATAGCCCTCCCAGATCTCGCGCGTTGCATCGAGCAGTCTTTGGGTTGTTTTGTTGTTTTTCAAGGTGGTACCCCCAATGAATTGATGTTGATTGTATCCTAAGACCGTCGGCATACTCTGCCGGCAGCACTTTCCGTCTGTATCAGATCAGACGGATGCGCGACGTCAGTTCGTCTGCTGAAAGCAGGCTGACTGCGTCGATCAGGCGTGTCCGAAAGGAAGCGGTGCCCTCCATCTCTTTACGCACATGCGCCTCTGCGATTTCTCCGCAATGCTTCATCACCTCCGATGCCGTGACTGTGGCTTCAAATAATCTATCGGGTGCAGCGCCGCAGTACACGCCGGCAAGCGAGGTGAGCATACACCCTGCCCCGGTGATGCGGCGGAGCAGCTCGCTGCCGCCGCACAGCACTGCGGTGCGTTTTC
>OGCO01006419.1_pt1 | contig 10424 bp, 12 predicted proteins | sample 1570171 | NCBI WGS metagenome assembly OGCO01 (sample SAMEA4370583, study PRJEB24528) | human gut metagenome | reverse complement strand
AAGTTTACCTTTCTCACCGGTGTGAAAATCGAATCTGTAGGGATTACCGAAATCGGGGTGTTTTCATCTTTGTTCATCTCAGCCGGGACATAGCCTCTGCCCCGAGCCAAGTTGATTTCCATAATGAGAGTAGCGTTCTCTTCCAATGTCGCGATATGAAGTTCCGGATTGAAGATTTCCACGTCGGAATCTCCTAAAATATCTGCTGCCGTAACTTCTTTCGGGCCAATGGCGTTGATCAGAACTCTTTTTGTATTTTCTCCATTGAGTTTTACTGCCAGCTTCTTGAGGTTCAGGATGATTTCTGTAACATCTTCCTTAACACCTGGAATCGTTGAAAACTCATGAAGAATACCGTCGATCTTGACTGACGTAACAGCAACTCCGGGAAGTGAACTCAGCAGAATTCTTCTAAGGCTGTTTCCCAAAGTCGTGCCGTAGCCTCTTTCAAGAGGTTCTACGACAAACTTCCCGTAATTGGGATCCTCGTTTGAATATATACATTCGATTGTTGGTTTTTCGATTTCTATCACTCAAAACCCTCCTTTTCATTCCAAAACTGTAACGATCAGTCAACAGATTACTTGGAATACAATTCGACGATTAAACGTTCTTCAATTGGAGTATCGATCTGTTCTCTAGTCGGATCAGCAAGAACTTTTCCTTCCATTTTGTCTCTGTCAACGCTCAGCCACTCAGGAACGCCTACAGTCATCTCTTTGATCTCCTTGAATTTCGGAGAGTTAAGGCTCTTTGCCTTAACGGAAATAACATCGCCTGCCTTAACCTGATAGGATGGGATGTTTACTTTCTTACCGTTTACCAGGAAGTGACTGTGAACAACCAGCTGTCTGGCTTCTCTTCTTGTCAGGGACAGTCCCATTCTGTAAACAACGTTGTCGAGTCTCTTTTCGAGCATGATCAGCAGGTTTTCACCAGTGATACCCTTTTTCTTCGCTGCTTTGTTGAATGTATTTCTGAACTGCTTTTCTTCTACGCCGTAAACGAACTTGGCTCTCTGCTTTTCGCGAAGCTGGAGACCATATTCGCTCATTTTTTTCATGTTTTTCTGCGGAGCTCTCTTGGACTCCTTGAAAATACCTAAGTGACTTGGGTCGATCTGAAGGGATCTGCATCTCTTCAATACTGGTTCTCTATTTGTTGCCATTGTAGTTCCTCCCTTCTATTAGACTCTTCTGCGCTTCGGCGGTCTGCAACCATTGTGCGGAATCGGTGTGATGTCTTTGATCATAGTGATTTCAAGACCTGCAGTCTGCAGTGCTCTGATAGCAGCTTCTCTGCCGGATCCCGGACCTTTTACATAAACTTCAACGGTTTTCAGTCCGTGTTCCATTGCACCCTTAGCAGCTTCTTCAGCAGCAGACTGTGCAGCAAACGGAGTGGACTTTCTAGAGCCTTTAAATCCAAGGGAACCTGCGCTGGACCAGGAAAGAGCATTTCCTGCCATATCAGTCAGGGTCACTAATGTATTGTTAAAGGTAGCCTGAATATGAGCCTGGCCTTTTTCTACATTTTTACGTTCTCTTTTCTTCTTTCTAACAGCCTTTTTTACAGCTTTAGCCATATTGTTCTACCTCCTTTACTTCTTCTTTCTACCTACGGTCTTCTTAGGACCTTTTCTGGTTCTAGCGTTTGTCTTTGTCTTCTGACCTCTAACAGGCAGTCCTCTTCTGTGACGAATACCTCTGTAGCATCCGATTTCCATCAGACGTTTGATGTTCATGTTAACATCTCTTCTCAGGTCACCTTCTACCAGATAATCGTTTTCGATTACCTTTCTGATCTTACCGGCTTCTTCTTCAGTTAAATCCTTAACTCTTGTGTCTGGATTTATTCCGGTTTTTTCTAAGATTTTTCTGGAAGTAGTCCAGCCTATTCCGTAGATATAGGTGAGACCAGCTTCGATTCTTTTTTCATTTGGTAAGTCTACACCGGCTATACGAGCCATATTTTCCTCCTGTTCCCATCTTCCGTCACGTAATTCGCCGAAGACTTATGTCGGCGGTCGTAATATAAACGGGATGTTCTTTGTTGTAATAACTATTTATACGCTTCTGACAATGCCGGAAGCCATATAATCTTTGTGATGCGAAATGCGTTTTCGCTTAGCCCTGCTTCTGCTTATGCTTCGGGTTTTCACAGATAACCATTACTTTCCCTTTTCTTTTGATTACTTTGCATTTTTCACAGATAGGCTTTACGGAAGCTCTTACTTTCATTTTAAATCCTCCTCTTGTACGCTGTCAATCCAGAATGCTGGATCTTCTGCTGTGTTGTCCGCCTATTTAAGCTTTTCCTCTCCAGGTGATTCTTCCGCGGGTCAGATCATATGGTGATAATTCCACTTTGACCTTGTCTCCCGGGATGATCCTGATATAATTTGTTCTAATCTTACCAGAAACATGTGCCAGTACTTTATGTCCTGTTTCAAGTTCGACGATAAACATCGCATTTGGCTGGGCTTCGATTACCTTGCCTTCTGCTTCAATGACATCTTTTTTCGCCATGTTTTACCTCACTTTACTCCACCAGGGTGAGCAGCTGCGGCTCACCATCAGTTATAACCACAGTATTTTCATAATGGGCTGCAAGCTTACCATCCAGTGTTACGACCGTCCAGTCATTTGAAAGGGTTTCTACATCGTATGCACCCTGACAGATCATAGGCTCGATCGCAAATACCATGCCGCTTGCAAGCCTTGGCCCTCTTCCAGGTCTTCCGTAATTAGGGATCTGCGGGTCTTCGTGCATCTGCTGTCCAACACCGTGTCCTACGAAATCCCGGATGACAGAAAATCCTTCTCCCTCTGCGCTCTTCTGGATCGCATGAGAAATATCAGAGAGTCTGTAGCCAACTTTACAAAACTCCAGTCCTTTGAAGAAACTTTCTCTCGTAGCATCGATCAGGTGCTGCGCTTCTTTGCTGATCTCTCCTACTCCGTAGGTTCTGGCGGCATCGCTGACGTAACCTTTGTAGGTGGATCCTACATCGACGCTGACGATATCGCCCTCCTGAATGATTCTGTCTCTGGAAGGAATACCATGTACAACTTCTTCATTGATCGACACACAGGCACTGGCCGGAAATCCGCCATACCCTTTAAAGGTCGGTATCATTCCGTGATCCCGTATTGTGGTTTCCACAAATCGGTCAATGTCTTCCGTAGATATCCCGGGCTTGATGAAAGTCTCCAGTTCTTTCAGAATGGTTCCAGTCACCTTGCCCGATATCCGCATTAAATCTATTTCTTCATCTGATTTAATAATGATCATATCTACTCACCTACGATTTCAACGATTTTATTGAAAACGTTTTCCAGACCGATCGTTCCATCGATATGCGCAATGTTTCCTGCTTTTTCATAATAGTCGATCAGAGGCTTTGTTTCTTTATTATATACCTCGATCCGGTTTGCTGCCGTTTCTTCATTGTCATCTGCTCTCTGTACCAGTTCTGCACCGCATGCATCGCAGATACCTTCCTTTTTCGGAGGGATGTTGACAACGTGGAAAGATGCTCCGCAAGTCTTGCAAACTCTTCTTCCAGTCTGCAAATTTCGTAGAAACATAAGATCCCCGTAGAGGGGACGAAAACGCATCGACGGATTGTATTATCACTAAACTTGACATAGATGGTAGAAACATAAGATCCCCGTAGAGGGGACGAAAACTAGATCGAGATTCTCAATCACATATTCACGAGCTTGTAGAAACATAAGATCCCCGTAGAGGGGACGAAAACCCGGAGGCAGTGAGCTGTGAGTGAGGAACAGTCAAAGTGTAGAAACATAAGATCCCCGTAGAGGGGACGAAAACACAGCTCGCCATCTTCTGTGTCATACATCAGATAGCGTAGAAACATAAGATCCCCGTAGAGGGGACGAAAACATCGTTGTATGCTTTCTTTTCAAATTTGTTCATCGTAGAAACATAAGATCCCCGTAGAGGGGACGAAAACACTTCCAATCGTTCATCCATACGATTTCCATTTGTAGAAACATAAGATCCCCGTAGAGGGGACGAAAACACTCTTATAGCTTTTAACGTTGTGCGCTTTATGGTAGAAACATAAGATCCCCGTAGAGGGGACGAAAACTGTTTAACAAAGTTTCAACTGATAGATCTTCATATTGTAAAAATCGATTACTTGATAACCTGCTATTTGTAGAAACATAAGATCCCCGTAGAGGGGACGAAAACCACGACACGAAGTCTTTTGCATAAGTAGTTCTAAGCGTAGAAACATAAGATCCCCGTAGAGGGGACGAAAACGCAAGCCAACCGTCAGAAGCGGAGCGCATGGAGTGGTAGAAACATAAGATCCCCGTAGAGGGGACGAAAACTTATTTTCCATTTCTGATTGACTTAAATACGTGTAGAAACATAAGATCCCCGTAGAGGGGACGAAAACTCTGGATCAACGTTATTTACTAATTTTTTCATTGTAGAAACATAAGATCCCCGTAGAGGGGACGAAAACCATAATCTATCTACCTATTCTTTCTGCTTTGCCGTAGAAACATAAGATCCCCGTAGAGGGGACGAAAACGCTTATCACAGAATCCGTTGTATACCAATTTGCGTAGAAACATAAGATCCCCGTAGAGGGGACGAAAACCTTCCAAACGATTTCTACGACTGGAACGAAATTTGTAGAAACATAAGATCCCCGTAGAGGGGACGAAAACTGTTTGTCAGTCATTCCCATAGCGTTCATTTGTGTAGAAACATAAGATCCCCGTAGAGGGGACGAAAACCTGGCTTCGAAGATCTGTCGTTTTGGTGGTAAACCGTAGAAACATAAGATCCCCGTAGAGGGGACGAAAACCCACGCAGGGACGGACATCCAGACTTTGACTGCTCATCGTAGAAACATAAGATCCCCGTAGAGGGGACGAAAACATTGATTAAGCCTATCGTTTGTCTCTTTGTCAATGTAGAAACATAAGATCCCCGTAGAGGGGACGAAAACTGTTTTTCCTAATGACTCTTTAAAGCCTTTATTTCCAGGTAGAAACATAAGATCCCCGTAGAGGGGACGAAAACACGTGCCGTCAAAATCTGTGTAATAGTCATGATATGTAGAAACATAAGATCCCCGTAGAGGGGACGAAAACATGAAGCGTTCCGGCTCTTATCCGCTTCGCTTTAGTAGAAACATAAGATCCCCGTAGAGGGGACGAAAACCTACCGAGTGGACACTCATTAGCACAATACCAACTTGTAGAATATAATTCCCCGCAAAGGGGACGACAAAAGAAACCTGTATTCGTACGGAAAGTTGTGAATATAAAATCGAAAGGGGGATTTTCATGAGCTATTTGTATGTCTGTGAGCAGGGTGCGACTATAGGAATTAATGAAAACCGATTTCAGGTAAAATACAAAGATGGGATGTTGAAGAGTGTACCTGCTGAAACGTTGGAAGTGATTGAAGTCTTTGGAAAAGTGCAGGTAACGACACAATGTATGACGGAATGCCTGAAACGTGGTGTCAATATTTTGTTTTATTCAGCCAATGGGGCGTATTTTGGAAGACTGATTTCCACCTCTCATGTAAATGTACAGCGACAGAGGAAGCAGGCAGATATCTGGAAGAATGAATCGTTTAAGCTTGCTTTTTCTCAGAAGATCATTGATGCGAAGATTCACAATCAGATTGTGATTTTACGAAGATATGCGAGATCCTGCTGCCAGAATATTAACCGTCCGGTCGTTGAGATGCAGAATATGCATAAGAAAGTATTGCTGGCAAAAAACATTGAACAGGTAATGGGATATGAGGGGACTGCAGCAAAGATTTATTTTCGGACATTAGGGGAATTGATCGATCCGGACTTTGCTTTTACGGGAAGGTCAAGACGTCCGCCGATGGATCCGTTTAATTCAATGATCAGCCTTGGGTATTCTATTATCATGAATGAATTATATGGGAATATGGCAGGAATCGGGGTGATGACATTATGTCTTGGAATCTACGCAGGCGCTTATTATCTGGGAATAAGGATATTGAGAATCGACGTATAGTGCGGGTGACTTGTGTACTGTTCATATCCGGAATATTACTGACCGGAGCAGATGCCGTTCGTTCTGTAAAGCAGCTACAACCGGCCATTGAGAGGAATGATTACGGAAAAGGGTCAAAGACGGAAGTCTTAGATGTAAAAGTCGGGGATACAAAGAAAAAAATAAGAACGGATATAGAAGTATCGGAACGCCGGTATACGACAGAAGAGATACAGGAACTGTTCGGAAGGATCATCCGGAGGATGGACAGGCTGATACTAAATGAAAACCAGACGCCGGATCATGTGGAGACAGACCTGAACCTGATCACAGAGATTCCGGGAGAACCGGTGACGGTCTCCTGGGAACTGGACAGGTATGATGTAATGAATGTTAAGGGCGAGATACAGGAGAAGAATATTGCAGAAAAGGGAACGCTTGTAAAACTGAATGCGGTACTTACTTATACGGAAAATGAAAAAGAACAGGCAGCTTATCAGTGCGTGGTCTGTGTATATCCTAAGAAGTTAAGCGGAGAGGAAAAGATAAAGAAAACAGTAACGGAAAATATGAAAAAGGCAGATGAAAAGCAGCGGGAACAGGAAACGATGATTCTGCCGGAACGTCTGGGGAAAAATGAAATTCGTTATTATCATCCGTTTAATAACCGGGGAATGATTGTGCTCACAATGAGCATAATGATCGGAATATTGCTCTGCGCATTACAGAAACAGAATGAAAAAAAGGCACTGGAAGACAGAAAAAAACAGATGCTTAAGGACTATCCGGATATTATCAACAAACTGACATTGTATCTAGGAGCAGGCATGACGGTAAAGCGTGCCTGGAGAAAGGTAACCGAGGGCTATGCGAGAGAAAAAGAAGAAGGGAAAAAGAGGTACGCATATGAAGAAATGATACAGACCTGTCATGAGATGGACAGTGGTGTGACAGAATCGGAGAGCTATGAGAATTTCGGCAGACGGTGTGACGTTCAGGTTTATGAACGGTTTGGCAGCAGGTGCGGTCTGCCGGCGTATCGAAGGTTTGGCGCACTTTTGTCACAGAATCTGCGGAAAGGAACAAAAGGATTGACAGAACTGTTAAAACTGGAATCCATACAGGCATTTGAAGAGCGGAAAGCACAGGCAAAAAGGCTTGGGGAAGAAGCCGGGACAAAGCTGCTGCTTCCAATGTTTCTTATGCTGGCGGTGGTACTGGTCATTGTGATAGTACCGGCATTTCTGACATTGCAGATATAGATGAAAAATAAAAGAAAAAGAAGAAAGGGGAATACAGTATGTGGAGAATTCGATATGCATTACAGGTATTAAGAGACGACCGGGGGATCGGGGTGGTAGAAGTGATCTTGATCCTGGTCGTACTGATCGGACTTGTGATCATCTTCAAATCACAGCTTACCAGTCTGGTGCAGACAATATTCGAAAAGATTACCAGCGAAAGTTCCGGGATTTAAGTGTGGTGAGCACCGGAAAGAAGGAGATGACGACAGGGTATGTAAGAGGAGAGGTAACGGTATATCTGACACTGACATTTATTCTGCTTGTCTCGCTTGTACTTGCGTTGACGGAAAGCGCATCCATCCAGATGGCAAAGAATTACAGAAGGGCAGATATGAACCGGGCAGTGGAGTGCGTATTTGCGGAATATCAAAAAGAACTTCTGGAACATTATGATGTATTTGCCATAGAGGCAGGATATGAAAGCGGGACATACAGTGAGCAGAATTTGTTAGACCGCCTGTCATATTACGGTGCAGATATGGAAAATGATATAAAAAGAATCCAGTTGCTCGCAGATAAGAATGGAGAATTGTTCATGGATCAGGCCGGTAAATACATGAAACACAAATACGGAATCTCATGGGCGGACAAATATCTTGGAAGTACTTCCATCTGGAAGAATCAGGAGCGGCAGGCAGATGAAATTACCAGAGAAGAAAAAGCGCAGACAGATCATCTGGAGGAGCTTCTGAACGGGCAGGAAATGGAACTTCCGGGCGAAGAGAATCCGTTGGAACATGTAGCAGGACTGAAGCAGGCACCGATTTTGAGTCTGGTATTACCGAAAGAAACACAGGTATCAGAAAAACAGATTGTGTCAGAGGACATGCCGGAGAACCGAGAGAATCAGACCGGTCACGGAACATTTGAAGATGTGGAATCGGAAGGAGGAACACTGGATTCCGTATTGCTGGGCGGGTATATACAGGAACATTTTGCGGATTTTCTGGATGAACCGAAGGGTGGGAGCCTAGACTATGAAGTGGAATATATTCTGGCTGGCAGGCAAAGTGACCGGGAGAATCTGGAAACAGTCGCGAACAAATTAGTGCTGCTGAGATTCGTGCCGAATTATCTGTATCTGCAGACCAACAGTACCAGACAGGCTGAGGCACGGGCAGCGGCAGGGACATTATGTACACTGCTTGCAGTACCGGCGGTTACAGAAGCTGCTGCGCAGGGAATTCTTCTGGCATGGGCATACGGGGAATCCGTGATGGATGTGAGAACATTGCTGAATGGAAAAAAGACTGCAGTTGTAAAAGATGATGCAAGCTGGCAGCTCTCATTATCCGGTCTTATGAAGCTTGGAACAGAGGAAGACACCGGCGACGGGGCGGATGTAGAAGGTGGTATGGACTACAAAGACTATGTGCGAATGTTGTTATTCCTGGAAGATAAAGGGAAATTAACAGTAAGAACCATGGGAGTGATCGAGAAGGATATGCAGACGATTTACAGCCAGCCGTCATTTCGGATCGATTACTGTGTCGGAAGAATGGAAGTGGACACGGTGTGTAAGCTGAGAAGAGGGATATCGTATAGATTTCAGACATATTACGGCTATCAGTAGTGCGTGTAAGAACAATGACATGAGGCGGATAAAGATGCCCTTTCAGGTATCGTTAGAAATCCCGGAAATATAAAAATAATAAAGAAAGGAGCAGGATTCGCAAAATGAGAAATAATTTATTCTCCCCCTCACAACCTATCAATCATTCAGTATCTGAAAGGGTATCTTTATCCGCCTCAACACGATTGGAAAAATTATTCCGTGATAAAAGAAAGGGAAGCGTTACCGTAGAGGCGGCAGCAACGGTACCGCTGTTTTTCCTGGCGGTTGTGACACTGCTGTATCTTCTGGAAATGATGGCAGTACATACTGCAGTCAGGAGCAGTCTGCAGTATGCAGGAAAACAGGCGGCAAAAGACACCTGTATCACACAGATGCTGATGCCGTCAAAGGTAGAGCGTGATGTCGTCTATGCAATCGGAGAGACAAGGATGGAAAGAAGTATCATTGCAGGCGGCAGTAGTGGGATGGACTGTTCGGCATCAAGAATGTCTGTGCGTACCGGGATTGGAACATTGAACGCAGAATATCAGGTGAAAATTCCTGTGCCGGTATTCGGTATCAGACCGGTAAAATGCAGGGAAACCATGAAGATAAAAGCATGGAGCGGATATGAAAAAGAGGGATTATCCGATATGGGAAATGATACGGTCTATGTGACGGAGAACGGTCTTGTATATCACAAAGATTATCATTGTTCCTATCTGGATCTGTCGATCCGGATGACACATATGGGTACGGTGTCTGATCTTCGTAATGAAAGTGGCGGTAGATATTATCCATGTGAACATTGCATGAAAGGAAATGCAGGAACTATATACATTACAAATTTTGGAGACCGGTATCATAGTTCATTGTCATGCAGTGGATTAAAACGGACAATCTATGCGATACCGGTATCGGAGGCAGCGGGAAAGGGGGCATGTTCCAAATGTGGACGGTAAGCCGTATCGTGGCGATGGTCATACTGACAGGACTGTCGTTTATGGATTATAAGATCAGGAAAGTTCCGAGAGATGTACTGTTATTGTGTATGGCAGGAACGGTTCTATATCAGGCAGTTACACAGAATATAGACTGGATGGTATCGCTGGGAGGCGGGCTGATCGGTATGATATTTATAGGAATCAGTAAGATTACACGGGAAGCAATTGGATACGGGGACAGTCTGGCGATTCTGATACTTGGAATCTATCTGGGAGTATGGGGACTTCTGGAAGTTCTTGCGACTTCATTTTTTATTCTGGGGATTCTTGCTCTGGGATGCGTGACCTTGAGACGGAAGAAGAGTCTTGCATTCCCATTCTATCCGTTTCTGACAGTGGGCTATCTGTTTGGCGTATGTATCGGAGGACTGTGAGATGGAACGGATCATAAACATAGATAAGAAACATGCTCTGAACGGAAGCTTTACAGTGGAAATGTCCCTGCTGATGCCGATGATATTATTTCTTGTTATGGGGTGCGTCCTGGCATGTTTTTATTATCATGACAAGAATATTATTGCGGGAGCAGCATACG
>OGCO01006410.1_pt1 | contig 10448 bp, 9 predicted proteins | sample 1570171 | NCBI WGS metagenome assembly OGCO01 (sample SAMEA4370583, study PRJEB24528) | human gut metagenome | reverse complement strand
GAACGGCTACGATGCGCTCGGCAATGCCGTTAAGGGCAGCGAGCACTTCTTTGGGCGCATAGCCTTCGGGCAGGTCGTTGCGCGGGCCGTGATAGAGCAGGTCGCCGAGCAGGAGCACGCGGTCGGGCGTTTCCTGGTCGATGCGTTCCATCAAAGCGCGAACGGCGGGCGCCCCGCCATGCAGGTCGGATGCGATGACGAACTTCATTGGTCATTCCTTTCGATAGATGGCAGATCGGCGCAGTATCCTCGCGCCAAGATGTGCTTTTCGCTGCTGGGGAACAGGTAGCGGTACAGCTCCATGAAGTACCGGTCGGTCATGGACGCCATGTAGTCGACCACCACCTGATCGGGATCGGTGTGCGCAAGGTAGTCCTTTACGGTGATGCTGCGCGACTTCGCCGCCAGCTGCTTGGCGTGGTGCGATATGACCGGTGACCGTTCGTCATCGGTTTGCAGGTCGGTCAAAAGCCTGTCGTACATGTCCTCGAACATCTCGCCGACGGTGTTGCCGCTTCCGGCGCGCCAGCCTTCGCAATCGTAGATGCGATCGTAGTTCTGCCGTTTTGCGCGCTTGACGTCCTCGAAAACCTGGCGGCTCATGCGGATATCGTCTTGTCCGAAGCTGTGGTTGACAACATCGACGGTGATGTTGTTGATGATGCGCGCGTTATCGCGCCCGATGACGTCGGTTTCGAAGCCGTCAAGGGAGGCAAGCACGCCCATGGCGATGGCGTCGTCGCGGTCCTTGCCCAAGTAGGCGATCATGTCGGCCAGGCGCACCACGCAGCCCTCGAGCGTGGAGGGGCGGAGGCGCTTGATGGCGGCCTCGTCGAGCGTGCATGTCTCGACCAGCTTATCGAGCTGCTGAAACGTTTCCGTGTCGCCTTGGCGTAGCACCTGTTGGGCGAACTCGCCGTTATGACACAGCGCCCCGTCAAGCACCTGCAGGCTGATGTTGCGCGGGTAGAGCCGGTCCATCACCCGCACGGAATGGACGTTGTGGTGAAAGCAACGGCCCGTGCGGCTTTGCAGGCACTTCGACAGGAACTTCTCCCCGGCGTGGCCGAACGGCGTATGCCCGAGATCGTGCCCCAGCGCCGCGGCCTCCGTGAGATCCTCGTTCAATCGAAGCCCCCGGGCGATCGTGCGGGCAATGCGGTCCACCTCCAAGGTGTGGGTCATACGGGTGCGATAATGGTCGCCCTCCGGGCGCAGAAAGACCTGCGTCTTGTGCTTGAGCCGCCGAAAAGCCTTGCAGTGGACGATGCGATCCACATCCCGTTGGAAACAGGTGCGCAATTCCTCCTGTTCTTCCTCGCGCATCCGCCCACGGGACCGGGCAGAAAAACAGGCCGCTGGCGACAATGTCAGCCGCTCATTGGCCTCCGCGCGTTCTCTGTGGGTCATTCCCATACCCCCTTGCAGATCTTGCTATAAATAAACTACGCTTTTCAGCCGGGAAACCCTCTTTTTTCTCAAAACTTTTTTGAATTTTTTCTCTCTCCCCTGCAAACACCGTCAAATGCTTGAACCTGACCCGTAAACCTGATAAAATAATCCCATTCAAAATGACAATCAGAAAGGATGATCGAACTATGCTGGGCATCATCGGAGCCATGCAGGTAGAGGTCAGCACGCTGAAGCAGTGCATGACCGAGCAGGAAGCGCGCACCATCAGCGGAATGGAATTTGTAAAGGGTCGGCTGGACGGGCGCGAGGTCGTCGCCGTGGTCTGCGGCGAGGGCAAGGTGGCCGCCGCCGTCTGCGCTCAGACGCTGATTCTGGAATACAAGGTAGATGCCGTCATCAATACCGGTGTGGCCGGAACGCTCTGCGACGAACTGGGCATCAAGGACGTGGCCATTTCCAAGGACGTCGTCCAGCACGACATGGATGTCACCGCCCTCGGCCTGCCGCTGGGACAGGTGCCCAGCGTGGATGTGCTGAAGTTCCCCGCTGACGCAAAGATGGCGGCAGCACTGGAGCAGGCTGTCAGGGAGAGCGGCTGCAATTACCGCGTGGGCACCATCGCCTCCGGTGATATGTTCCTGCACACTGCCGAACGCAAGCAGTTCATTGTGGAGCACTTTGGCGCCATCGCCGGTGAGATGGAGGGCGCCAGCATCGGGCAGGTGTGTTATCTCAACAAGGTGCCCTTCGTCGTTCTGCGCACCATCTCCGACGACGCCTCCGGCCACGCACCCGCCAGCTTTGAGGCATTTGCCGGTGAGGCCGCTGTGCTGGCCTGCGGGATCGTGCGCCGTTTTGCGGCGCTTATGGAGGGCTGAGTCATGGCTGTTGAAAAGATCCAGAGCTTTACCGTCGATCACGACAAGCTGGAACCGGGACTCTATATCTCCCGGGTAGACGGGAGCGTCACAACGTATGACCTGCGCACCCGCAAGCCCAATGCCGGTGACTACATGGACAATCTGACCATGCACTCGGTGGAGCATCTGTTCGCCACCTATGTGCGCTCCTCCCCCATCGGAGCCAACGTGCTCTACTTCGGCCCCATGGGATGCCAGACCGGATTCTACCTGCTGGTCAATGACACACCGAAGGAGCAGGTGCTGGAGACCATCGAGCTGGTGCTCCATCAGATTCTGGAACATACCGGCGAGGTGTTCGGCGCTCACCGCAAAGAATGCGGCAACTATCGCAATTTGAATCTGGAGGCTGCACAGCTGGAGTGCGAACGCTATCTGCGCGTACTGGAGGAGTCCAAGCCCATTTCATTTGAATACGATCCATAAGCTGACAACAAAAGCCCGGTACCGTTTTGAAAACGGTACCGGGCTTTTGTGCGCGCAAGTGGCGCATCCGTGCGGATGCGCCATTCGCAATTCAGAAGAATTATTCGCCGAATTCCTTGAAGAACTTGTCGTGGACGACCTGCACCGCGCGGTCGGCGTCCTTGATATCCACCAGAACGGAGACCTTGATCTCACTGGTGGAGATCATGTTGATGTTGATGTCAGCGTTGTAGAGCGCGCCGAACATATCGGAGGCCACACCGGGGTTATTGATCATACCGGCACCCACAATGGAGATCTTGGCGATCTGGTCACTGACCTGAACGGAGTCAAAGCCGATGGAAGCCTTATACTTCTCCAGCACCTCCTCAGCGGCAGCCAGATCGGACTTGGCAACGGTGAAGCTGATGTCCTTGGTGTCATTGCGGCCGATGGACTGAAGGATGATATCCACGTTGATCTTATTCTTGGCCAGCAGGGAGAAAATGCGGAAGGCGGTACCGGGCTTATCGCTCAGGCCCACCAGAGCCAGACGGGCAATATTGGTGTCCTTTGCAACACCGACAACATGAGAATTTTCCATAGTCTTTGCGACCTCCTTGACTTTCGTACCGGGATTTCCGGAGAAACTGGAGATGACCTCCAGATTGACATCATAGCGCTTTGCCATTTCCACGCTGCGGTTGTGCAGCACCTGAGAGCCGAGGGTGGCCAGCTCCAGCATCTCGTCGAAGGTGATCTCCTCCAGCTTGCGGGCACCCTTCACCTTCCGGGGATCGGCGGTGTAGACGCCATCCACATCGGTATAGATCTGGCACAGATCCGCCCCCAGCGTGGCAGCCAGCGCCACAGCGCTGGTATCACTGCCGCCGCGGCCCAGGGTGGTGACATCGCCGTACTTATTGATACCCTGGAAGCCCGCAACGATCACGATGCGCTTTTTATCCAGCTCGGAACGAATGCGCTCACCGTCCACCCGCTTGATGCGGGCGTTGCTATAAGTGGAGTTGGTATTCATACCCACCTGCCAGCCGGTCAGGGAGACCACCGGGAAACCCATGCCCTCGATGGTCATGGCGCACAAGGCGATGGACTGCTGTTCGCCGGTAGCCAGCAGCATATCCATCTCGCGCTTGGATGCCCTGGGGTTCAGCTCAGCGGCCTTTTCAATCAGCTCGTCGGTGGTGTCGCCCTGTGCAGACAGTACAACGACGACGTCGTTGCCGGCCTTATAAGTATCAGTGATGATACGGGCAACATTGCGGATGCGCTCCGCATTGGCGACGGAAGAGCCGCCGAATTTCTGTACGATCAGTCCCATATGACTTCTCGACCTCCAAATAAACTAGAATCTTGCGTGGCGGAACACGCACACGGCGCTGCTCATTCCGAACAGGCACGCATATAACTTAATCGAGCACCCGGTAGGCGGCCAGGATCTCCGTGCCGTTCAGCTTGGTGCGCAGTTCCTTTTCGGAAAGAGCCTCGGCGGTGATAAAGGCGGAGCAGGCCTTGTCATCCGGGTTGGAGAGCACCTGGGCGCCCTCGGGAGCGGCGGCGCTGACATTGGTGCGGACATACCAGCGGTTTTTCACCTCATCAATGGAGTAGACGGCGTCGGAGCCGCCCTCAGCCCAGCTGATATATTTTTTGGTCTTGAGGTGCTTGGCGGCGTCCATGACATCGGCCACGACAGCAGAGGCAGTGGGCAGCTTGCCGGCGCCCCGACCATAGAACATCACATCACCGATGGCATCGCCCTTGACGGAGATGGCATTGAACACATCCTCCACATTGGCCAGCGGGGACTCGTCGGGCACCAGGTGAGAGGCCACATAGGCGCACACCTTGTCATCCTCCCGGCGGATGGCGCGGCCCAGCAGCTTGATCTTCATCTTGCCGCTGCGGGCAAAGGCCACGTCGGAGAGCGTGATGTGGGTGATGCCCTCCGTGGGCACCTGATCGGGATAAATATGGCGGCCAAAAGCCAGAGAGGCCAGAATGCAGATCTTGCGGCAGGCGTCCGCGCCCTCAATGTCGGCAGAGGGATCCCGCTCGGCATAGCCATTGTCCTGGGCCTCCTTCAGCGCGTCCTCAAAGGGCAGGCCCGCCCGGATCATGCGGGTCAGGATATAGTTGGTGGTGCCATTCAGGATGCCCGCGATCTCGGTGAGTTCATTGGCGGCGAGGCACTGACTGATGGGGCGGATGATCGGGATACCGCCGCCCACGCTGGCCTCAAACAGGTAGCTGACGTTGTGCTCCTTGGCCAGCTGAAGCAACTCATAGCCATGAGTGGCCACCAGTTCCTTGTTGGAGGTGACCACGCTCTTGCCCGCGTTCAGGGCGCGGCGGGTATAATCCAGCGCAATGGTGGCGCCGCCAATGGTCTCCACCACCACATCCACCTCGGGGTCATTCTCGATGATAGAGAAATCGTGGATGATCTTATCGGCAAAAACGCTGTCCGGGAAGTCACGGATGTCCAGAATATACTTGACGGCCACCTGATTGGCGACCTTCTCGGAGATATGACTGCCGTTTTTATGGATCACCTCGGCCACGCCGGAACCGACGGTACCAAAGCCCAGAATTGCTACATTAACCATAAATACACCTCTGCTCCTAACTTAGTTTATGATGACCGGACTTATCCGGCCAGAACTTCAAATTGAACGACGCCGTCCGCCTCATTGAGCTGGCGCAGCAGCTCATCCAGCGGTTCCTGCAGGCCGGAGGTCTCCGCGCCCACGGTGACCGCCGCACAGCCGTTGCCGGGGATGGACTGATTGATGGTCAGGATATTTGCCCCGGAAGCGGCAAATATATTCAAAATGGCAGACAGCACGCCCGGCTCATCCCGGAGAATGGACTGAAACGTGACAATGTGCCCGCTCATCATGTCGTTGAAGGGCATGACCGCATCCTTATATTTATAGAACGCGCTGCGGCTGATGCCGACCCGCTGGGCCGCCTCATTGATCGTGCTGACCTCGCGCAGCTCAAGCATCCGTTTGGCCTCCACCACCTTGATAAACACTTCAGGCAGCTTTTCGGCCTCCACGATGAAATATTTCGGTTTCTTCGCCAAGACTTTCACCTCCGTGTCCGCCGCTGGCGGTCATTTGTATGCAGTAACGATATCATACCATAGCTATTTTCCCTTTTCAATGGGTACATCGCTCAAAAAAGGACGGATTATAACCTTCATTTTCCGTCGCATTTGGTCGTTCTGACAAAAAGGAGTCCTGTCCATGTCCTTCCCCCGCAGGAAGCTGCTGCTGGGTGTGTGCGCCGCGGCGGCAGTGCTGATCCCGGCTCTGCGCACCACGGTTCTTTCTTTTGCGCTGGCTCTCTTTCTGGCCGGGTGCCTCCAGCGGCCCATGATAAGGCTTCAGCGGCGCGGCGTCCCCCGTGTCATCAGCGCCCCGGCCTTTCTTCTGCTGGGGCTCGTACCGCTGATCGCCATGCTGGCGGGCGGGATCTTTTACGGTCTGCGCGGTGTCCAGCAGCTGGCCGGGACATTGATTCCACTGCTGGGGACCCGCCCCGCCGGAGAAGACTGGCTTTACAGACTCATCACCGCTCTGCCGCCCTCGGTGCAGGATGTCTGTTTCGCCATGCTGGATAAACTGGCCGGACAGGGGGATGCACTGGCCGGAGAGCTATTGCAGCGTCTGGCGCTGTGGAGCAGCGAGGCGCTGACCGCTCTGCCGAAAAAAATGGGCAGTACCGGCCTCTTTCTGCTGTTCTTTCTGTTCTGCGCCATCGGCTACCCGGAACTGCACGGGCTGCTGGAGCGTATTCTACCGGAGGACTGGCGGATCGGGCTGGGTAAAATCCAGCGAACCACTGCCGCCCGGCTGGGGCTGTGGCTCCGGGCAGAGAGCAAACTGGTCGTCCTCATCGCGCTGGAGCTGGCCATTGGTCTCGCCGCTCTGCGGGTGGAGCACTGGGGCCTGCTGGCGGTATTCATCGCACTGGTGGATCTCCTGCCCATGATCGGCTCCGGACTGATCCTTCTGCCGTGGGCGCTGGTATGTCTGCTGCTGGGTGAACATCTCCCCGCACTGGGACTCGGACTGCTGTGGCTTTGTGTCTGGCTGACCCGCACTCTGCTGGAACCCAGACTGGTCGGACGGCAGCTTCAGCTCCCGACCGCCATCTCCTTTCTGACTGCCGTTCTCGGGCTGCGGCTGTGGGGACTCAAGGGGTTGATTCTGTTCCCTGTACTCGCCGCAGCGGCAGTCAGTTTTTTCCCGGAAACGGAATCCAAATAGCAAAAACACGCAGTTCCAACTTGGAACTGCGTGTTTTCTGATCAATCTTCGTCCCCACCATCGGGAGGCAGAGCGCCGGGATTATCGCCGCCGGACCCGCTCACCGTCACGGTGACAGTTCCGGAAACGCTTTGTGCAAACTCCGTCGCAGCGGCGGTCACAGTGACCTGTGCTGTGCCGGGGCCAACGATGGTCACAACCCCGTTGTTGTCCACCGTGACCACAGACGGGTTGCTGGACACATAGCTCAGCTCGCCGCCGGGATCACCGGCACCGTCCACAACCGTCGCCCCCAAAGAGAAGGACGCATCGCCCACAGACTTGGTGTAGGAGCCGGAGGGAATGTGCAGCGTCTGCTGTTTCTTGAGCTCGGCCTTGGCATGCCAATCGGCCGTGTGGAGCGTACACTTGCCCTCGTCCTCCAGCCAGGAGAGCATATCATAGCTGTCGCCTACTGTGACAGAAGCTGCCGCATCGCTGCGCTTGAAGTCCAGCACAGACATCTCCATCTTGCTCTCATCCGGGCAGTACTCGCCAGCCAGATGGTATTTACCGGTCTCGCCAATGGGAGCGTCCTTGCAGACAGTGACCGTCGTGTGCACGGAGCAGTAATCGGTGGGGGCGTCCCCCTCAAGGAAGCTGCCGGTGGCCGCACAGCCCGCAGCGGAGCAGGCGCCGGTGGCCAGATCGCCGCTCTTAGTACAATAAGTCACGGACACGGTATTGGCATCCACATGGGACAGCGGCATATCCTCCTGCCCCTCCATCAGGCGGCTCATGACCTGCTTCCATAGCTCCAGCGCGCCATTGCCGGAGACATTCAGCTTCTCCTGCTGATCGTAGCCGATCCACGCGGCGGCGGTGTACTTGCCGGTGTAGCCGCAGAACCAGCGGTCGCAGTTGTTGGTCGTCGTACCGGTCTTACCGGCCACTGTGATCCCGGGGATCTGGGCCTTGGTGCCGGTGCCCTGCGTCACAACGCCGGTCAGCAGTTCATTCATATAGTAGGCAGTGTGACTGCTGACGGCCTGCGTGCCGGTCTCATCGTTCTCCAGAATGACATTGCCACTGGAGTCCACCACCTTGGTGTAGAGGTGGGGCTTGATAAACACGCCGTCCCGAGGGAAAGTGGAATAGGCACCCGCCATCTCCATGGTGGAGACGCCGAAGGTCAGACCGCCCAAAGCCAGAGGCGCGTAGTCAATATCCGATTTGACCTCGCCGGTGCTGGTCACATAATAAGAGGTCAGGCTGGTGATGCCGAACCTTTGCTCCATATAATCATAGGACTTCTGAAGTCCCAGCAGATCCAGCGTTTTGACTGCACTGGTGTTCAGGGACTTGATCACCGAGGTATAAATGCTGGTCAGACCGCTGTATGTTCTGCTGACGTTCTTCGGCCACGGATTACCATTGCTGTCGATCTTAAAGGGAGTGTCATCCACTGCGGAATAGGGGGTGATTAGTCCCTCCTCGATCGCCGGGGCGTAAACAGAGATCGGCTTGATAGAAGATCCTGGGGGCCGCAGGCTCTGAGTCGCACGCACCAGTCCGCGGTTGACAGTCTTTTCGCCCAGGCCGCCGGACAGCGCCACTACGCGGCCGGTCTCGTTGTCCACCACCGTAATGGAGGACTGGAGCTTCTGCCCGGACTGAGAGGTCGCTCCGCCCAGCGCGTCCGGATCGCTGTAGACCTCATCCACTTTGGACTGCGCATCTGCATCAAAACAGGAATAAATGGACAGGCCGCCGCTGAAGATCATATTGTTTGCCGCATCCTTATTGATGCCCAGCTTTTCCATCAGGTCATCGCGCACGCTGTTGATGACGGCATCCACATACCAGGAATCGACCTCTGTGGTCGCTGTGGTATTGTCCTGCTGGCTGCTCAGCGTGAAGCTGATGGTGGCAGAGTCCGCATTGTAAGTGAAGTTCTTGTAGCCGTTGTCATCGGTCGTCCCGTCGGGCTGATAGCCCAGCTCGGCCAGCGCTGCAAGTTCCTCCTCCTCGCTGATCTTATCCTGCTTATACATCTGGATGACCACGGTGGACGCACGCTTCATGTTGTTGTCCCTGTGGTTGATCGGATCGTAGATAGAGGGGTTGTTGGTGATGCTGATCAGGCTGGCGCATTCGGCCAGATCCAGCTCATTCACTTCCTTGTCGAAGTACTTGTGCGCAGCAGTATAGACGCCGTTGCACTGACGGCCAAGGTAGATATAGTTGAGATACATCTCCAGGATCTCTTCCTTGGAGTGGGTCTTTTCAAACTCCAGCGCAGAGAAGATCTCCAGCACCTTGCGCTTGACGGTGACATCGTCGTTATCCGAGATGTTCTTGATGAGCTGCTGAGTCAGCGTGGAGCCGCCCTGCACATCACGACCGGTAAACATATAGACCACCGCACCTGCGGTGCGCTTCCAGTCCACGCCGTGGTGCTCCCAGAAGCGCTTGTCCTCGATCGCCACCGTGGCGTCGATCAGATACTTCGGGATCTCGTCATAGGTCACCCAGACACGGTTCTCTCGGGCATAGAGCGTTTTGAGTTCCGTTCCATCCCCTGAATAGATCGTGCTGGAAAGGCTCGGATTGTAGGCCTGCGTATTCAGCGTAGCCTGGGCATCCTCCGCCTGGGGGATGATGACATCCTGAATATAGGTGCGCGCATGACCCAGCGCGAACAGGCCGGTCAGCACCGCCCCCAGCAGGATCGTACCCAGCACGATGCCGATCCATTTGAAGATTCCGCCCACGACCGAACACGGCCTGCGGCCGGTCTTTTTCGGGGTTGTCTTGTTATTTCTTGCCAAATGATCCACCTCCGGTGATTGCGCCGGGCAGGGCGGAAAGCGCCGCTGCCCGCAGTGGTCGATTGTGATATTGACGCTTATTTTATTATTATAGCATACCTGTCAAATAGACAGAAATAAGTGTGCTTAACCGCCGAAAAAATGGGCAGACTGAAGTAAGGCAGGTGAAGAACTATGAAGGATCGAAACAGTCTGCACCCACTGCGCGCCGGGCTGCTGACGGCGCTGCTGTGCGCCGCGCTGACGCTCTGGGGCGGCGGCTGGACGCTGAGCCGGACCCGCATTGCCGCGTCCGCAGACCTCCCCATCCAGAACGCAGGCGTGGCCGAACGCGCAGCTGCGCCGGAGGATGCGGAAATGACTCTGCGCACACATCAGGGGGTGGTATGTGTCTATCAGGGCACGCTGTTACTTTATGAAACGGATATCCCCGTGGATTCTCTTCCCGCGGCAGACAGAAAACTTCTTTCTGATGGCATAAAAGTCAGCAACGAGCTGGAATTGCAGCGTTTTCTGGAGGACTTCGGGGCATGAGGCTGGGGACAGTCTGAATTTGCTGCCCACTTCCCTATTGCATTTTTGATTGGAACACGCTACAA
>OGCO01006409.1_pt1 | contig 10449 bp, 9 predicted proteins | sample 1570171 | NCBI WGS metagenome assembly OGCO01 (sample SAMEA4370583, study PRJEB24528) | human gut metagenome | reverse complement strand
ATATTTTCCATCCTTATATACGTTATATATATAATTATTATATAGTACATATAATGGCCTGGAGCAGGTCTACGGCCTCCTGGCCCCGGACCTCCCCGATCACTATACGGTCCGGTCTCATACGCAAAGCCGCCCGTATCAGCATCCCGATCCCGATGGCTCCCTGGCCCTCCCCGTTGGCGTTTCTTGTTTCCAGCCGTACCAGGTTCTCAATGTGGGCCAGCTTTAGTTCCGCTGAATCCTCAATGGTGATCACCCGCTCTTCTGGAGGGATAAACTCCGAAAGAGCGTTTAAAAAGGTCGTCTTTCCCGCCCCCGTGCCTCCGCTGACAAAAATATTGTAGCGGGCCGCTGCCAGGGTCTTTAAAAGGTCCGCCGCCTCCCTTGTGACGCTCCCGTATTCCAGAAGCCGGTCCATGGTGATCGGATCCGGGAATTTCCGGATCGTGAGGATCGGTCCGTTTAATGCCACCGGCTCCAGCACCACATGGACCCTCGAACCGTCCTCCAGCCTGGCATCCACAATGGGGGACGCCGTATTGACTGTCCGGTTGACCCGGCTGACGATCTGCCGGATCAGCTCCAGAAGCTGTTCCCGGGATTCAAAGGATTTTTCCCATCTCCGTATCCTCCCTTCTGTCTCCACAAACACCTCCTCCGGGCCGTTGACCATGATCTCCGTGATTCCCGGGTCGTCCACCAGCTCCTGCAGGATGTCCAGCCTCCGGAAGGAATCGAACAGCTCCTTCTGAAGTCTCAGCCTGTCCCTGAGAGCCATGGGTTCCCGCTCCATCTGCTCCAGGATCTTCCCGTCGATGACCTGGGCCAGCTCCTCATCCGTCATCTGGCGCTCATAGGACATTCCCTGGAGGATCTCCTCCCGCAGCTCCCGTTTCAGATCCCGTATCAGCTCTCCCATATCCCTCTCTGCCCCTTTAACATCCCTCGGACGAAATCTCCCAGATCCCCCCACAAAAGCTCCTGCGGAAAATGCTCCCTCCGCTTCATTCCTGTGACCATGGGAACATGGATCTTATGGAATTTTCCCGCCACCGTTTTTTTCCCGCTTTTTTCCACATACTGCTCAAACTCCTGGAGCTTGGCCCTGGAAACGGCATCCTCCCGGATGGGCATATAGACCGCCTGGCAGATCTCCAGAAGCGGCAGAACCTGTCTCCCATAGTTCCCAATATCCAGGACCAGGGTCCCATATCCTCCCTCCTCCAGGATCTTTAACAGAAAATCCGCCATTTCCTCTGAAGTGATCTGGTTATAATCATCCGGAAAACGGATCGGAGGCAGCCAGGCCATATCTCCCAGATAGTAAATGACCGAATTAAGCTGAAGGCCGTGGAACCGGCCCTGCTTATAATAATAGATCAGATCCGAAAGATCCCGCTTCCACTGCTCGTCCAGAAGGCCGGAAAAACCGGTAAACGTATCCAGCGTAATGAACAGCAGCTTTTCCTCTCTGGCCAGAAGCTGGCCCATTGCCAGGGCCAATGACGTTTTTCCGCATCTTCCCACCGGGGAATACACGCCGATGATCCGTTTCCCCGAAGCCGGAAGCCCCGGAAAATCCGTTTTCCCTTCCGGCGTTTCACAGTAGGCCGCCATCACCTCCCGCAGGATATCGTCGCCGGACTGGTATTTATAGATCCCATGCCCGCCTCCCTCCCCTGCCCGGACTTCCTCCTCTGTGAGAAGAATCCGCTGGACCGACGGGAGGCCTGGAAAGCCTCCTTCGGACAGCGTTCCCGTAAGGAGCACATCGATCCCATGGTCCCTGGCAAACTCCTCCAGCCGTTTCCTGGATGTAAAGGCCCGGGCGGAAAAGATCCCGTCCTCCCTCCGGTTGATATAATCAGAAAGCCGTTCCGCATAAAACGGATCCTCGTCGTAAACTGCCATGATCTTTTTCATCTTCCCTCACCTCCTCAGAGATATCTTCCAGCCAGCCATATACAATATCCCAGGAACAGCCAGGGACCCAGCCGCAGGATATTCCGTTTATCCTCCCTTCCCGGATATTCCAGGAGCTTCCCCTCCCTTCCGGAGCGGATGATAAAGGTTCCGATCCGCTCCATCCGCATCCACAGCGAGCCCTGCTGCCAGATCATCCCCGCCGCCCGGAGGGCGGCCAGAAAAAGCCCGGTGAAGATCACCAGGAGCCCCGGCCTCAGGTTAATGTCCCCCGGCCCCAGCAGTCTGCAAAAAAACAGGGTATAAAATACAGCACATGTACCAATGACCCGGGCCGCCAGTCCCGCCAGCAATATAAACACATCTCCGCCGGTCCCGGCTCCCCATATGGCTCCCACGATCCCGCCTGCCAGCCCCAGAAGGATCTGCCAGTGGAACACCTTCCCATACCTTCAGTCCGTCACAGCGGCTGAAAGCAGTACGACAAATAAAACTGCCAAGGGCAGACACCTCCCATCTTTATTTTTGTTGTTTTCTGGAATCCTGCCCCGATCCTGGGGCTTCCGGCGAAACTGCCGGTCCTGTCCCGGGCGGACGCCCGGTTGGAAATGATCTGGAAATGAAGAAGCTCATTTCTGAATGTGCTCCTATTATCGGCCAAATAGGAAAAAAAGTCAATTTCAAAACCGTAAAATCGCCCTCTATATTTTCAGCAATATTCTACAAAAAAATTTCATACAAAATAATAACTTTACTAAGTTTTATCCAAAACATTGACGTACCTTTCAAAAAATGCTAGAATATATTTAGTTTATATTTTTAAACCAATGGAATCAGAACACACAGACAGGAGGGCCATCCTATGCCGCAGGAACCGGACGACAGAGAATATACGCCGGATGAAAGCCGGTTAAAAACTTCATTCAGGGAGTGTATCCCCCTTTTCATCGCCCTGGGCGACAGTACCCGCCTAGCCATCATCCAGCAGCTTTATGAGGTGGAGGAGGACCGCAGATCCCTGGAGACGGAACAGAAAGGCGGCCGCAGCGTATCCGAAAAACGCCGCGCTCCGGGTCTCAACGTGAAAGAGATCACAGAAAAAACCAGTCTTTCCCGTCCGGCTGTCTCCCATCATCTGAAGATCCTGAAGGATTCGGGACTGATCGCTGTGGAAAAACGCGGCGTCTGCAATTATTACCATCTGACCAGCCAGTCTGCCATCGACCGGCTTCTCAGATTAAACGAGGCGCTGCAGCAGAATTCCAGTAAATGAATATCTCGCCCATAAAAAGACAATACTACCATTGACCTTTGTAATGCTCCGGAACGCGCCGCGCAGCACAGGAAGTCAGACCAGTCAGGAGCCGGGAGCTCCGAAACCTCCGGACACCTGAAAAAACGACCTCCAGCAAACGAAGCTGCAGGCTGCCGGGAGGCCGGATACTGGAAAAGACCAATACCAGAAGAAAGGAAAATGGAAGTATGCGATTCATAAACAAAAAATCCGCGCCAAATAAGGAACGGACGAAGGAGCTTCTGGAGCTGAAAAAGCAGATCATGGCCAGCCAGACTGCGATCCTTTCCGCCCAGAACCAGTTTGAGCAGGTGGTGGACCCCGCGCTGATCGACTGCTACATTTATGAGCTGAACGCAGCCCAGCTCCGCTACCAGTTCCTTCTCCAGAGCCTTAAAAAGCGGGAATTACAGGAGGTCTGACCGGCTATGAAGCCCTGGTATCAGAAAGCAGTTTTTTATCACATCTACCCTTTGGGGCTCCTGGGAGCTCCTAAGACGAATCATGAAGCCTCCGCAGCCTGTCGTTTTGATGAGCTGCTCCAATGGATCCCCCACATACGGGATCTGGGCTGCACCGCCCTTTATATCGGTCCAGTCTTTGAATCCACAGGCCACGGCTATGACACCAGGGATCTGCACCTGGTGGACCGGAGGCTGGGGACAAATGAGGATTTTAAAAATTTCGTGGACCAGTGCCACCAGCATGGGATCCGTGTGGCAGTTGACGCCGTGTTCAATCACACCGGACGGGAATTTCCCGCCTTCCGCGATATCCAGGAAAAGAAAGAAGCCTCTCCCTATAAGGACTGGTACCGCGGAGTAAACTTCGGCTGGGGAAGCCCCATGGGCGACTCCTTCGGATACGAGGCATGGCAGGGCCACTATGAGCTCCCGTGCCTGAACCTGCAGAACCCGGCGGTCAGAGAGTATCTGATGGATACCGTAAAATTCTGGATCGATACCTTCCACATCGACGGCCTCCGCCTGGACTGCGCCAATGTTTTAGATTTTGCCTTCATGAAGGAGCTGCGCAGCCGCACCGCCTCCATGAAGGAAGATTTCTGGCTCATGGGCGAGGTGATCCACGGAGAATACGGAAGATGGGTCAATGGAGAAATGCTTCACTCTGTTACCAATTATGAGCTCCATAAGGCTCTTTACTCCGGTCACAACGACCATAACTATTTTGAGATCGCCCACAATGTGAAGCGGCTGGAATCTGTGGGAAGGGCTCTGTATACCTTTACGGATAACCACGACGAGGACAGGATCGCCAGCAAGCTGCGGGAACCAGACCACCTGTTCCCCGTATACCAGCTTTTATTCACCCTTCCCGGGATCCCGTCCGTGTACTACGGAAGCGAATGGGGGATCCAGGGAGCGCGCACCCGGGAATCTGACGAGGCGCTCCGCCCAGCCCTCTCCTTAAAGGATATGGAACAGAAGACCGGCCCCATCACGGACCATATCGCCGCCCTGGCCCGGATCCACCGGGATAATCCGGAGCTCCATGACGGAACGTATAAAGAACTTCTTCTGACCAACCGCCAGTATGCGTTTGGCCGGCTGGGAGAAAATACAATGATCCTTTCGGCAGTCAACAATGACAGCCAGCCCGCAGTCCTTTCCATACCGGTCCCGTTCCCGGCGTCCCAGGCCATAAACCTTTTGGACGGGGAGGCTCCTTCCATACCGGTGGAAAACGGAAGGCTTTCTGTGACCCTTCCGCCGTCAGGCGGCGCGATCTTTAAACTTCGGGAGGCATAAGAGTATGAAAAATTCAGGAAAAAGCAGTAAAACCACAGCAAAAAAGGCCGGAAGACCGGCCGGTACCGGCTTCATTACAGAACTGGACCGCTACCTGTTCGGTCAGGGTACCCACTATAAGATCTTTGAAAAGCTGGGGGCCCATCCCCGTACCTATGGCGGAAAGCCGGGTATGTACTTTGCCGTCTGGGCGCCCCATGCGAAGTCTGTGGGCGTCGTTGGGGACTTCAATGGATGGGATCCGGAGGCGTCTCCCATGAAGCCCCTGGAGGATTCCGGCATCTACGAAGCCTTCATACCAGGCCTTGGAACTGGCGAGCTTTATAAATTTGCCATCACCACAAAGGATGACAAGATCCTTTTTAAAGCGGATCCCTATGCATTCAGCGCCGAGTTCCGGCCAGGAACCGCCTCCATCACCACCGATATCTCCGGCTTTTCCTGGAGCGATGAGAAATGGATGGAGAAGCGGAAGCAAACAGAGCCGGAAAAAGCTCCCATGGCCATTTATGAGGTCCATCTGGGCTCCTGGAGAAAGGCCAGCCGGCCGGAAAAGGAGGGCTATTATACATATAAGGAGGCGGCCCACGAGCTGGCCGACTATGTGGTAAAAATGGGCTACACCCATGTGGAGCTCATGGGCATCGCGGAGCATCCCTACGACGGCTCCTGGGGCTACCAGGTGACCGGCTACTACGCTCCCACCTCCCGCTATGGAGGTCCCAGGGATTTCATGTACTTCGTCAATTATCTCCACAAAAAGGGGATCGGCGTGATCTTAGACTGGGTCCCGGCCCATTTCCCAAAAGACGCCCATGGCCTGGCAGATTTTGACGGGGAACCGCTTTATGAGTACGCAGATCCCAGAAAAGGCGAGCATCCCGACTGGGGAACAAAGGTCTTTGATTACGGGAAAAACGAGGTGAAAAACTTCCTGATCGCCAACGCCCTTTACTGGGTGGAGAATTTCCATGTGGACGGACTCCGGGTGGACGCCGTGGCCTCCATGCTGTATCTGGACTACGGGCGCAGCAACGGGAACTGGGTCCCCAACCAGTATGGAGAAAATAAAAATCTGGAGGCCATCGAATTCTTCCGCCATTTAAACAGTGTCCTTACAGGCCATATGACCGGAGCCATCATGATCGCTGAGGAATCCACCGCATGGCCCGGCGTCACAAAGGCGCCGGAGGAAGGCGGCCTGGGCTTTACCTTCAAGTGGAATATGGGATGGATGCACGATTTTCTGGAATATATGAAATTGGATCCATATTTCCGAAAATTCAACCATAACAAGATGACCTTCGGGATCACCTATGCCACCAGTGAAAACTACATCCTGACCCTGTCCCATGACGAGGTGGTCCATTTAAAATGCTCCATGATCAATAAAATGCCCGGCTTCCCGGACGATAAATTTGCGAACCTGAAGGCCGGCTATACCTTCATGATGGGCCATCCGGGCAAAAAGCTCTTATTCATGGGCCAGGATTTCGGCCAGTACCATGAGTGGGACGAAAAAACAGCCCTGGACTGGTATCTGGCAGAGGAGCCCCAGCACAGGGACCTGCTAAAATATTACAGCGACCTGCTCCATATCTACCAGAAATATCCGGCCCTTTACCGGCTGGACAGCGATTGGAACGGTTTCCAGTGGATCAACGCCAACGACGGCGACCGGAGCATCTTCAGCTTCATCCGCCGGGATGAAACAGGGAAAAAGAACCTCCTGTTCGTCATCAACTTCACTCCCATGGCCCGGGACGATTACCGGGTGGGCGTTCCCAAATCAGGAACCTATACGCTGATCCTGGACAATGAGCACGGCCTCTATAAGCGCGGGGAGCATGCCTTCTCAAAGCGCTCCGTAAAATCTGAATGCGACGGCCAGCCCTATTCCTTTGCCTACCCGCTTCCGGCTTACGGAACCGCTGTTTTCCGTTTTAATTAATTGACAGGAATTTTTAATACGTTCACCGCATTTTTATGTTATACTGGATGTGGTGAACGTATTTTTACCTGGATAAAACTTTAAAGGAGGGAACTTATGCAGACGATTCTTGTATGCGATGACGATAAACAGATTGTTGAAGCTATTAATATTTATCTTACGGGAGAGGGCTTTGAGGTCATCAAGGCCTATGACGGCTACGAGGCCCTGGAATACCTGGAGGACCACGAGGTGAACCTGATGATCGTGGATGTGATGATGCCGGGATTGGACGGGATCCGCACCACCTTAAAGGTGCGCGAGACCAGCAGCATCCCCATTATCATCCTGTCGGCCAAATCCGAGGATACCGATAAGATCCTGGGCTTAAACATCGGGGCGGACGACTATATCACAAAGCCCTTTAATCCCCTGGAGCTGGTGGCCCGGGTCAAATCCCAACTCCGCCGCTACACCCAGCTTGGAAACCTGAACCAGCAGAACAGCTCCCAGGTCTATAAGTGCGGCGGTCTCATGATCAATGATGAAAATAAAGAGGTGACGGTGGACGGCGAGCCCATCAAGCTCACGCCCATTGAGTATAACATCCTGCTGCTCCTTGTAAAGAATGCCGGAAAGGTATTCTCCATCGACCAGATCTACGAAAAGATCTGGAATGAGGATGCCATCGGCGCCGACAATACCGTAGCCGTCCACATCCGCCATATCCGCGAAAAAATTGAGATCAACCCCAAGGAACCCCGCTACTTAAAGGTGGTCTGGGGCGTGGGCTATAAGATCGAGAAACAGTAAGGAGAATCCAGATGAGCCAGAATACACCGAGTTTTTTTCTGAAGCGTTTTTCCGGTTTTCTGCACTTTATCTTTGCCCTGATCGCGCTCACCGGAGTCGGGTTCATGTATCTGAACAGCAACTACGGCCGCGGACTGGACTGGATCGAGGATGAGACCTTCGACCAGTCTCCGGATTTTAATAAGAAGGTGCAGGCCGACATCGCCAGTATTTTCGACTATATCCAGTACCAGGAGCTTTTTGAGACCAACGGAGAGGTGGACTACAATAAAATGGTCCTGGACGTCTCCTCCGGCCCCGGCGGAGACAAGAGCTATACCCTCAACGACATCATCCTATACGGAAAGTCCCTGGGCTATTATATGGATGAGGCCGACAACTATGCCTTAAAGGGCGGGCCCGAAAACCTCAGCGCAGAGGATGAGGAGCAGTATTATGTGCGCTGGCGCTGCTATCAGTCCGAGGAGGAGCTGACGGGACCCGACCAGTCCTTTGCCACCCTGCCGGAGCTGACCTATGAGATCCTGAAGCGGTTCTCTTCCTATTACTCCATATATTCCCGGCTCATGTCGGATTTCACCAACTTTTATTTCCGTGTGGCTTTTTATTCCAAAAATGACGCCATCTATGAGATCCACACCAATGCGCCGGAAATGACCATCGACGACATGATGGCCATGGGAAAATATATCTATTATTCCGGGGATTCCAATGACCTGGCCGTAAGGACGAACTTTAATTCCACCTTCCCCAGTGTTCCGGCCCTCATGGCCAAGGCCAATCCCTACAACAGCTCCAACAACTATGTGGTCATCGGCCTGGACACCACCTACAAGGCCCTGGACGACTATGCCCATGCGTATACCCAGTACAACAGCTCCAGGAAGACCTTCGTAAACGGACTCTACCTGGCCTCCATCGGCCTGGCCGGCTGCCTTCTGACCTTTGTTTTCCTTATGTTTGCCTCGGGCCATCCGGCTCTTGGGGACCGGTCCGTGGTCCTTTATCCCTTTGATAAGATCAAAACGGATCTGATGCTTCTGTTAATGGCCTTTGCCGCTTACATAAGCGCCGCCTTTCTGGCCCCTCTGGCATCAAAGCTCCTTCACCTTCTGGTGACGGAAGGCTACTGGGACCGCGCCAGCCGTCTCATGATGTTCGGAAGCCTGTATATGGTGGGGATCCTGACCTTTTTCAGCCTGGTCCGCCGTTATAAGGCAGAAAGCCTCTGGACCAACAGCCTCCTCCATGATCTGACGGAGACCCTTTCCGAAAGCACCTTCAAATACCGTCTGACCTTAAGCTTTGCGCTTTATCTGGCGGCCAATGTGTTTACGATCACCCTGGGGGCATTTTACCTCATCCAGAGCGATGGGAGCGGGTTTACCTCTGTTCCCTTCCTGGCCGGTCTCTCCTTCTGGGTGGTGGGCAATCTGGTCGTATTCTATTTCCTGTACCGCAACGCGGTCCAGACCGATAAGCTCCACCAGGCCATCGACAAGCTGGCTTCCGGAGAGACCAGCTACAAGGTGGACGTTTCCCAGTTTTCCAGCCTGGAGGCGCAGCTGGCTGAGGGCTTAAACCGCATCAGCGACGGTCTGGAAACGGCTCTGGCCGAGCAGGTAAAAAGCGAGCGCTTAAAGGCAGACCTGATCACCAACGTATCCCACGATATTAAGACGCCGCTGACCTCCATCATCAACTATGTGGATCTCATCAAGCGCGAAAAGCCCCAGGATCCCACGATCCAGAAATATCTTGAGGTCCTGGACCAGAAATCCCAGCGCCTTAAGACGCTGACCGAGGATCTGGTGGAGGCCTCCAGGGCCAGCTCCGGAAATATCAAGCTGGATATGGCCAATATCGACATCGTGGAGCTGGTCCAGCAGACCAATGGTGAATTTGAGGAAAAATACGCCATCCGTCATCTGGACATCGTTACGACCCTCCCCAATGAGGTGATTCTCATTGAGGCCGACGGAAGACGGCTGTGGCGCGTACTGGAAAACCTGTACAACAACGCCTTTAAATACGCCATGGAAGGCACCCGCGTCTACGTAGGCATCGAGGACCGGGATTCCGAGGTCGTATTCTCCATTAAAAACGTTTCTGCCACGCCGTTAAACATCAGCCCCGACGAGCTGACCGAGCGCTTCGTCCGCGGCGATACGTCCCGTACCACCGAGGGAAGCGGACTGGGCCTTTCCATTGCCAAGGACCTGACCCAGCTCCAGGGCGGCCGGTTCGAGATCACCATTGACGGGGATCTGTTTAAGGCAGAGCTGACATTTGCCATTAAAAACTAGCCGGATCTGTATCTGTATTTCAAAAAAAGAGCTGCTGCCAGCAGAGGATCTTCAAAATCCCCCTGCCGCAGCAGCTCTCTTCTATATTGTTCTACCGGATATCCAGAATCAGCGAAGCCAGCAGCGCGATCCGCGGAATATACTGGCTGATCCGCAGGTATTCGCTTTCGGAATGAGCCCCGTCCCCCCAGCCTCCCAGGCCGTCCAGGGTGGGGATCCCCATGGCTGACACAGCGTTTCCGTCGCTGCCCCCGCCTACGAACTGGTGGGAAAACGAAAGTCCCAGCTTCCTGCCGCATTCCTTCGCAGCCGCAAACAGCTCCATGTTCCCCTGGGTCTCCTCCATGGGAAGCTTCCCTTCCACGATCTCCACCTCCCTGGACGCACCAGGAACAGATATCGGCAATTCCAGGA
>OGCO01006408.1_pt1 | contig 10450 bp, 8 predicted proteins | sample 1570171 | NCBI WGS metagenome assembly OGCO01 (sample SAMEA4370583, study PRJEB24528) | human gut metagenome | reverse complement strand
AGGGCAGCATCGAGAGCCTGGATCAGGAGACCCTGTTCACCATCCAGCGCTTCTTCGAGAACAACCTGAATGTGTCTGAGACCAGCCGCGGCCTGTTTGTCCACCGCAACACGCTGGTGTATCGTCTGGAAAAGATCAAAAAACTGACCGGTCTGGATCTGCGTGAGTTCGACGATGCCATCGTCTTTAAGGTGGCGTTGATGGTCAAGAAGTACCTGTCCAACAACCCGGCCAAATATTAAGCAAACGCTTGCGGCGCAAAGCCGTCGGCGCAGAACCGGCCGCTCGAAACCGATGCTGGCCGGTTCTTTTTGGTTTGGAGAAAATTATTGGGAGCGAAAAACGCATGATAGATTTTGAACACGTTTCAAAGCAGTACAAGCACAACGCAAAGCCTGCCCTGGAGGATGTCAACTTCCATGTGGATGACGGCGAGTTTGTTTTTCTGCTGGGTCACTCGGGCGCGGGCAAATCCACCCTGCTCAAGCTGATCCTGCGCGAGGAGACCCCCACCGAGGGCCGCGTGCTGGTGAACGGGCAGGATGTTGCCCGCCTGCGCCGCCGCAAGATCCCCTACCTGCGCCGTCAGATGGGCATCATCTTTCAGGATTTCCGGCTCATCCCCACCATGACCGTTTACGAGAACATTGCCTTTGCCATGCATGTTACCAACATCGGGCATAAGCAGATCAAGGAGCGCGTGAATTACATGCTGGAGCTTGTCCACCTGGAGGACAAGGCAAAGGTCTACCCCGACCTGCTCTCCGGCGGTGAGCAGCAGCGTGTGGCTGTGGCCCGCGCCCTGGCCCACGCCCCCAAGCTGGTGATTGCGGACGAGCCCACCGGCAACATCGACCCCGAACTGAGCCTTGAGATGATGGAGCTGCTGGAGCGTGTCAGCGAGATGGGCATCACTGTGCTGGTGGTCACCCATGAGCACGAGCTGGTCCGCCACTTTGACCGCCGCGTGGTCACCCTGTCCGGCGGACACATCATCTCGGATGTGCCCACGGGCTCCATGATCCCCCACCCGCCCGTAGACCCGAAGGAACTGGAAATGGAGGTGTCGCTGGTATGATGAAGCCTTCTACGTTCGGTTTCCTTGTGGTGCGCGGCGTGCGCAACCTGGGCAAGCACTGGGCCATGACCATTGCCTGCATCGCCTCTCTGAGCGTCTGTATGACCCTGAATACCTTTGCCACGCTGGCGGAAGTCAATGTGGACAGCATGGTGAACTATCTGGGCCAGCAGAACGAGATGGTGGTCTATGTGGACCCCGAAGCTGACGATGCCACCATCCAGTCGGTAGGGGAGCGCATCACTGCCACCCCGGGCGTGAGCCGGGTGCAGTACATGTCCAAGGAGGACGTGCTCAACCAGTACCGTGGGTACATGGCGGATTACGCCGTTCTGCTGGACGAATTTGAGAATGATAACCCCTTCAAGGCCAACTACCGTGTCTCTCTGGCAGACCTGAGCCAGATGCAGACCATGAGCCAGAACTTCCAGAGCATTCCGGGCGTGTACAGCGTTACCGCCCCCATTGAGATGACCCAGACCTTTGTGGAGGTACAGCGGGCCGTGACCAAGGTGGGCCAGATCGTGATCCTGGTGTTGATGGCGGTCAGCATCATCACGGTGGGCAGCACCATCCGCCTGAGCGTTTTTGCCCGCCGCCGTGAGATCGAGATCATGAAGTATGTGGGCGCGACCAACCACCTTGTCACCCTGCCCTTTTTTGTGGAGGGCCTGACCATGGGCCTGATCTCTGGTGCCATCACCTCGGTAGCCGGTATCTTCGGCTATGCCTACATCGTGCAGGCCTCCAGCACGCTGGGCGGGTTGTGGCAGCTGCTCATGGGCACCGCCATGGTGCCTGTGGATGCCGTCTGGCCCACCATCCTGACATACAGTCTGGCCGGTGGTGCGCTGGTGGGTGCGCTGGGCAGCATGTTCTCCATCCGCAAGCATCTGAATGTGTAAGCGAAAGGAGCCTTCTCTGTGAAACAAGCAAAACACTCTGCGGGCTTCCGCCTGCACCTCATGTATACCCCCACCCACGCAAAACCCGCCCCCGGGCACAGCCGGGCCATGCGCGCCGCCAGCCTGTTTCTGGCAGCGGCCTGCCTGCTGCTGAGCGTTTCGGTCTACCCGGCCACGGCGGCTACCAGCATGTCCAGCCTGCAGAACAAGCTGGATAAGCTCTCCCAGTCTATTGTACAGCACAAAAAGGAACTGTCCAATGCAAAAAAGAAGGAGCAGGCTGCCAAGGCGCTGGAATCGGAGCTGAAGGAAAAGGTCACGGTGGTTCAGAGCCAGATCAGCGTGCTGAAGGGCCAGATCGCCGAGGTGCAGAACAGCATCGGCCTGAAGGAACAGGAGATCGCCGCCAAGGAACAGCAGATCACCGAAAAAGAAGCGGAGATCGCCGACCAGTGGGGGGATTTCAAGCAGCACATGGCCGCCATGCAGGAGCTGCGGGACGGCGGCAGCGTTGCTATGCTGTCTGCGGTGAACGACCTGTATGAGCTGCTGACCTTCAACGAGGTCATGCAGGACATCTCCATCAAGGACACCGAGATCCTGGACAACATGAAGAACGCCAAGGAAGCGCTGGAAAGCGATAAGCTGACGCTGGAATCCCAGCGCAGCGAGCTGCAAAGCAAAAAGGCAGATCTGGATGCCCAGAACAGCCAGATGCGTGCCAAGCAGAACGAGCTCAACTCCAGCGTGGCCGCCGCCCAGATGAGCGCTGCCGAGGCACAGCAGGCCCAAAAGGACGCGCAGGCCGCCATTGAATCGGACGAGATGAACTATGAGGCGGTCAAGAAGCAGATCCAGAAGATGATCGCTGCGGCCGCTGCCTCCAAGCCCACCCTGAGCTTTACCGGCTTCATCTGCCCGCTCAAGAGTTATAGCCGCATTTCCAGTGAGTACGGCTGGCGCAAGAACCCCGTTACGGGGGTCAACAAGCTCCACGCCGGTACCGACTTTGCCGCCCCGGGCGGCACGCCCATCTATGCAGCCGCCAGCGGTTATGTGCAGGTGGCGGGCTGGTCCAGCGGCGGCTACGGCAACTATGTCATCATCTACCACGGCAAAATGTCCGACGGCAACACCTACAGCACCCTGTACGGCCATATGCGGTCGGTGGCCACCAGTGCCGGCAAGTACGTCAAGCAGGGCGAGCTCATCGGCTATGTGGGCAGCACCGGCAATTCCACCGGCAACCACCTGCATCTGGAGGTGTGGAAGGGCGGCAGCAAGGCCAACGCCGTCAACCCCCGCGGCTACATCCCGTTCCCGCACAATTGATCCATCGTGAAGGAGTCTGGTTTTTATGAACGAACAAAAACGTAAGCGGATGCTGCGCATCGCCTGCCTGCTGCTGGCAGGGGTGTTTGTACTCTCGCTGCTGGGCAGTATTTTCATGATGCTGCTGTTCTGACAGGGAGGAAGCTGACATGAACCGTAAAATCTCCATCGGCATGGCGGTCACCATCGTGATCCTTGCCATGACGGTCACTTTTTCCATCACCATGCTGGTGGCCATGCGTCTGTTTGACAGCACGGTGAGCAGCGTCAAGGAAAAAGAGAGCATGTACAACAAGATCGCAGAGGTGGACCGCTACGTCCGCAGCAACGATTATTACACCATCGACGAAAACACGCTGTACGACCGCCTGACCGCAGGCTACCTGCTGGGCACCGGCGACAAGTACGCCCGCTACTACAACGCTACCGCCTACACCGAGCTGGTCAATGTGCAGAACGGCACCATCCTGGGCATCGGCGTGGAGCTGGGTCTGGACCAGACCGGCTACGCCAAGGTGACCAAGGTATACGACGGCTCGCCTGCCCAGGAAGCCGGCATCGTGGTGGGCGACTACATCACCGCCGTGGGCGACACCGACGTCAAGAGCCTGACCACCGTGGATGCGGTGCAGTCCCGCCTGCAGGGCGAGGCCGGCACCACCGTCACCGTGACCTGGCTGGACAGCGCGGCATCCTCCCATACGGCCGACCTGACCCACTCCGGCTACACCAGCACCACGGTGGACTATCAGATGCTGGGCGATGTGGGTTATATCAAGATCCGTCAGTTCGACGGCAGCACCCCCAGTGAGCTGGACTACGCCATCCGCGCCCTGAGCGCCAATGGTGCCGCCAGCCTGGTGTTTGACCTGCGTGACAACGGCGGCGGCGTTCTGGATGACGCCATCAGCTGCATCAATCTGATCGCGCCGGAGGGCACGGTGGCCTACGCCGAGGATAAAAACGGCAACCGCACCGTGGTGGGCAGCAGCGACAGCGAGACCGAGACGGCCCTGCCTCTGGTGTGTCTGGTAAATGGCAGCACCGCCAGCGCAGCGGAGCTGTTCGCCGCCAGCCTGCGCACCATGAGCGGTGCCCGTCTGGTGGGCACCACCACCATGGGCAAGGGCACCATCCAGAGCAGCCCGCAGCGCCTGTCGGACGGCAGCGCCGTGAGCATCACGGTGGCAAAGCTGCTCTGCGGCGACGGCACCAGCTTTGACGGCACGGGCCTGAGCGTGGATGTGGAGCGCGCCCTGAGCGCGGATGAAGCCAATTCCTATCTGGACTACACCCCGACCACGGACCCGCAGGTCCAGCGCGCCGTGAGCGCAGCCCAGCAGCTCAGCGGCACCACCACTGTGGCCGGTGCCAACGACAGTGCTTCTTCCGCCGCTGCTTCGGAGGCTGCCGACAGCACCGCCGCTGACGCCGAGACTGCACCGGAGACGGATGCACCGGAAGGATCGGCAGACACTGCACAGAGCGAAGCGGCGGCCGATTCTGCGGCACAGTAAACTCCCTCCGCCGTCACGGCTTGCGCCGCGCCACCTCCCTCTGGGAGGGAGGCTTTTCCATGCGGCAAAGCAGATCGTTTGCCGGAGCTTGTCCGGTCACGCCAAAAGGTCCCATCTCCGAGGGGGCTGGCAATGCCGTCAGGCATTGACTGGGGGAGTGACCTGCCGCCAATAGTACCAATGACCCCAAAGGCTGCTGCATACCCTGCAACAGCCTTTTTCTGAGAAAGGATGGCCTCCATGCCCGAACTGACCGACATTTCCGTGATCCGTGCCCTGTGCGAAAAATACGATTTTGCGCTCTCCAAGGGCTTTGGACAGAACTTCATCATCAATCCGGGCATCCCCACCAAGATCGTGGATGCCAGTGGGGTGGACAAGCGCTACGGCGTCATCGAGATCGGCCCCGGCATCGGTGTGCTGACCAAAGAGCTGGCCAAGCGTGCCGCCAAGGTGGTGTCCATTGAGGTGGACGAGCGCCTGCCGCCGCTGCTGGCCGAGACCATGGCCGGGGTGGACAACTTCAAGCTGGTGCTGCAGGACGTGCTGAAGGTGGACCTGAAAGCCCTCATTGCGGCAGAGTTCCCGGGCATGCCGGTGGCCGTGTGCGCCAACCTGCCCTATTACATCACCAGCCCCATCGTCATGAAGCTGCTGGGCGACCGCCTGCCCATCGAGAGCCTGACCGTGATGGTGCAGAAGGAAGCAGCCGACCGCTTGGCCGCCGTGCCCGGCACCCGGGCTTCCAGTGCCATCAGCTGTGCAGTGAACTACTACGCCACCTCCAGGCTGATGTTCACCGCTGCGCCGGGCAGCTTTTACCCGGCCCCCAAGGTCACCAGCGCCGTGGTGCGCATGGACATCCGCCCCACCCCCGCCGTGCAGGTGGAGGACGAGGAAGGCTACTTTGCACTGATCCGTGCGGCCTTTGGCCAGCGCCGCAAGACTGCGGCCAACGCCATTGCAGGCGGCCTGAACCTGCCCAAGGAAAAGGTCATTGCCGCCATTGAGGCGTCCGGGTTCGACGCCCGCATCCGCCCCGAGGCCCTTACCCTGGCCGATTTTGCAAAGATCCAGCAGGCCCTTGCCTGACCGGACTGCAAACAGAAAGCCCTGCCGCTTGATTTTCAGCGGCAGGGCTTTTATGCTGTCGGTTATTGTGGCTGCTCCGCAGACGGTTCGTAGCGGAAGCGCTGCAGGGTCTGCTCCAGTGCGTTCAGGTCTACCGGCTTGGACAGGTGGGCGTTCATGCCGACATCCAGGCTCTTCTTGACGTCCTCGGCAAAAGCGTTGGCTGTCATGGCGATGATGGGAATGGTCCGGCCCAGCGGGTTTGCACCGCTGCGGATCATCCGGGTGGCTTCGTAGCCGTTCATGCCGGGCATCTGCACGTCCATCAGGATGGCGTCGTACTCGCCGGGGGCCACGGTCCGGAATTTCTCCACGACCTCGGCACCGTCGCGGCAGATGGTGCAGGAAGCGCCCCGCATCTCCAGCAGGGCCTGCAGGATCTCGGCGTTGATCTCGTTGTCCTCGGCGCAGAGGAAGCGCATCCCGTGCAGCGACGGGCTGTCCTGTGCCGGGGCAGGGCAGACGGCGGGTGCTGCCTGCGCCGTTTCTTCGCAGATCTTGAAGTCCAGCACCACCTCGAAGCGGGTGCCCTTGCCCAGCTGGCTTTGCAGCGTGATGACACCGCCCATCATGTCCACGATGTTCTTGGTGATGGCCATGCCCAGGCCGGTGCCCTGCACCTTGTTGGTCACCGAATTCTCGGCCCGGCTGAAGGACTCGTAAATGTGCTTCTGGAACGCTTCGCTCATGCCGATGCCGTTGTCGGTGACGGTGAACTTGTAGCGGGCATAGTGGCCGCTGCGGAGGATCTCCTCCACATTCAGCGAGATGCTGCCGCCATGGCCGGTGTACTTGACCGCATTGGACAGGATGTTGAGCAGTACCTGCCGCAGGCGGGTGGCGTCGCCTTCCACATTCTCGTGGAGCAGATCGTGGACCTGTACGGTGAACTGCTGGTCCCGCAGCACGGCCTGCTGGCGGATCACGCTGTCCACCTGCGCGATCTGCTCGGCCATGCGGAAGGGCTGGATGTTCAGGGTGGCCTTGCCGCTTTCGATCTTGCTCATGTCCAGGATCTCGTTGATGAGGTTCAGCAGATGCCAGCTGGCGGTCTTCAACTTGTCAATGTAGCCCTGCAGCTTGCCCGGGTTTTGCAGGTCGTTTTCCATCAGGCTGGCCAGGCCCACGATGGCGTTCATCGGGGTACGGATGTCGTGAGACACGTTGCTCAGGAAGGTGGTCTTGGCCGAGCTGGCGCTCTCCGCCTGCTGCAGGGCCGCCCGCAGCTCTCGCTGGCTTTCCTGCAATTTCTGGTTCAGCTTCCGGGCCTGCCGGGCGGCTTCCTTGGCGTTTGCCTCAGCGATGCGCGACCGGCGCAGCGAGACAAGGATGACCGCCAGGATCATCCCGAAGAAGGTGATCAGCATCACGGAGACGACAAGAAAATTATCCTTTACAAAGTCGGTCACGGTCACCTTTTCCAGCGAGGCCTCGTACATGGGCAGCGCACCCGTCAGCATGGAGGCCGGGATCGTGCGCAGAGTCTTGTTCAGGATCGACATCAGGGTGACATCTCCGCGTGCCACGGCAAAAGAGACATTGCCGTCCTGCGTGAGGAAAACGCTGTGGAGCCTTTTGTCCTCACGGTACTTCGCGACCTCGCCCGATTCGGCAAGCAGGCAGTCGTTTTCGCCGCTGCGCATGGCTGCCTCGGCATCCTTCAGGGAATTGTACTCGACGATGTTCCAGTCCGGATAGCAGTAAGAAACGTACCATTTCAGCAGCAGGTCATCCTTCAGCAGAGCAACGGTGTTCGCATGGTTCTCGTTGAAGGAATTCTGCGCCGTGACCGCCGCCATGTTCAGGGTCAGGACCGTGTTGGACAGAACGAAGTTGTTCTCTTCCGCTACATAGGGGTTCTGGGCAAAATGGAAGATGAGGTCGATCTGGCCGTCTTTCAAGGCCTGGATCTCCTCTTCCATGGAATCATACCCGACCAGTGAAAAATCCAGCTTCTGGTTGCTGATGCTGTCGGATGCAAAGGTGATGTAGTCGTTGATCACCCCCACCAGCTGCCCGCTCTCCGGCACATAGGTACTGATGCCGGCATCGCTGGTCAGAAAACCGATCCGGATGTCTCCATGCTGCGTGACCCAGTCCTGTTCCTCGCTGGACAGCACAGGCGTATAGGAGGCAGAAAGATACCGCTGGTACAGCTCGTCAGCGTAAAACGGCTTGTCGAATTCCATCTTGCGCATGGCGTGATCCAGCTCTTCCTTCAGGTCCTGCCGGGTCCTGCTGATGGCAAAGTAGATGTCGGAGCCGCCGGTCTGGGCAATGGCAGACATGCCGTATTCCACCCAGGCAGGCGTCTCGGTGGAAATGACGCAGTCGATCTCGCGGCCCTGCGCCTGCTGCTTGCCCTGCTCGAAGCTGTTGGACCACACATATTGCAGATGCAGGCCGTGATCCTCCTCCCACTGATAGAACTGGGCGGCCTGCACGCTGGTTTTCAGCAGGGCGATGCGTTTGCCGTTCAGAGTGCGCAGGTCCGAGGCCGAAATGTCCGTGTGGGTCAGGTCGGCATACAGGTAATAGATTTCCCGGCCCATCGGCAGCTCACTGAACAGCATGTCCTGTGCACGGTCCTCGGTGTAGGAAACACCAGCCATCAGGTCGATCTCGCCGTTTTTCATCATCTGGAGCAGGTCCGACCAGCCGGCCTTGACGTATTCGTAAGTCCAGCCGGTGTATGCCGCGACCGACTGCTCGTATTCGTAGGCATAGCCGCTGCGCTCGCCGTTCTTGCCCGTGATATTGTAGGCGTCCTCATACCAGCCCACACGCACCACTTTTGACGCGGCTCCCGCTGCGTGTGCAGGAAGCGGCAGCAGCGCAAGCAGGCACGCCAGCGCTGCCAGAAGGCAGGCCCATCGGCGCAGATTCACCCTGATCTGACACATAAACAACTCTCCTCACAGAAATCCTCTGGGTTTGTCCGCCGTCAAGGCTGCTGCCGCAGGCTCCGCACCGGGAAGCAGACGGCATTTCTGCATAATATCCCAATTCAATTATAGTATAGCGCTGCAAACCCCGCCTTGCAAGCGGTTTTATCGGTTCGATACGGCCAAAACGCTGCCGGCGGGGCGCTGTGCCCGCAGCCCGCACCGGCGCGGCATGGCTCTGCCTGCCGGAACATGCCTGCTGCTGCACAGCCCGGGAAACGAACCGTTGAACGAACAGGAAAAAAGTGCTCACGCTGCCCGACGCTTCCCATCCGAGAACACGAGTGGATATTGACAATTTGCGTGGTTTCTGCTATCCTATAAACCAGTGATTTGTCACAGGCGGAAGGCATTATCAATCGGCAGACCGCCCTTCGGAAAACAATAAAATAAGCTGGTGTGGCGCAATGGCAGCGCAACTGATTTGTAATCAGTGGGTTGCAGGTTCAACTCCTGTCACCAGCTCCAAGAAAAGCCGCTTAGATTCGTAGAAATCTAGGCGGCTTTTGCTATGTGGACAACATTTCGCGCTTTAAAGCAGCTTCTAAAAAAGTTTAAAGTGTTCCCCCGCAGACAGTTTTGGTGTATAATGGTAAAAACGCACCCAAACCAAAGGAGGAACCAAGCATGATCCAATTCGGTCTGCGTCTGCACGACGCGGAAAAGCTACCCATTGAGCAGGTGCTGCCGCTGGTGCGTCAGAAGGGCTTTTCCTGCGTGCATCTGGCACTGAGCAAATCCCTGAAGGAGGTGCCCAACACCCCCTCTGCTCTCACCCCCGGCTACGCGGCCTATCTGCGCCGCCTGTTTGCCAAAAACGAGCTGGACATTGCGGTGCTGGGCAACTACCTGAATCTGGCGCACCCGGATACGGATGCTCTGCACGCCATTCAGGAAAAGTACTACGCGCATATCCGCTTTGCCAGCCTGCTGGGCTGCGGCATGGTGGGCACCGAGACCGGTGCACCCAACGCAGAGTACAAGTTCTGCCCGGAGTGCCGCAGTGATGCCGCCCTTGCCACCTTTATCAAAAACTTCAAGCCGGTGGTGCGCTGCGCCGAGCAATACGGCGTGACCATTGCCATTGAGCCGGTGGTCAAGCATATCGTGTATGACGCCCGCCGCGCCCGCACCGTGCTGGACGAGATTGGCAGCCCCAATCTGCAGATCCTGCTGGACCCGGTGAACCTTTTGAACATGGAAAACGTGGACCGCCAGGAGGAAGTGTTTGCCGAGGCCATCGAGCTGCTGGGCAAGGATGTTGCCATGATCCACTTCAAGGACTTTTTGCGGCAGGACGCCGGCGGGCAGCTGGCTGCCACCGGTGCCGGACAGGGCGACATGGGCGACTACCGCACCATTCTGCGGTTTGCCAAGGAGCAGAAGCCCTATGTGTTCGCCACCTTGGAGAACACCACCCCGGAAAACGCCGTCCAATGCTTGCAATACCTGCAAAAGCAGTACGACGAGTGCTGACAGTAACTCAAGGCAACACCGCACAATTCCCGCCTTACGGCTTAAGCACCACTCCGGCGGCTGCGG
>OGCO01006395.1_pt1 | contig 10474 bp, 10 predicted proteins | sample 1570171 | NCBI WGS metagenome assembly OGCO01 (sample SAMEA4370583, study PRJEB24528) | human gut metagenome | reverse complement strand
CCTGATCATACGATATCTCCTGGATGATACGATCCATACAGCATCCGATATGGAAAAATACTTTGGAATTGTTCCGCTTACTTCAATTCCAGACAGTGAGTCACTGGGACAGAATGAGGACGGCGCTGAATATGGAGAAACAAAATCTGGATTGAAAGGGAGACGAGGCAAATGAAAAAGATAAATATTGATTTTAAAGAAATGCCGTATGCTGTCGAAGAAGCAATGAACAGGCTTCGTATAAATATCAAGTTTTGTGGAAAAAATACAAAGAAGTTGTTGATCACAAGTAGTCTGCCAAATGAAGGCAAAAGTACCATTTCCATGAATCTGTGGAAGATGATGGCAGAAGCCGGATTTCCGACTGTATTTCTTGATGTGGATTTGAGAAAATCAGTGATCAAGAGCAGACATAATATCCAGACAGAAGGCGAGATCAAGGATCTGGGCTATTATCTGTCCGGGCAGGCAGAATATGAGGATGTTGTATATGAAACAAATATCCCAAATGGTTATATTGTGCCATGTTGCAATCTGTTAGAGAATCCATCTGCATTATTGGAGGATGAACGTTTTGCAGAACTGCTTAATAAACTGGCAGAGCAGTATAGATATGTGATCATAGATTCGCCGCCACTTGGCAGTGTCGCAGATGCTGCACAGATTGCTTCCTTATGTGATGGTGCAGTACTTGTTGTCCGTAGTGGTGAAACGTCCAGGAACGTGATAAAACAATCCATGCAGCAGTTGGAACAGGTTCGCTGTAAACTGCTGGGTGTGATCCTGAACCGGGTAGAAGTATCCGGACGTGCATACAAGAGTTATTATGGAAAATATAAATCCTATGGCTATGGATACGGCTATGGAAAAGACCAGAAAAGCGGAAAATAGAACAGATCCAGATAGATAGCGGATCCGTTCAACAGGATCTGGCAGATGGACACAGGTTGGATGATTCGGCCGATACGTGGCAGACGGCTGTTTTATCATAGATGTTCTGGTTAAAGTGGTGAGAGAACTTCAGTTTTCAAAATGATCAGAACGATTTTTATCCGAAAATGTGCTAGGAAGGAGAAAACTCAATATGAAGAATTTAAAGAAGCTGATTGCTATTATCATGGTTATCGCTCTTATGATTCCATGTACAGCAATGGCTGCAACAGAGTCAGTTACTTCACAGGAGTTAACAAAGAAGAACACAACAATTACATGTTCTACACTTACTTATACAGGTAAGAAACAGACTCCTAAGACGATCAAGGTTCAGTATAAAACCAAGAGCGGCAAGAAAGTAACATTAAAGGCCGGTACAGACTATACTGTTAAAGTTACAAGCGGCAAAAATGCTGGTACTTACTCAGTAAAGATCACTGGTAAGGGCAAGTATGCCGGAAAAGTGTCATCTTCATACACAATTAAGAAGGCAACTCAGAAGAAGCTGACAGTTAAAAACGGTTATAAGACCAAGAAAGCTTCAACATTTAAGAAGAAAGCTAAATCTTATACATTCAAGGTTTCTGGTGTAAAGGATAAGGCTAAAGTAACTTATCAGAGAAGCTCAAAGAAGATTGTTGTAAAGAATGGCAAGATCACTCTGGCTAAGGGTATCAAGAAAGGTACTTACAGAGTAACTGTTAAGGTTGCTGCAACAAAGAACTACAAAGCAACAACAAAGACAATCAAGATCAAAGTTAAATAATATTTAACACAATACATTAAATTGCTATAGCATTGAAGGCACCCTGGCCACGAGGGTGTCTTTTTTCATGTTGCACGTCATCCTTACTGTGTGGTAAACTAAGGCAGGATTTTAAATGATGGTGGTATATGGAACATGAAAAATGAAAAGATGGGATTTGAAAATGAAAAATTTATATTCTGGATCCGGCTTGCAGATGTAACGATAAAGATCTATGCGAATTACAGAAGTACAAGAGAATATTGTCGGGACTATCTGACAACGGGACCGGAGGCATTTTCGGTGATGATCACACAGAGGGATATCGCAGCGGAACGGGATCGGTCGGAGAAGCAGGAACAGGTCGGTGGAAGGAAAGGACCGGGAAGACCGTGGTTTGGATACTACAGTGATGCATATCTGGAAACGCTGGCGTTATACCGGAAGATCGCAGATCAGATGATCGCATACAATACCTTGTTATTTCATGGTTCGGTGATAGCGGTGGATGGAGAAGCGTATCTGTTCACGGCGAAGAGTGGAACCGGAAAATCTACACATACCAAGCTGTGGCGCAAATATTTTGGAAATCGTGCTGTGATGGTAAATGACGATAAGCCATTGTTGAAAGTAACCGGCAAAGGCGTGCTGGCATGCGGAACCCCATGGGCGGGCAAGGATCATCTGCAGAACAACATCATGGTTCCATTAAAGGCAGTATGTATTCTGGAACGGGATACGGTCAATCATATCGAACAGATCAGGAAGCGGGATGCATGGAAGATGATATTACAGCAGAGTTATCGTTCAGATCAGCCGGCGGTATTATCATCGACAATCCGTCTGGCGGAGCAGATCATGGATAAAACAAAGCTGTACCGGCTGGGCTGCAATATGTCCATGCAGGCAGTGGAGACTTCCTACAATGGAATGAATACAGATATAGATTATGCAGATTAAAAACATATAAAACAACAAAACGAAAATATACAGAAATAATGGAGCGGTAAATGAAATTAAAAGATGAATTTATTACATATGAAACAGATGGAGAACAGATCATGGTAGCTGCCGGAACCGACAGCTTTTCCGGTTTGGTCAGAAGCAATGAGACAGCAGGCTTTATCGTAGAATGTCTGAAAAAAACTGTGACAGAGGATGATATCGTTCATGCAATGACAGATGCATATGATGCATCGGAGGCTGTTGTCCGCAGGGATGTGAAGGAAATATTGAAGAAGCTGGATTCCATTGGTGCGATCGAATATTAAGAGGCCGGAACAGCAAAAAGAGAGAAAATGAAAACGGAGAAACAGGGATATGATAGCTGTTCTACTTATGAGGAACAGTTAAACAAATATGGAACCATTATATATACCAATGTAGGACGCAGTATGATGCCTCTCCTTCGGGAACATCGTGATATTATGATCATAAAGGCCAGACCGGAAGGACGGCTTAAAAAGTATGATGCGGTGCTTTATAAAAGGGGAGATCATTATATCCTGCACAGGATACTTTCTGTAAGAAATGATGGTTATGTGATCTGTGGGGATCACAATTACAGGAGAGAATATGATATTACGGATCCGGATATTATCGGAGTGCTTACCGGGGTGATACGGGATGGAAAAGAGATTCCGGTTACGGATAAGCGATACAGATGGTATGTGCATATATGGTGTGATCTTTTTTATATCCGGGCAGGTATTTTATTTGTAAAGGCAAGAGCTGCCCGGCTGCGCAGGAAAATGGGTAAGAGCAGATGAAGAAACAAAGCAGGATGATGCAGGGTGAACAGAACAGGAAAACATTTGTATGGATGTGGCAGGGTATAGCAGGAAAGCGGTATTATATCGTTTTCCTGCTTATAATATCTGTCCTTCTTGGTATGTCCGGCGGCCTGCTCGCATTGTTGCTCCGAAATCTGATCGATCATGCGGTGGAAGGAGAACGTTCCGGTTTTGTGGCAGCGGGAACAGGACTTGTACTGCTTGTGATCCTGCAGATCACGTTCCGGGCGGTTGACCGTTATCTGGAAGAAAAAACACGGTCAACTTATGAAAATATCTGGAAGAAACGATTGTTTTCGGAACTTATGGGAAGAAGTTACCGCGAAGTCACACAGATCCATTCCGGAGAATGGATGAACCGCCTGACTTCAGATACCGTGATCGTGGCGGATGGACTGGCGCAGATCGTTCCCGGTGTATGCGGGATGTTGACACGGATCCTGATCGCGGTTGTTCTGCTGATCGGTATTATGCCGGAACTTGCTTATGTATTGATACCGGGAGGTCTTCTGCTTGTCTTTCTGACCTGGATTTTTCGACGGGTGTTGAAACGTCTGCATAAAAAAGTGCAGGAGGCAGATGGCAGATTACGGATTTTTTTATCGGAACGGTTATCCGGTCTGGTGATCCTTCACACATTCGTAAAAGAACAGGAAACGGCAGATGAAGCAGACCGGTATATGAATGCACATCAGGACAGCCGGATGAAGAAAAACAGATTTTCCAATATCTGTAATATCGGGTTCGGTGCAGCAATGAATGGAGCCTATATTCTGGGAGCCATATATTGTGGATATGGAATATTGAAAGGACAGGTTTCCTATGGAACCTTTATAGCAGTGCTTCAGCTTGTCGCACAGATCCAGACACCGTTTGCGAATCTGTCCGGGTATTTTCCAAAATATTTTGCCTGCCTTGCCAGTGCAGAACGGCTGATGCAGGCAGAAACCTTTGAACCGGACAGAGCCGGATCAGAGATGAGCCCTTCCGGTTTTCAGGAATCATTTACGGCACTTGAGATCACAGACGGCTCCTTTTCTTATCGGAGAGATACGGATCTGCTTGGAGTTCAGGCACAGACAGATTCAGATCACTGTGAAAGAAAGGTTCTGGAGCATTTTAATATGCATATCGCAAGAGGAGAATTTCTGGCACTGACCGGACCCTCCGGGTGTGGAAAGAGTACAGTGCTTAAAATATTAATGAGTCTGTATGCACTGGATTCCGGAGACTGTGACGTAATATTTGGCAGTGAAAGGTATAAGATGCATGCAGGCTTCCGGTCTTTGTTTGCTTATGTGCCGCAGGGAAATTATCTGATGAGTGGAACAATAAAAGAAGCGGTGGCATTTGGTGAGCATATCGACCCGGAGAAGCTGACACAGGCACTCAAAGCTGCCTGTGCAGAATTTGTTTATCAGCTTCCGGAACAAATGGAAACTCCACTTGGAGAACAGGGACATGGATTATCGGAGGGGCAGATCCAGCGTCTGGCAGTTGCAAGGGCGGTTTATTCCGGACATCCGGTTCTGATCCTTGATGAAGCGACAAGTGCACTGGATGAACAGACAGAGAAACGACTGCTTTCCAATCTCCATGCAATGACAGATCGGACTGTCCTGATCGTTACACACCGGCCGGCAGCTTTGCAGGTGTGTGACCGTACGATAGCAATGGTGACGAACAGGGAAGAATGAGGAATGAGATAATATGATTCAGTATAACATCAGGACACTTGGAAAAAATGAATGGGATTTTCTGGAGTTAGTGACGTTTGGACTTCATATGAAACCGGTATCAACGGAACGGCTGCATCAGATGGATCTGCAGGCTGTCGGAAGTGGAGCAAATATCATATGTTAGGTGCTCTGGTTTATGATGCCATTGAACCTGCGTTAAAGGTAGACCAGACATTTGCGGAAGCGTATCCGCAGCTTCTTACGGCATGGCGGGAGAAAAGGGATAAGGCGTTACGCAAGAATATGCTGTTAGATGCTGCCAGGAAGCAGTTATTTAAATATATGGAAGCCGAAGGTATCTGGTATATGCCATTAAAGGGGAGCATCATAAAGGATCTGTATAAGAAGCCTGGAATGAGGGAAATGTCAGATAATGATATTTTGTTTGATCCGGCATACAGCCGGAAGATCCGGTTCTATATGGAAGAACATGGATATCAGACGGAATCATATGGCGTTGGAGCACATGATGCTTATCTGAAAGAACCGGTCTATAATTTCGAGATGCACCGGGTATTGTTTTCAGAGAAGCCGGGAGCAGAATGGAATCAATATTATCAGGATGTGAAGGACAGACTGATAAAAGATGGAAGTAATTCCTTTGGTTATCATTTTGAAGAAAATGATCTGTATATTTATGTGATTGCCCATGCGTATAAGCATCATAAAGGTTCAGGAACCGGAATACGGACACTTACAGATTGCTATATTCTGAATGAAGCATATGTCGATCATTTTGATTATGAATATATCGGGCAGGAGTTAGCTGTGTTCGGAGCATCGGAATTTGAGCAGACACTGCGGAGTCTTGCACATAAGATATTTGCATCGGAGGATATGGGGCAGAAGAACCGGCTTACAGAACAGGAGCGGGAGCTTCTTACCGAACTGATGTATTCCGGCACATACGGAACGGTCGCCGGCATGGTGGAACGGTCACTGAAAGAACTTCAGGCAGATGGAGGCACAATCACAACCGGAACAAAATGGCGGTACATGTGGCGGAGACTTTTCCCGGATATGGGATTTTATAAAGAGTATGTACCGGTGGTATATCATCATAAGATCCTGTTGCCGCTTTATACTGTTTTCCGTTGGGGACGTGGATTGATAAAGAACCGGAAAAAGATTACGGAAGAGATTAAAGCAATAAGAAAAAAATAAATACAAAACAAATATAAATGGAAGAGAATAACAGTATCGGAATGAAACAGATCTGAATATAAAAACAGAAAGGCGGACATGGATATGAGTAAATACAAGTTGATTGCTTTTGATATGGATGGAACCTTATTAAATTCCGAAAAACGGATATCAGAGCGGACACTGGAATCTGTGAACCGTGCATTTGATGCAGGAAAGGAAGTGATCCTTTCAACCGGAAGATGTGTGGCAGAGCTTCGGGAATATTTTAAGCGGATACCGGGACTGCGTTATGTTGTCTGCTCCAGCGGTGCGATTCTGTATGATGTGAAAGAGGAGAAGATCCTGTATTCGAATTCAATCTCTATTGAACTGGCAGAAAAGATTCTGGCAGAAAGTAAAAAAGAAGATCTAATGGTGCATCTGCTTGCAATCGAATCCATAGTGCAGAAAAAGGACATACCCCAGATGGAACGCTTTGGGATGGGCGTCTATCGGCCAATGTATGAGAAGGTTACAACACAGGTCGATGATATCTATGAATATTATAAGGAACATCCATTTGAGGTCCCGAAGTTGAACCTGTATCATGCGACAGCAGAAGGCAGGGAGAGAACCAGAAAGAGACTAGCCGGACTGGATCTTGTTCTTGCGGATGCAGAGAAGACCGCTTTGGAATGTTCGGCGACAGGAGTTACCAAAGGAACCGGGCTGCTCCGGCTGTGTGAGTACCTGGGTGTTGAACCTGAAGAGACGATCGCGGTCGGTGATGCAGACAACGATCTGAATATATTGGAAACTGCAGGATTAGCGATTGCGGTCGGAAATGCAAATGAACATGTAAAAGCAGTTGCTGCGGTTGTTGTCAATGACTGTGACCATGATGGATGTGCAGAAGCAATTGATAAATATTTATTATAAAGAGTTAAGAGGCGATACAAATGACGATCAAAGATTTGAAAGAGGGACAGTCCGCAACCATCTGTACAGTTGGCGGTGATGGAGCACTGAGACAGCATTTCCTTGACATGGGCGTGATACCCGGTATTGAGGTTAAACTGATCAAATATGCACCAATGGGCGATCCTCTTGAAATTCGTATTCATGATTATGAACTGACGCTCCGACTGGCGGATGCTGAGCAGATCGAGGTATCAGATAAAAAATCAGATGAAGACGAACATAGGAAAGATAACAAAAAGGATAAAGCTTTAGTAGAGCATCCGGGACTTGGCGAAGGCGGAAAATATCATGTGAAAGCAGATGAACATCCGCTGCCGAAGGATGAGATCCTGACCTTTGCTCTGGTTGGTAACCAGAACTGTGGCAAGACGACATTATTTAACCAGTTGACAGGCTCGAATCAGCATGTAGGTAATTTTCCCGGAGTAACGGTTGATCGGAAAGAGGGAATGATCAAAGGATATCCGGACACAAGAGTAACCGACCTTCCGGGTGTATATTCTCTCTCGCCGTACAGCAGCGAAGAAATTGTAACCAGACAGTTTGTATTCGATGAAAAACCAAAGGGCATAATCAATATCGTGGATGCAACCAATATTGAGAGAAATCTCTATCTGACGATGCAACTGATGGAGCTTGATATACCGATGGTGCTGGCACTGAATATGATGGATGAAGTTCGTGAGAACGGAGGATCAATCCGTATTAACCAGCTGGAAAGTATGCTTGGAATTCCGGTTATTCCAATCTCTGCGATCAAGAATCAGGGTGTAGATGAATTGATCGAACATGCAGTTCATGTCGCCAGATATCAGGAGAGACCGGGCAGACAGGATTTTTGTGATCCGGAAGATCATGGTGGTTCGGTGCACCGGTGCCTGCATGGAATCATGCATCTGATCGAAGACCATGCAGAGAATGCGGGAATCCCGGTTCGTTTTGCTGCGGCGAAGGTGGCAGAAGGGGATGCAGAGATGGAAAAATCTCTACATCTTGAACAGAATGAGACAGAGATGATAGAACACATTGTAAGCCAGATGGAAGAAGAACGTGGAATTGATCGTGCGGCAGCAATTGCAGACATGCGGTTTGATTTTATACAGCGGATCTGCAGACAGACGGTTGTCAAACCGGCAGAGAGTAAGGAACGTATCAGAAGCCGGAGGATCGATGCGGTTCTTACGGGAAAGTATACCGCCATACCGACCTTTATATTGATCATGGGAGCGGTCTTCTTTCTGACCTTTAATGTGATCGGAGCGGTACTTCAGAATCTGCTGGGGAAAGGGATTGATTATCTGACAGCGCAGATGGATCAGCTTCTGACTGCATGGTCGGTGAACACGGTGCTTCATTCACTTGTGATTGATGGTATCTTTAAGGGGGTTGGAAGTGTGCTGAGTTTTCTTCCGATCATAGTGGTGCTGTTTTTATTTCTTTCGTTATTGGAAGACAGTGGATATATGGCTCGTGTTGCTTTCGTCATGGACAAACCACTCAGAAAGATTGGGTTATCCGGAAGAAGTATTGTGCCGATGCTGGTTGGCTTCGGCTGTACGGTTCCCGGCATTATGGCGAGCCGTACCCTTCCGTCGGAGCGTGATCGTAAGATGACGATCCTGTTGACCCCGTTTATGAGCTGTTCTGCAAAGCTTCCAATCTATGCATTCTTTGCAACAGCGTTTTTCCCAAAGTATAAAGCACTTGTTATGGTCGGGTTGTATGTTGTGGGAATACTGATAGGAATCCTTGTGGCGCTTATTATCAGAAAGACATTATTCAAGGGTGAGGCAGTTCCGTTTGTTATGGAGCTTCCAAACTACAGAATGCCGGCATTGAAAAATGTATTGCAGTTATTATGGGAAAAGGCAAAGGATTTCTTACAGCGGGCATTTACGGTTATCTTTGTGGCAACGATCGTGATCTGGTTCTTACAGAGCTTTGATCTGCACTTTAACCTGACGGCAGATTCACAGAACAGTATCCTTGCAGTTGTCGCAGGATTGATCGCACCGGTATTTGCACCGCTTGGTTTCGGAGACTGGCGGATATCGACGGCACTGATATCCGGATTTATGGCCAAGGAGAGTGTAGTATCAACATTGTCTGTGCTGACCGGAAGCATGGATGTTATCCATAAGATCCTGACACCGGCATCCGCTCTGTCATTGTTGATATTCTGTCTGCTGTATACTCCATGTGTAGCAGCCGTTTCTTCCGTAAAACGGGAACTTGGAAGCAAATGGGCACTGGTAGTTGTGGTCGGACAGTGTGTTGTTGCATGGATCATGGCGGCACTTGTCTATGCAATCTGTCTGTGTTTCTAAAACAAATATAAATTATAAAATACAGGCGTGATGATTATAAAAAAATTGTAAAAAAGTCATATCCGGTAAAGATTTTCTTTACTTTTTGATTAGGGATGGCTATAATACAAATTGGCTGTGGAAGTTGGTAGTACAAACTAACCTCCATAGAATAATACTTAGAAAGAAAAGAGGATTTGTGTACAATGAAAAATATTGATTTAAGCAAGTATGGCATTACCGGAACTACAGAGATCGTTTACAACCCTTCATATGAAACACTTTTCGAGGAAGAGACTAAATCTACTCTTGAAGGATATGAAAAAGGACAGGAAACAGAGCTTGGCGCTGTTAATGTAATGACAGGTATTTATACAGGCCGTTCACCTAAAGATAAGTATATTGTTGTTGATGAGAATTCAAAGGGCACTGTATGGTGGACAACAGATGGTTACAAGAACGACAATCATCCAATGACAGAAGAGACATGGGCATCCGTTAAGGATATTGCAAAGAAGGAACTTTCAAATAAGAAATTATTTGTAGTTGATGCTTTCTGTGGAGCAAACGCTGATACTCGTATGGCTATCCGTTTTATCGTAGAAGTAGCTTGGCAGGCACATTTCGTAACAAATATGTTCATCAAGCCAACTGCTGAAGAACTTGAGAACTTCGAGCCGGATTTCGTTGTTTACAACGCATCAAAGGCTAAAGTAGAAAACTATAAAGAACTTGGTCTTAACTCAGAGACATGTGTAGCATTCAACATCACAAGCCATGAGCAGGTTATCATCAATACATGGTACGGCGGAGAGATGAAGAAGGGTATGTTCTCAATGATGAACTACTACC
>OGCO01006391.1_pt1 | contig 10475 bp, 10 predicted proteins | sample 1570171 | NCBI WGS metagenome assembly OGCO01 (sample SAMEA4370583, study PRJEB24528) | human gut metagenome | reverse complement strand
TTCCATGGCTCCTGTTTTTACTCTGAAAGGGAGCAAAAATGGAAGATTTATTAAAAGTAGGAGTTATCACAACAACGCATGGTGTCCGTGGTGAAGTAAAGGTTTTTCCAACAACGGATGATGCAGAGCGTTTTCTTGATATTGAATATGTGCTTCTGGATACAGGAAAAGAACTTCGCAGACTGAATATTCAGAATGTAAAATTCTTTAAGAATCTTGCGATCCTGAAGTTTGAAGGCGTTGATAATATCAATGATATTGAAATGTATAAAGGCCGTGATCTCTGGATTCCGCGTGAGGAAGCACAGGAGCTTGGCGAGGATGAATATTATGTGGCAGATCTGATCGGAATGGATGTACTTCTGGAGAATGGGGAGAAATTCGGAGTACTCCGCGATGTTATGGAGACCGGTGCCAATGATGTTTATATCGTAGATCGTGTGGATGGAGAGGAAGTTCTGCTTCCGGCGATCCATGACTGTGTTCTTGATGTAGATGTGGAAAAAAATACCATGACTGTGCATTTGATGAAAGGGCTTGTTTAAATGAATTATCATGTACTTACACTGTTTCCGGAAATGATCGAGAACGGAATGAACACAAGTATTACAGGCCGTGCGATTACAAAGGGACTGTTATCACTGGAAGCGATCAATATCCGGGATTTTGCCTTCAACAAGCACCAGAAGGTAGATGATTATCCATATGGCGGCGGTGCCGGAATGCTGATGCAGGCAGAACCGGTATATCTGTCCTATGAATCCATTGTAGAGCGCATCGGAAGAAAACCACGTGTGATCTTTCTTACTCCTCAGGGAAAAACTTTCAACCAGAATATGGCGAAAGAGTTCGCACTGGAAGAAGACCTGGTTTTTCTCTGCGGTCATTATGAGGGAATTGATGAGCGTGTTCTGGAAGAAATTGTGACGGATTATGTTTCTATCGGTGATTATGTACTTACTGGTGGGGAACTTCCGGCTATGGTTATGATGGATTCCATTTCCAGAATGGTACCAGGAGTTCTGAATAATCAGGAATCCGGAGAGACGGAATCTTTTTCCGGAAATCTTCTGGAATATCCCCAGTACAGCCGACCGGAAGAATGGCATGGAAAAAAAGTTCCGGAGGTGCTGCTTTCCGGACATCATGCAAATGTGGATAAATGGAGAAGAGAGCAGTCTATTATCCGTACTGCCAAATGGAGACCGGATCTGCTGCCAAAGGCCGATCTTACAAACAAAGAGTGGAACGAGGTCCGCAGGCTTCGCAAACAATGGAAAGAGGAAGTGGAAAAATAATTATGAAAACATCAGATTTTTATTATGACCTGCCGCAGGAACTGATTGCTCAGGACCCGCTGGAGGACAGAAGTTCTTCCAGACTGATGCATCTGTCCCTGAAAGACGGAAGTATCGAGCATCGTCATTTTACCGATATACTGGATTACCTGCATAAGGGAGACTGCCTTGTGATCAATGACACCAAAGTTATTCCGGCACGTCTTTACGGACATAAGGAGGAGACAGGAGCACTGATCGAGATCCTGCTTCTGAAACGCCGTGAGAATGATATCTGGGAGTGTCTTGTAAAGCCCGGCAAAAAGGCACGTCCGGGTGCCAAAATTACTTTTGGCGATGGCATTTTAAAAGGTGAGATCATCGATATTGTAGATGAGGGAAACCGCCTGATCCAGTTCCATTATGAGGGAATTTTTGAGGAAATTCTGGATCAGCTGGGAGAAATGCCGCTGCCGCCATATATTACCCACAAGCTGAAAGACAAAAACCGTTATCAGACCGTGTATGCCAAAAATGAAGGATCTGCTGCCGCACCGACTGCAGGACTGCATTTCACACCGGAACTTCTTGAGAAGGTAAAAGAAATGGGTGTGAATATTGCCCATGTAACTTTACATGTAGGCCTTGGAACGTTCCGACCGGTAAAAGTGGATGATGTGGAGAAACATCATATGCATTCGGAATTTTACATTGTGGAAGAAGATCAGGCAAAACTGATCAATGATACAAAGAAAAACGGTGGAAGAGTGATTTCCGTGGGAACTACCAGCTGCCGTACCCTGGAGTCTGCAACAGGAGAAGACGGAATCGTAAAAGCCGGAAGCGGATGGACAGAGATCTTTATCTATCCAGGCTATAAATTCAAAGCAATCGATGGACTGATCACCAATTTCCATCTTCCGGAGTCCACGCTGCTGATGCTGGTTTCTGCCCTTGCAGGAAAAGAGCATATTATGGCTGCCTATGAGGAGGCGGTGAAGGAGAGATACCGTTTCTTCAGTTTTGGTGATGCCATGATGATCGAGTAACAAGATTACAATTATCTTTCATATAAAAATCCTGACAGATTTTTGCATGGATCATGCAATATCTGTCAGGATTTTATTTTATCTATTCATCGCTGTTATCTGAAAAATCTGCCTCTTCATCGGAACTGTAATCTTCTTCGTCCGAGGTATCATAATCTTCTGAAGTATCGTAATCCGAACCATCCGATTCATCTGAAAAATCAGAGTCTGTATCCGATTCAGATTCATCGGAAGTATCAGTGCTTCCGGATGCGTCATCTGCAGAAACAGTATCAGAACTGCCTGTATCGCCAGAGGATTTGGCTGTAGAATCTGCTGTTGGAATCGCTGCGCTGCGTTCATCAATCTTGGATTTGATTCTGGTGGCTTCATCGCCGGTAGCAGGGGTTGGCTGATAGTTGTTATAACCGTCTGCAGAAGAAATGGAGCAGGGAATGATATTTGTTACATTATCTGCCTGTACACCGTCGGAGGTGATGGTAAAGGTCTGCTGAAAAATCATGGTATCCATATCGCTTGGCGAGCTGTTTCCGCCAAAGCAGAAATTTCCAAGACTGTAAACGATATTTTTGCCCTTGTAAGTTTCAATTCCCTGAAGTACATGTGGATGATGCCCGCATACCAGGTCCGCACCTTCATCAATGGCCAGACGTCCGAGAGTCATCTGATTGGTATCCGGAACAGTTTCGCTCTCATTGCCCCAGTGGAAGATTACAATAACAAGCTCTGCGCCGTCTGCTTTGACTTTGGCAATATTATCTTTCAGCTGTTGTTCACGGCCAAGATGGTCTTTCAGTTCATAAATTCCCACAAGTCCGACTTTAACGCCCTTGATGTCCATAACTGCAGTATCATCATAGCCAAAATGGATGATCCCTGCGTTATCCAGAGCAGTCAGTGTGTCCGTGTAACTCTGCTCTCCGTAATCATGACTGTGATTGTTGGCAGTATTTACGGCTTCTATGGAACCACTGGTTAGGATCTGTGCATATTCGGCAGGTGCTTTAAATGCAAATGTTTTATCTTCACGGGTATCCGAATCCGTAAGTGTTCCCTCAAAATTGGCGATGGTCAGATCATCAGCTGAAAAAATACTTTTTACATTCTGGAAAAAGTAATCTTTTCCGTTGCTGTCATAATAGGCGTTCAGACTTGTGTCATAATCAAAGGTTTCGTCTGTACCAAGGGTGCAGTCGCCTACAACACTGATGGTCAGTGAAACAGGATCTTTCTGAGCTGCTTTTGCGGTTTCTTCGGATTTTTTCGCCTGGGCGGCTTCCTGTGCTTTTTGGATGGCAGCAGCTTCGGCGGCTTTTCTGGAAGAAATACAGGAGCGGGCAGAGAAGATAATTACAAGAAGCAAGATCAGAAATCCTCCTCCCGCAAGCATCATTTTCTGACGTCGTACCTGCTGATATCTGGAATTTTTTTTGATGTTTTTTCTGCGGGATGTGGCAGAACTGTGTGTGGACGGACGTTTGTTTACCCGCAAAGTGGTTTGGCGATGGCCGCTTTCTTTCTGACCGGAACGATGTGTATGTGTCTGTCTGGCCTGGAGTGCTTCTTTTCGTGCCAGTTCCGGATCATGTCTGTGCGGCGGCTTTCGATTATCATTTGCCATACTTTTTCTCCTTCATATGTAAAGATACATTTATTATAGGAAGAATTGGAAGTAATGTAAAGAATGAATACCGGACTTTGCAGAAAAAAGAGTTTTTGCTATAATGGACAAGGCAACACAATTGTGGCTTTAAGCTGCTGTAAATAAAAAATACAGGGAGATCAGAAAAAAATGGTATTATATATCGGAAATCATACAAGTTCATCCAAAGGCTATGCAGCCATGGGACGTCAGATGGTAAAAAACGGAGGAAATACGTTCGCATTTTTTACCAGAAATCCAAGAGGCGGTAAGGCGAAAGAGATTGATCCGGCAGATGTGGAAAAGTTTCTGGAACTTGCCAGAGAGCATCATTTCGGTAAGATCGTAGCTCATGCGCCATATACAATGAATGCCTGTGCGGCAAAAGAAAATCTGAGGGATTTTGCCAGAGAGATTATGGCAGATGATCTGAAACGCATGGAGTATACACCGGGGAATTATTATAATTTTCATCCCGGAAGCCATGTAGGGCAGGGAATAGAAGCTGGAATTGCAAAAATTGCAGAAATTCTCAATGATGTTCTTACAGAAGAACAAAGTACCACAGTTCTTCTGGAAACTATGTCCGGCAAGGGATCAGAAGTGGGATCAACGTTTCAGGAACTGAAAGAGATCATTGACCGCGTGGAGAGAAAAGACAAACTGGGGGTCTGCCTGGATACCTGTCACATCTGGGATGGAGGCTATGACATTGTACATGATCTGGATGGAGTACTGACAGAATTTGACCAGGTGATCGGACTTACCAGACTGAAAGCGGTTCATCTTAATGACAGCATGAATGGACTGGGAAGTCATAAAGACCGTCACGCAAAGATCGGCGAAGGAGAAATCGGTCTGGATGCGCTTGTAGAGGTGATGTGTCATCCGGCACTTAAGGGAGTTCCTTTTATACTGGAGACGCCAAATGATGATGAGGGATGGAAAAGAGAAATTACACTTTTGAGAGAACGATATGCCATGAAAGGAGATTGATTCATGAGAAAGTTTAAATTATTTCTTTTGGCACTGACTGGTGCTGCGATTCTGATGCTGGGTGGCTGTAAGGAGAAGCAGACGTATGATGAAGCTGCTTTTGAGAATGATATGGAGCCGTTGACAGACGATGAATTAAAAGCCATGGATGAGGACAGTGATGATGAAATGACTGCGATGGATGAAGAGGAGATGGAGCAGGCGCAGGATTCTTCAGAGAAAGACAGCACAGAAAGTACAGATCACGCTGCAGAAAACAAAATGGATGAAAAAGGAACGTATACGGACAAAAATGATGTTGCCCAGTATATTTATGAGTATGGCCATGCGCCGTCGAATTTAACTCCCGAGAATTATGAGAATGCAGATAGTATGCTTCCGGTAGAAGAAGGTGTTACTTACCAGCAGTGCAGTCTGGATCCTGAGGGAAAACAGAAATTAATCTATACACAGGATGGAAAGCGTGTATATTATACAGAAGATGATGGAAAATCTTTTGAGGAAATTTATTAGGAAATACAGGTGTACATTTAAGAGTTGACAAAAATGTCCCGGATCATCGTTAAGTGCAATGGTCCGGGACATTTTTTCTATAAAGGTTCTGGAAATCAGTGAACCAGATTTTTCATTTCATCCCCATCCATAAACGCTTTTGCATTTTCCAGGGTTGTTTCAGCAATATTTGTCAGTGCTTCTACTGTGAAAAATCCCTGATGGGAAGTCATTGTAACATTCGGGAAGGACAGAAGACGCTGGATCGTGGAAGTAGGAAGAATGCTGCTTGACATATCTTCATATACATAGGCGGATTCTTCTTCATAAACATCCAGACCAACGGCAAAGAATTTATGATCACGGATACCTGCGATCAGGTCGTCCGTTTTGATCAGTCCACCTCTGGAAGTATTTACAAGGATCACGCCATCTTTCATTTTGGCGATGGTTTCGGAGTTGATCAGATGCTCTGTTTCCGGAGTCATCGGGCAGTGCAGACTGATCAGATCGCTGGTGGCAAGAAGTTCGTTCAGTGAAACATATTCCAGAAAGTCAAGATTTTTATTTGGGAAAAGATCATAAGCGATTACTTTCATACCGAAGCCACGGCAGATTTTTGCCATTGCCTGGCCGATTTTTCCGGTACCGATGATACCGGCAGTTTTCTGATAAAAGTTTACGCCCATGAGACCGTTCAGTGCAAAGTTGTTTTCACGGCATTTGATATATGCTTTATGGGTGTGGCGGTTGGCGGTAAGGGCAAGTGCCATGGCGTGTTCGGCAACTGCTTCCGGAGAATAACCTGGAACACGTGCCACCTGGATTTCGCATCTGGCAGCAGTTTCCAGATCAACGTTGTTGTATCCTGCACAGCGCATCAGGATCAGTTTTACACCTTGTCGGTGAAGTTCTTCGATGACCGGTGCGCCAAGATCTGCATTTACAAATGCACAGATAGCGTCGTAGCCGTGGGCAAGAGCTGCAGTTTCCTCATGGATATTTGCTTCAATGAATTTAATCTCAATACCTGGATAGGACGGAAGCAGCTTCTCAAAAAATTCTCTATCGTAGCTCTTAGTGTCATAAAACAAAATTTTCATAATCGTTGCTCCTCTCTGGAAATATTTTATTTTCCGGACAAATAATACCATAACTGTAGAAATTTGAAAAGTGGGGAAATAGATAAAGTTTATCAAAAAAATGATTTTATTTTGGAATTATAATATCCATAACAGATAAAAAATATACGAAATATAAAAAAATACAAAAAACAGAGAGCATTTTCAGGTACTTCCATCTGATAGAACAGATGCAATAGTACACAAAAATGCTCTCTGTCTGTATATCTGATAATTATTCTGCCAGACTGTAAAGATCGGAATAGAATTCCGGATAGGAGATGTTGACACATTCACCATTTTTGATGGAAAGTGTTCCTTCTGAGAGAAGGCCTGCTACTGCGAAGGACATGGCTACACGGTGATCCAGATGAGAATCGATCTCTGCACCGTGGAGAGGTTTTCCGCCATGGATGATCATGCCGTCTTCCGTTGCCTGGATATCTGCGCCCATTTTCCGGAGATTTTCGGTCATAACCTGAATACGGTCGGATTCTTTGACACGGAGTTCCTGTGCATCCCGGATAACAGTGGTTCCTTCTGCAAAAGCTGCCATAACAGCGATCATCGGAAGTTCATCGATCAGAGTAGGAATGATGGCACCTTCTACTGTGGTTCCGTGAAGAGCGGAGGAGCGGATCAGAAGATCAGCAGTAGGCTCACCTTCTGTGGTTTCGTTGAGAAGGGTGATATCTGCGCCCATAGCTTTGCATACACGGAGGATACCGTCACGGGTCGGGTTGATCCCCACATTTTTCAGAAGGATCTCGCTGTTGGGAACAAGAAGGCCGGCTGCGATAAAATAAGCAGCGGAAGAGATATCGCCCGGAACCAGGATCTCACGTCCGTAAAGAGAAGGATCTGGCTTGATGAATGCAGTTGTTCCTTCTGATGTTACATCAGCGCCAAAGTAATTCAGCATGATCTCCGTGTGATTTCTGGAGAGAACCGGCTCTGTTACACAGGTAATGCCGTCCGAATACATTCCGGCAAGGAGTACACAGGATTTTACCTGGGCAGACGCTACCGGAGAATTGTAGTGGATGGCATGGAGTTTTTTTCCGGAGATCTTAAGCGGTGCACATCCGTTTCCGCCAAGGCTGATGATATCTGCCCCCATCTGGGAAAGCGGAGTCATGATCCGTTTCATGGGGCGTTTCTGGATGGAAGCATCGCCGGTAAGTTCTGATACAAAATCCTGTCCTGCCAGGATTCCGGAGATGAGGCGGGTGGTAGTACCGCTGTTGCCTACATCAAGAGTCTCTGCTGGAGCGCTGAGACCGTGGAGGCCTTTTCCGTGAACCAGGATCTCGCCTTTGGTATTTTCTATGTTAATGCCCATTTTCCGGAAACAGGAAATGGTGGAGAGGCAGTCGGCACCTTCCAGAAAGTTTGAGATCCTGGTAGTGCCTTCTGCGAGAGAGCCGAACATAACAGCTCTGTGAGAAATGGATTTATCTCCGGGAATAGAAAGAGAACCGGATAATTTTTTTGCTTTTTTGATTTCCATAATAAATACCTCATTTATATATATCAGCGTTCACAGATTTTGTAATTACGTTTGGTAAGAAGCACTTTGGCCTGCTCCAGGGCTGCATCTGTATAAAATTCGATCTTCAGAACGCCATCTTCAAATTCACGGTTGTGGATGATGCCGATATTTTTGATGCTGACCTTTTCTGTTGCAAGAATGGTTGCGATAGTTGCAATGGCACCGGCCTCATCTGCCACATCAATGTAAAGAACATAGGAGCGGGGGATCAGGCTGTTATCTACAATGTCAATGGAATCACGGTAATCCTTGGAACTTGCGAACATGTCAAAAATATTGTCGGCTTCTCTGTTATCAATGGAACAGCGGATCTGGATCAGCATACGGATAAATTCGTCCAGAACTGTGGAAATGTTTTTCTGGTTTTCCAGGCAGATCTGCTCCCACATAACTGGTGAAGAAGAAGCGATACGTGTGATATCACGGAAACCACCGGCTGCGATCATTTTCATATACTGGGCATCGTTGTCCAGAAGGTTTACAAGATTGACAAGAGCGGAAGCCACGATATGAGGGAGGTGGCTGACTCCTGCCGTGATGAAATCATGTTCTTCCGCAGTGAGAACAAGAGGGATCGCACCAAGAGAGGAAACCAGTTCCGTAAAATCGGAAATCCGATCCAGAGCAACTTCTCCTCCGGGAGTAATGATATAGTAAGCATTTTCCAGGAGATGATCACTGGAATTGGAAAAACCGCTGCGCTCGGAGCCTGCCATTGGATGGCCGCCGATAAATTTTCCCTCGAGTCCAAGTTCGGTTACCTTTTCGTGGATGATACTTTTTACACTTCCCACATCGGTGAGAATGCAGTTTTCTCCAAGAGAATCCTTGATCTTTTCCATGTACTCCACATTGAATTCTACAGGGGCACAGAGAAAAAGATAATCGCAGTTGTATAATCGCTCATCTTCAATATCGCAGATCCCGTCGATCACATTTAAACTGACTGCCTCTGCCAGAGCGTCTCTGTCTTTGTCAAAGGCAAGCAGGCGATAATCCGGGTGAAATTTTCGTATGGTTCTGGCAATGGAGCCGCCGATCAGTCCAAGGCCGATAAAACCTATGGTTTTCATAGTACTTCAGAGTCCTTTCAGGTTACTTTTTACTTTTATTCTTTAATAGTGTAAATCACGACTATATTGTAAAAGAAAGTACGAAAAATGTCAACAAATGTTAGAACGTGTTTGAAAAAGCATTCCCACAATCTGCACGTTCCATTTTGCGGTATATTTTGCCCGAATTCGGTTGTCGTAGCCCGAAACGGGAATATTACCAATGAACAGTAAAAATAATTGGACAGTAATATAAAAAGACTTGAGAAATCAGGGATTTCGGACGTATAATAAGAAAAAATAATGTAGGGTACAGAGGAGAATTTATTATGAAATATCAGTCAGTAATGGATCTGCACACACATACTGTAGCCAGCGGACATGCGTACTGTACGCTTCGCGAGATGGCGAAAGCAGCTTCCGATAAGGGGCTTGAGCTTCTGGGAATCACAGAACATGCACCGAAGATGCCCGGAACCTGCCACAAGTTCTATTTTCAGAATATAAAAGTAGTGCCCCGTGAAATGTACGGAATCCAGCTGCTTCTGGGATCAGAGGTAAATATCCTGGATGCTGCAGGAACGGTGGATCTGGCTCAGAAAACCCTGGAAAAGCTGGACGTGGTCATTGCAAGCCTTCATGTGCCATGTATCAAACCGGGCAGCAGACAGGAGAATACAGAAGCCTATCTTAATGTTATGAAAAATCCGTATGTCAATATCATCGGACATCCGGATGACGGAAGATACGATATCGACTATGAGGCGCTTGTACAGGGGGCAAAAGAATATGGTAAAGTTCTGGAGCTTAATAATCACTCCATGGACCCGGACTGTACCCGTGAGAATGCGGTAGAGAACGATACCATTATGCTGAATTACTGCAAAAAATATCAGGTACCTGTGGTTATGGACAGCGATGCCCATTTTGATCTTCTGATCGGAGAATTTGACCTTGCCAGAGCCCTTCTGACAAAACTGGATTTTCCGGAAGATCTGGTACTGAACCGTTCCGTGGATGCCGTGAAAAAATATGTAAACCGTACATTCTGACAGGGGGGACAGAATGTACAGGCTTTTCTCTTAAAAGATATAGAAGATACAGAAAAATAGAAAAAATCCTGAAAGAATACCTGATTTTGCAAAATGCTGAGAAAACATATCCGGATTCTTTCGGGATTTTTTTTATGTAAAAATCAGATACTTTCGCCATGTACTACAACGAATTGACGGTATAACTAAAAACTTTCTGAAAAAAAGTTGTCAAAATTGAATAAAATACTTGAAATTTGCAT
>OGCO01006384.1_pt1 | contig 10488 bp, 5 predicted proteins | sample 1570171 | NCBI WGS metagenome assembly OGCO01 (sample SAMEA4370583, study PRJEB24528) | human gut metagenome | reverse complement strand
ACGTTGAAAATATGGATGGCAGCGTTGCCAAGAATGGTGATGTTGAGTTCGAGACGACGCATTTTTCTACTTATGTTATTGTAAATAATACTCTTAGAGGTAGTGTTAAGGTTACTCTGCAGCATTATGAAGGGAAGACTAAGATCTATGCAGATACAGTACGTAATGTAGAAGTTGGTGGAAAAATTCCTGATTACAGAGCAACAGAAAATTATGATGTAGACAAAGTTGTAACTGTAAAAGATAGAAAAGAAACACCAGTATCTGATATTAATGAAATTAAAGTTGCAAGTGATACCGTTGTAAAAATCTATTACAAAGCCAAAACATCAACAAATAATGAAGGTGACGTAACATTTTATGATTATCAGATAACCCCTAACTCCGGGAAAGGAATTAATGATAAGTCACATTATTCGGAAAAAGATACGGATAATAGATTGATTATGGGAACTAGGGATAGCAATGGGAAACCAGCAAATAACTATAATGCATACGGAACCAATAAAGATAAATGGGGATACCGATTAAATGCAAATAATTGTAATTATAAAGCAAATGTAAAAGATGGAAAAGGAACATTAGGACTGGTAACTGGACTGTCAGAAGATTACAAAACAGTCCTGTGGAGTGTTGACCAGCCTGGATTTTTTACAGACGATAACCCAGGTGAAGGTAAACAAAAATATACAAATTACAAGCTGTTGTTTAGCAAGACAGGAAATAATTACAAACTGACCGGAGTAAAGCAGCCAGGAGGTACTAAATTTACCTGTAAGGAGAATGGTTCTGACTTCTTTCCTTTAAAGAATCCTACAACTGATAAGACAAAAGGCGGAGAATTCTATTTCGGAATGAGATATGATATAAAATTCAAGCTTGGAGATTATGTAGGGCCATTGAATTATACCTTTACTGGTGATGATGATTTATGGGTTTTACTGGATGGAAAAGTAGTAATTGATGTTGGTGGTATTCATGATGCAATTGAAGGTTCTACTGATTTATGGGAAGACCTTGGATTTAAGAACGGAGCAAGACCTTCAACAGATGCACAAAAAAATAAAACCCATAGAATTACCGTACTTTATATGGAACGAGGCGCTGGTGCATCTAATTGTAAGATGGATTTCACAATTCCGGATGCAAGATTTGTAAATGTGGAGAATGTTCCACTTGCTAATCTTACACTTACAAAAGTTGACTCTAAAGGCACTGGTATTTCCGGTGCAAAGTTCAAACTGGTAAATGATAATGGAGGCGAAACATACCCGGTTACAACATCCGATGCTAATGGTAATGTTACATTTGATAATCTGAAAGCGGGAACATATACTTTAACAGAAACTATGGCGCCAGATGGTTATGTTGCATTGAAAGAAAATTATAAAGTAAAAGTAACAGTAAATGGTAAAACTGCAACTGCTAAGCTTTATAAAGCGGATGAAACAACTGAGGTTGAGAATAACCAAATTGTCAATTACACTGAGAAAGAAGAAGCTGAAAAGAATCTGAAAAGCAGCAAAACAGCGGAAGTAGTTGACTATGAAAACAGAATTTACCAAATTGACCTGAATGCAGAAACAACAGGACGTGAGGCTGGAGTTGAAGCAAAGGGTGCCAGTATTGTAATGGTATTGGATGCCAGTGGTTCTATGACGGAGAGTATAAGTAAGACGGATCCAACTAAAAAGTATGAGGCTTTAAAAACTGCAGCAGAGACATTTGTGGATACTTTAAGTAAGAAATCGAAAGAAAGTCGAATTTCAATTATCTGGTATAGCGGTACTGAAGGAAAAAATGCCACCATAGAGAAATTGGACTTCAAGAGCTTGGATAAAGAGGGAGTAGCAGCTTTAAAAAACAATATTGATGATAAAAAGAAGGGGGATTTTAAGGGTGGAACACCAATGGGATCTGCATTGGAAGCTGCGAAGAATCAGTTGGCAAAAGTAAAGGATCAGTCAAATAAATATGTTGTGTTTATGACAGATGGTATGCCGGGACATTGGACTGGAGATGACGACAAGAATTGTATGACGGCAAATAAAGCAGTTAATAATGCAAACGCGATAAAACCGAATGCGATTCTGTATACGGTTGGTGTAGGACTTAGCAAAAAGGAGGAATTTAAATGGAAAGTAGGGCATTCTGATAAAGATTCAGATTTTGGTCATTTTTCAGATCATGATTTACTTACTACAGGATCGGAGTTTCTGAGCAATTATATAGCAACTGAAGCTAAAGGCACCAATAAATATGCATATGATACAAGTGATGTTACAGGTCTTGTAAACACATTTGATGTTATTGCAGGAAAAATCGGTGATCTGTTTACAATTCAGCCACAGAAGATAGTAGATACTATTGATCCACGATTTGAACTCACAGAAAAGTCCAAGAATGATTTGCTTGCATTGAATAAAAGTGATGATACGAAATCTGTCGAAATTAAAAATAATGGTGATGGATCGACAACGATTATCTGGACAGGTAATGCAGCGAAGATTGGAAATGCAGAAGCTACTGCCGAGAAAGACAGAGGCTGGAAAGCAAGCTTCCAAATCAAAGCAAAGGATGATTTCATTGGCGGAAATATGGTACCGACCAATGGCGCAGATTCTGGTATTTATCTGGATAATGAGTCTACCAGATTTTTTGATCAGCCATCTGTAAATGTTAAATTGCTGAGTCTTTCTATTGACAATGATGAAACAACTGTTTTCAAGGGCGACAGCATTGATCCGTCAGGATATGCAAATGAACTTGCTAAGACATTAAATGTTGTAGAACTGGATGGAAAGACTAAGACGATTACAGGTATGAATCCGGTGACAGGTGAAGGTGATTCCAAAACACCGACATTTCCGACACTGTCAGATGATCAGAAGAAGAAATTAGCTAATACTGGTACAATCACACTTGATACAAATGAGCAAGGTTCTCATTTGTATGAGTACACTTATCCGGGAACAAAAGAGCCGGTAGGATATTTCACTTATACGTATAAGTTATCTGATAAGCCAGGCGGAAACATGGAAGCTCATGAAGCTTCAACGGTTGGAACAGCAGTAGAGAAGTATGAGCTTGAGGTAACATACCATCCATATTCCAAAGAAACCAGAAAAGGCATGGATGCGCTTACGAGTGTAATAGAACCTGCAAATAATGGTGGTACAGAGGTTGCTGATAATAATATCGAAGCTGTTACCGGTACTTATACAGTAAATGTAATCGCCGGACAGATCCAGATTACCAAGAAACTTTCAGATGGTGAGACAGCTCAGCAGGATGCTACATTTACATTTGAAATCTATAAAGTAACAGAAGGTAAAGACGGAGAGAAAGTTAAAACAAAACTTGAAACCGAACCAACATCAATAGAAGCAAAGATAAGCAAAGGTGAGAATATAGCGAAATTTAGTAATAACGAGAGTATTACAATTGCAAATCTGGCCAGAGGCGAATATGTTGTAAAAGAGGCATCTCATAGTGGTTATACATTGGAAACAGCTGTAAATGACACAATAGTAACGAATTGTAAGGCTGTTAATGAGAAAACTAAAGCTGTTACTTTTACAATTGGTATCGACAAAAATGGAAAAGATGCATTAAAGTCAGAAAAACTGAAAGCCAAAGATGTTAAGCATGCAGTTTATGCTGGTCCAGGATGTGTTGGAAAAGCTGATTTTACCAACAAAGAAATTGTATCTGATGTAAATTTCGTAAAAATCGATGCAGCAAAGGATCTGCAGAGTAATACAATTACTATAAGCGGTGCAGTGTTTAATCTTTATAAAGCAGACGCTGACTGGAAGCAGGGTGATGTAGTAAAAGATAATGTGGAATCTGGTGCGAATGGAGCATTTGGATTTGAAAAACTGGTTCCAGGTAACTATCTGTTGATAGAAACAAAAGCCGCTACAGGTTATTCTTTACCGCAGAATCCATGGAAGATCACAGTTGCTACGGATGGAACAGTTACAGTAACTAAGAATAATGGAATAGTAATCACACCAATAACGAGTGGTGATAAGAAGGTCTACCAGATCGAAAACGCGAAGGTATATTCCTTACCAGAATCCGGTGGTCCGGGAACCTATGGATTTACAATCAGTGGTGTAGCGATTCTTGCAACTGCACTCCTGTTGTTTATAAATAATAAACGAAGGGAGGAAGAAGCAAAGAGATCGTAACACATTAATTGTAAATGGCCGATGAAGGGCGAAAAAGAAAAATGCAGAGAAAGAAAGGAGCAAACCTTATGAAAAATTTATTTAAAAAGATTGGTGCATTATTAGTGGCAGCGGTTATGGTGCTGTCCATGTGCACAGCAGTATTTGCAGATGGAAATGCAAATGTTGAAATTAAACTTAAAAATTTTGAAAATGCACAAAAAGTTGAGTATATGCAGATCATTCAAAAGGATGAGAGCACAACTTCTGGTTGGGCATTTACGAATGGAGCAGGAGCATGCTTCATAGAAGCATTAGGAATGACAGATTCCGCTGATGCACAGCAGGAAGTTATCTGGGGATTAATTCAGTTTCAAAATCCTAATGTTGTTTTACCGACTGGTGTAACAGCAAAACCTGTAACAGCAGCAAATATTGACTTAGCATTAAGTAAAGTTGCAGCACTTACTGGATTCAAAGCATTAACAGATAAGACAAAAATTGAAGTAAGTGAAGCTGGTATTTATGCAATTAAAGCAGAAGAGGAAGGCTATACTTATAAAACAGCAACTGCTTATGTAGGATTTGGCGAGCCATATCCAGCGTTATCAGGTACAGAAGTAATTGCTAAAAAATCTTCAACATCTGTAGATAAAACAACAGAAGATGCCGATCATGTAGTAGCAATTGGAGATATTGTAACTTATACAATCGACGCATACGTACCTTTTATTGATGCAGCAAATACAGAGAACAGAACATTTACAATCACTGATAAAATTACTGGTGCTGATTACTATTTAACAGGACCAAATGCTGTTAATAGTGTAACAATGGAAGGCAAAAATGGCCAGGTTGGTGAAATCGTAGTAAATGATAAAGGCAATGGATTTACTGTTGATTTAGGTAAATTAGTTGCAGATACAGCTAATCCGAATGCTGGAAAGAAAATTACAGTTACTTATACCGTAAAAGTAAATGAAACAACAGTAAAAAATAAAGCAGGTAGCCATGCAGCAGGTGTAGATTACGGCGGAAATAATGTTCCGGTTAAGTTATTTACTGGAGAATTAGTTCTGATGAAATATGGCGATGGTGATGTGAATAAGGCATTGGAAGGTGCTGAGTTTGTATTGTATAAAGATGGAGAAGAAGTACCGTTAACGTTCATAAAGGAAGAAAAAACTGGAAAATATAAATATGCTCCAGATACAGAAGGTGCTGATTCAAAACTTGTGACAGATGCAAATGGTTATATTGACGTAGAAGGTTTAGATGTTGGTTCTTATCACTTTGAAGAAACAAAAGCACCACAAGGATATTCTATTAATACAGATGGTAAGACACTTACACTTACTGTAGACGGAGAAGTTGCTACAGCTAAATTGTATAATGAAGGTGGCTTAAATGATACAAAACTCAACTCCCTTCCATCCACAGGTGGCATGGGAACATACCTCTTCACTATCATCGGTGTTGTAGTTATGGCTGGCGCTGCTGGTGCTTTCTTCATCAGCCGCAGAAAAGGATCTGAGGAGTAATCGTTTGATTGCCGGATCGATTCAATTCAAAAATTATTTATAAGCAACGACAAAGCAAGTATTAAAACAAAGTAGTAAATCTTTTACCGCCCGGCCCTTTCGGGGGCCGGGATGGTAATACAACAGTATGGAGAAACCTATGAGAAAGAATAAGAAGAAAAATTATATTGGACTTGGTTTGCTGTTTCTGATAGGGTTGTCCATACTGCTGTATCCAATGGTCAGTGATGCCTGGAACCGGTACAGGGACAGCCTGCTGATCAGTAATTATAGCAGCAGTGTTTCTTCGGATGATAATTCGGAGAAGATTGACAGCATGTGGAAGGCAGCGCAGGAGTATAACGAACAGATCAAGCAGGAAAGTGTGCCGGATGCTTTTTCCGTGAGGGATGGACAGACGGACAGTACATATGAGTCTCTTCTGAACCTGAATGGTGATGGAATGATGGGGTATGTGGAGATTCCTGTGATCGATGTGAGCATTCCAATCTATCATTACACGACAGATGAGTCTCTGGAGAAGGGGGCCGGTCATTTGTTTGGCAGCAGTCTTCCGGTTGGCGGCAAGAGTACCCATTGTATTTTGTCGGCACACAGAGGACTTCCAAGTGCGAAACTTTTTACAGATCTGAATCTTGTGGAAGAGGGAGATGTTTTTTACCTGCATGTGCTGGGTAAGACTCTTGCCTACGAGGTGGATCAGATTCTTACCGTTCTTCCGGAGCAGACAGAGTCTCTGGGTATCACGGATGGGGATGATTATGTAACGCTGGTTACGTGTACGCCTTATGCGGTGAATACGCACAGACTTCTGGTGAGGGGACACAGAGTTCCGATGAAGGCTGCGAAGGCGGTTCAGAAAGCAGAGAAGAAGGTTACCGGAATCACCAATCCGACGCTTCCGATGCTTGCTCTCTGTGTTGTGATCGGAATTGTGATCGCGGTGATCCTGGTTGCCGGTATCAATTCTGTTCAGAACAAAAAACGACGCAGGAAATAGTTTATGGCTAAAAAGAAAAAAAAGAAAAAGAGTAATGTTGTCCTGAACATCATTATCGTTCTGGTGTTTCTGGCGGGTGCGGGGGTGTTCCTTTATCCTACGATCAGTGATATGTGGAACCAGTATCGAAATGCCCAGCTGGTCAGTAAGTACGAGGAAGCGGTAACGGAGCTTTCGGACAACGACTATGACAGGCTGTGGAAAGAGGCGAAGGAGTATAATGCCGAGCATCCGGTGAATGCCATTGTAGATGCTTTTGAGGAAGAGGATACTTATGAGCTGAGTCATCCTTATGACAGAGTCCTGGATCCTAACGGTGACGGACTGATGGGCAGTATCGAGATCCCGAAGATCAAAGCGAAGCTGGCTATCTATCACGGACTGAGCAAGACCGTGCTGGAAAAGGGTGTCGGTCATGTGGAGGGTACCAGCCTTCCCATCGGAGGCAGGAGCACCCATGCGGTTCTGGCGGCGCATCGAGGTCTTCCTAACGCAAAGCTTTTTACAGATCTGGATCAGATGGAAAAGGGAGATATTTTTATTCTGCACATTCTTGGCAAGCATCTGGCCTACAAGGTGGATCAGATCAAGACGGTGCTTCCGGATGAGACCAGTGACCTGGATATTATCGAGGGTGAAGATCATGTGACTCTGATCACGTGTACCCCTTATGGAGTTAACACCCACAGGCTTCTTGTCCGGGGAGTGCGGACGAAATATGTGGTGGAAGATACAAAGAATGACGAAACGATACCGCAGAAGCTTGCTGTTGTGGATCCGAAGAGGGTTCTGGCCGGCGGCGCTGCAGTGCTTGTTGTTCTGATCCTGCTGATTTATCTGATCGTCCGTCATAGGGACAAAAAACGGAAAAAGAAGCAGCTTTCAGAAAGGAAAGAGGAGGCAGAGAGCGATGAAAAATAGAAGAAAGCAAGGGAAAATATTCCGGAGCCTTCTGGCTGTTCTGATGCTGACGGCTATGCTGGTCACGAGTGTTTTGCAGCCGGTTTTCGCCGGGGATTATGAAGCTGGAAAAACAGGTAATCTGACGTTGACGGTTCAGCAGGCGGATGAAGAGGGAAACCAGACTCCGCTGCCGGATGTAGGGCTGACGATCTATAAGGTTGGCAGTGTGAATTTTGATGGCAATGTGCATTTCGTGCTGGATGAGGCACTGGCTGCCGCAGCGATCGATTTTGATTCCATCACGACGGCTGACGGCTGGTATGAAGCGGCAGAGAAGCTGGCGGCTATGATCGTCAGCGGAAGCGTGGATGTGTGGGGTATGTCCAAGTCCTCTGATGCAGAGGGGAATATGACTTTCGCTGATCTGGCTGAGGGTATGTACCTGGTGGTGCAGACAGATGGAAACAGCAGTGTTATGGTTTCACCGATGCTGATCTCCGTTCCTTTTGCAGATCAGGAGCAGGGCTGGATGTACGATGTACAGGCTTATCCGAAGTCTGTAAGTAATCCGCAGAAGCATACACAGATCCAGGTTACGAAGAGGATCTATAATGTTGATGAGAACGACAATGTGATTCCTCTGGAAACGAAAGAGGATGTAACTTATAAGGTTGGCGTTTTTTCGGATCCGGAAGGTACGATCCCGTTCCGTGATGATTATTTACAGGATATCCATATCCAGAATGCTTCCAGTGGTACAGCTACATGGACGGATGTTCCGGATGGCACCTATTATGTATTTGAGCTGGATGAGGATGGAAATCTTCTTCAGCAGAATACGAAGATCGAGGTGGATGAGGAGAATCTTTACTACTACAATGTAACGAAGCCGAATGGTGAGAGTGAAGAGAAGTCCAATCAGGTTGTGATCGGTGGAGATAGTGGTGCTACTGAGGCAGCGGCTTATGTAAATAACTATTATACAAAGATTTCCGATATATTCAGCCGTAACGGATTTATCAACATTAAGAAGAATGTGATGATCGATGGTGTTGCTTCTACTGTGGATGATACGTTCTATGCAGGTGTGTTCTCCACTGAGAGTAACGGTGAGCTGACGCTTGAGAAGGTAGTGACTCTGAAACAGAATGATAGTGTTCAGGTAATGTTGGATCTTCCAAAGGATCAGGAGATCAACAGTGTTACGTATACTGTTCTGGAGACGGATAAGGATGGAAATCCGGTTGATGATGATACCTTTAAGTATACAGTTACCGGTCAGGGTGAGGTTACACTGAATAATGATAACCGATATACTGTAACAAAGGAGATCACCAACAGTCTTTCTTCCGAGCCGACACCGATTCCGACTGTTACACCTGGTGGAAATCATGGTGGAAATGATAGGATCACTCCGATCCCGAATAACGGTACAGCGGGCGGAACTGCTCCGAACGATACCAGCGGTACAGCAAGACGTTCTGTAAAGACCGGCGATGATACACCGATCGGCGTATGGGTTGGAATCCTTGCAGCAGCGATCATTGTTGGCGGTGGTGCAGCTTATGGAGTTAAGAGAAAGAAGAAAAAATAAATAACGGATCATTCTGAAGGATGATCGATGGAAGAACCGGGCGATGTGGATGCCGTCCACCAAAGCATGGTTGGCCAGCAGCGTCATAGGCAACAGAGTCCGGCCCTCCTGTCGGTGCCAGCGGCCCCAGGTGATGCGGGGATTGCTGTCCGCCGGCGTTGGGGTTGGCTGGGTCAGGGCCGTGTAGGACAGCCACGGGACACAGGAGACAAAGAACAGGCTCTCCCCGTCCTCTCCGTCCTCCAGGGTGGGCGCCGCCTTCACCCGCTCCTGCTCCGCCGCCGCGTAGGGCAGGAACTCCCGGAAGGGCCGGTCCACCTCCAGGCTGCAGTAGCAGTAGGTCCCGTCCGGTAGAGCCACCGTATGGGAGGAGGGGCAGCGGTCGTACTCCACCACCTGATCGCCCCGGATGCGCCGCCGCAGCTCCGGCACGCCGTTGGCCGCTCGGACCGCAGCGTACAGCATCGCCAGAAAGAAGCTCGTTCCTCTCTCCCGGCACCAGACTGCCAGCTCCGTCACATCCACCTGCACCGTCACCCCCACATAGGGGTTGGACAGGGTCTGAAAATACGCAAATTGGTCCCGCCGGGACTCCCGGGACATGTCCACCGTCCGCCAATTCATAGGTGCTCCTCCTCATTTTGATCTTTGGAGGTATGATAACACACTCCAAAGCATTTTGCACCATTTTCCGTTTTGAAAAATTTCCTCTTGCCAAGTTCTTCCGGTTGTGCTATGATTCACACTTGTGTGAAAAGTATGATTTCAAGGAGGTAGCTCCATGCCTGTCCAAAAACCGGGTCTTTGGCACTGCCAAAGTGGGCGACCGGGGACAGATCGTCATCCCGCAGGAGGCCCGCCGGTTCTTTGGCATCTCTCCCGGAGACACCCTGCTGATTTTGGGCAATGAGGTCAGCGGCCTGGTGGTGACAAAGCCCCAGGTCCTCAGCGACCTGGCAGATGAAATTTTGGGAACAACGGAGGAAGACCATGGAAATTGTGACCATGTATGAACAGCTCGGCGTCAGCCGGGCGGTCTATGAATACGGCGAGGCGGTGCTCCGGGACTTGCGGCCCCGGTTCGACGTCATTGATCAGACGGCAGAGTACAACCAAGGCAAGGTCCTGGCCGCCATGCAGAAAAACCGGGTAAACGCCACCCACTTTGCCGCCACCACCGGCTACGGCTACAACGACGACGGCCGGGACAACCTGGAGCGAGTGTACGCCGATGTGTTCCACACGGAGGCGGCTCTGGTCCGTCCCCAGATCACC
>OGCO01006382.1_pt1 | contig 10490 bp, 10 predicted proteins | sample 1570171 | NCBI WGS metagenome assembly OGCO01 (sample SAMEA4370583, study PRJEB24528) | human gut metagenome | reverse complement strand
CGTACTTGTGGCTGGTGCCGTGGAAGCCGTAGCGGCGGATCTTGTACTTCTCGTAATACTCATACGGTACTGCGTACATATAGTGGGACTGCGGCATGGTCTGATGGAATGCGGTATCGAATACTGCGACCATCGGAACATCCGGGCCCATAACCTCGCGGCAAGCCTCGATGCCGGTCAGGTTAGGCGGATTGTGAAGCGGTGCCAGCGGTACGCAGTCCTCGATAGCCTTGAGGACCTTCTCGGTGATGATAACGCTGTCCGAGAAGAACTCGCCGCCGTGTACAACGCGGTGACCTACTGCGTCGATCTCGCTCATAGAGGAGATGACACCCTTTTCCGGATCGAGCAGAATGTTGATAACAGACTGGATCGCTTCCTTGTGGGTGGGCATTGCGATGTCAAACTTGAACTTCTCATCGGACTTGTTGCCGGTGTGGGTCAGCACACCGTCGATGCCGATGCGCTCGCACAGGCCCTTCGCCATTACCTCGCCCGACTCGGTGTCGAGCAGCTGGTACTTCAGCGAAGAACTGCCAGCGTTGATTACCAATACTTTCATTTGCGAAAACTCCCTTATGCCGTATTTGGCGGCTTGCATAAAGCCGCGGAAGCCTATATAATAATGCTATATTTTTATTCTACACGATTCTTTGCAAATGTACAACCCCTTTTTCGAGGTTTTTACCTTGCAGACCGCTGTCATCTCACTGAAAGGAGCACCGTCATGACCGTATGCGGCATCACCGCCGAGTATAATCCGTTTCACACGGGGCATCTGCACCACATTGCCGAAACCCGGCGCAGCCTCGGCGAAAACGCCGTGATCGTATGCGTGATGAGCGGCAATTTCGTCCAGCGCGGCGATTTTGCCGTGCTGGATAAGTATGCGCGTGCCGAAATGGCCGTGCGCTGCGGCGCTGACCTCGTGGTTGAACTGCCGCTTGCGGCGGCGCTGTCCTCGGCGGAGGGCTTCGCCAAGGGTGCGGTGCAGACGCTGCATGCACTCGGGTGCGGCACGGTGTCGTTCGGCGCGGAGACTGCGGATACGGATTTGCTTTTACAGGCGGCAGAACTCCTGAACAGCCTGCCGATGAAGGGAGAATCCGGCTCTCCGCACCTGTCCTACGCCGCCAGACGGCAGGAAGAACTCAGCAAAGTCAACAAACAGGCTGCCGTTCTTTTGGATAACCCGAACAACACGCTCGCCGTGGAATACTGCCGCTTCCTGCTCCCGCTCGGGATGCGCCCGCTTGCGGTGCTCCGGCAGGGCGCGGCCCACGATGCGCGTGCGCCGCACAGCGGCTTTGCCTCAGCGAGTCTGCTGAGAGCGCATTTGCGAGATGGCGATTTCGCGTTCTGCGCACCGTTCCTGCCGCCTGCGGCTCGCGCCGTGTGGAAGAAGGCCGCAGATTGCGGTGAAGCGCCGGTCGCTCTGCCGGAGGACACACTGCTCGCGCTGCTGCGGACGGCACTCTATCAGGGCAGACTGCGGACCGGCTCGGCAGACGGCTTTGACGAGCGGCTCCACAAGGCGGTCTATACGGCACATTCGTTCTCGGATGCTGTAGAAAAGGCTCGAACGCGGCGGTTTCCGGCGGCTCGTGTGCGCCGTGCGCTCCTGCGGTCTGTGCTCGGTGTGGAGACGGACGCACCTGTCTCCCCGGCTTATCTGCGCGTACTGGCGCTCGGTGTGCGCGGACGGGCGGCGCTCAAGCAGGCTGCCCTGCCCGTTATCGTCAAGCCGGCAACGGAAAAACGGCTTTCCGACGCTCTACAGCCCGCTTTGCGCCGCGACACGTTCGCGGATGATCTGTTTGCGCTTGCACTTCCCGATCCCGAACGGAGAATCGGCGGCGGGCATTTCCGCAAAACGCCGTTCTGTCTGCGCTGAATTGACAATCCTCTCATTTTGCTTTACAATAAACTTTAGCGTTGTAAAGTGAAACGAGGGGATTTTATGATTGGTCTTGGAACCATTGTAAATGTTGGCACGGTGCTTATAGGCACTACGATCGGTATACTGTTAAAAAACGGTCTGCCGAAACGCTTTGAAAAAACGGTCATGCAGGGACTGGGACTAAGCACCTGCTTTATCGGTATAGGCGGAACACTCAGCGAAGTATTGACCATACAGAATGGCGAAATCGGCACCCAGCATACCATGCTGATTATACTCTGTCTGGCACTCGGCGCTGTCATCGGTGAAGCGCTGAATATCGAGCAGCGACTGGAGGATTTCGGTGCATTCTGTCAATCACACTTTGCTGCCAAAGGGGACAGCCGATTTGTTGAAGGCTTCGTTACCGCATCTCTTCTGTTTTGTGTCGGTGCAATGGCAATTGTCGGTGCATTAAACGATGGTCTGAATGGTGACCCAACCATGCTGATTGCCAAGGCTATTCTGGATGGTGTTGCCTCGATTCTCTTCGCCGCATCTCTCGGCAAGGGCGTATACCTGTCTATTGTGCCGATTTTCTTCTATCAAGGCGGCATTACATTGATGGCACGATTCATCCGTCCCTGGCTGACCGATGTCTTGATCGGTCAAATGTCGTGTGTCGGCTCCGTGCTGATTTTTGCCATTAGCTTGAATCTCATCTTCAACAGCAAGCTGCGCGTCGGCAATCTGCTGCCTGCGATCTTCCTGCCGGTGCTGTTTTTCTTTCTGGCGCAGTTTTTCCCGACTCTCGGCACCTTATAAAATCGACACAGTTTGACTTTCTTTTCGCCCTCCCGTATAATGGATATAACATTTAACGAAACGGAGCCGTAAACTATGCTCGCTTACACTTATCGAAAACAGGGTGAGTTTGCCCTGCAGAACAAGCCGGAACCCGTTCTCACGCATGCAGGAGACGCGGTGGTGCGCGTTACCATGTCGAGCATCTGCACGAGCGATCTGCACATCAAGCACGGCTCGGTGCCGCGTGCCGTACCCGGTATTACAGTCGGCCATGAGATGGTCGGCGTAGTCGAGCAGGTCGGTTCGGCAGTCAAAACCGTCAAGCCCGGCGACCGTGTAGCCGTCAACGTGGAGACGTTCTGCGGACACTGCTTTTTCTGTCAGCACGGCTTTGTCAACAACTGCACTGATCCCAACGGCGGCTGGGCACTCGGCTGCCGGATTGACGGCGGTCAGGCGGAGTACGTCCGCGTGCCGTATGCCGATCAGGGTCTGACTGTCATTCCCGACCGGGTTTCCGACCGGCAGGCGCTGTTTGCCGGCGATGTACTCGCCACCGGCTACTGGGCAGCCAGGATTTCCGAGATCCGGCAGGGCGACACCGTGCTTATCCTCGGTGCCGGACCCACCGGCATCTGCACCATGCTGTGCGCCATGCTGCATCACCCGCACAGGATCATCATCTGTGACCCCGATCCGGCGCGGCTGCGCTTTGTGCGCGAGCACTATCCGGATGTGCTGACCATCACGCCCGAGCACGCGCAGGAGTTTGTGCAGCTCAACAGCCCGCACGGTGGCGCGGATGTGGTCTGCGAAGTGGCAGGCTCGGACGACAGCTTCCGTCTCGCGTGGGAGTGCGCCCGACCGAATGCGATCGTCTCGATTGTTGCACTGTACGACAAGCCGCAGACGCTTCCGCTGCCCGATATGTACGGCAAGAACCTCACGTTCAAGACCGGCGGCGTGGATGGCTGCGACACCGCAGAAATCCTGCGGCTGATCGAGTGCGGTCAGCTGGATACCACACCGCTCATCACGCATATTTTCCCGCTGAATGAGATCGAAGCGGCGTACGATCTGTTTGAGAAGCGCCGCGACGGTGTAATGAAGGTGGCAATTACGCCTCCGGAGAAGTAAAAACAAGCGGCAGAGGCACAGCCTCTGCCGCTTTTGCATTTTATTCGCAGTCGATTCTCTCGATGTTGAAGATAACCGGCCGCGCTTCGTCCGAACAGCAGGTTATCATCTCGTTTTCGCGCTTCACCCAGTCTTTATAATCGAGCCGCCCTGCAGTCCAGTATAGATACAGCACGAAATCGCATCCCAGACCTCGGAGCAGAACGGCAGTTTCGGACCGCCTGCAACGGCATCAGCATCACCGGTGGTTTTGGTCAGCGTGTTGATACCCATGTGCCAGAAATCGTCCCGCACATCATCGCGGTAGAATTCAAATTCATCTCCCACGTTGTAACGGGGGCACACGCCGGAGGACGGGTCGGCGCAATACTGCTGCTGCAGCTCCGGATACAGTTTTTGTCCAGAGCAGTTACTTGTTCATCACCATTCATCTGCTCTATTCACGAGAAAGCCACCATATCAGTCGATACAGTGGCTTTTATAGCATTATTTTTTAATCAACCAGCTTATCCAGCTCGGCAACATGATGCGTGCCGGTTGCAGTCTGGTGTTCCGCCTGCTTGGCATACATGCCGACTACCGCAGCGGATTTCTTGATGGACTGCATCGTGCCCGCACCGGCTACACAGCCACCTGGGCATGCCATGCCTTCGAGCAGATAACCGTTGTACTTGCCGGCCTTGGCGGCCATCAGCAGCTTGCGGCAGTCGCGCAGACCCTCGGCGTTTGCCACCTTGATCTCGCGGTCCGGGTATTTCTCGTTGATGACGTTGACAACGGCCTTGGCTACGCCGCCGGATACCGCAAAGTTACGGCCGTCCGTGGATGCATCGTTGATGCCGTGCGGGTCCTCCTTGAGAGTTTCCACGTCGATATGGCGTGCGGCGAAAATGCCTGCCATCTCCTCGAACGTCAGCACGAAATCGACCTCGCTTCGTACATCCGAACGCATTGCTTCGAGCTTCTTTGCCGCGCACGGGCCGATAAACGCAACCTTTGCGCCCGGCTGATGGTGCTTGACCAGTCGAGCGGTCAGCGTCATCGGCGTGAGGGCCATCGAGATGCAGTTGGCCTGTTCCGGGAACAGCTTCTTTGCCATCATCGACCACGCCGGACAGCAGGAAGTCGCCATGAACGGCAGCTTCTCCGGTACTTCCTCTACGAAGTCCTCGGCCTCCTGTGCGGCGCACAGGTCAGCGCCGATGGCAACCTCGATAATATCGGCAAAGCCGAGGCGCTTCATCGCGGCACGCAGCTTGCCCGGTGTCATCTTCGGGCCGAACTGGCCGACAAACGCCGGTGCGACAGCGGCGTAGACACGCTCGCCCGCCTGAATGGCGCGGATCATCTGGAAAATCTGCGATTTATCGGCAATCGCGCCGAACGGGCAGTTTACCAGACACTGACCGCAGGAAACGCACTTGTCGTAATCAATATCCGCTCTGCCGTTGCAGTCGCTGTGGATGGCATCCATGCCGCAGGCTGCCGCGCACGGGCGCTCCTGACGGATGATGGCGTGATACTGACAGACATCCATGCAGCGGCCGCACTTGATGCACTTCTCCTGATCGATAACAGAACGGCCGTTGAAGCGGTCGAGCGATACTGCGCCCTTGGGACATACCTCAACGCACGGATGCGCCATGCAGCCCTGACATGCGTCCGTAACCATGACCTCATTTTCCTTGCAGGCGTGGCATGCGAACTTGATGACGTTGATGAGCGGCGGCGTGTAGTAGGTTTCCTCGCGGGTGGCAGCCTCGATGTTGTCGGACAGCGGCGCGTGCTCGGCAGCACTGCGGCACGGCAGACCCATCGCCAGACGCAGGCGTTCGCCGACGATAGCGCGCTCGAGGAAAATATCGTTGCGGATATTGCCCACTTCGCCCGGCATGATGTCGAACGGCAGTGCTTCGATGCGGCGGTCGGTCGGCCACTCCGTATGGTACGCCATACGGGCAACCTCGGTGAAAATGCGGTGGCGGATCTCCTGAATACGGGTTTCTACACCTCTCATAGCCATAGTTTGTTTTATCCTCCTGAATTCCTTTGCGACCCGTTGAGCGGGTCGTCCCTTTGTCCTATCTTGTGAGCGCTCCCGGCAGAGCGCATGTGCTCTTTTAACAGGATACCATAAACAGGGCTTTCTGCAAAGGGTATTTGTAGATTTTTTAACAATTACTTTGTTACAATTTTACCTGTGTTTTTTGGGCATTCTGTTGAAAAACAACGCGCAGACGGACAGGTGTCTTTCTATCTCTTGCAAAATCGAAGGTTTTACGCTTGACGAAAAGCGAGAAGTACGCTCTGCGGCGCGCGGGAACGGTGCCCACTAACACATTTATGTTATAATAAATTTATCCTCTCTGTCAGGATACGCAATCCGCAATCGTATTATAGGTGAAGCAACGTTGCTTTCCAAAGGAGCTGAAACCAATGAAACAATTTGACAGGGCAGACGCCGAACGTCTGGTGCAGACGTACTCCGACCTGATCCTGCGGCTGGCTTACACCTATTTGAAGTCAACCCACGATGCTGAGGACATCTGCCAGAATATCTTTCTCAAGCTGCTGACCGGCGGTCAAACCTTTGACAGTCCGGCGCACGAAAAAGCGTGGATCATCCGCGCGACCGCCAACGCCTGCAAGGACAGCCTGCGCGCCGCGCACCGGCGCAATGTCGGTCTGGAAGCCGCTGCCGCGACACCCGCGCCTGCCGCACCGGATTCCGATGTGCTCGATGCGGTGATGGCGCTGCCGCGCAAATACCGTGAAGCGGTCTATCTGCACTACTACGAGGGCTATTCCGTGCGCGAAATCGCGTCTCTGCTCGGTCAGAGCGAGTCTGCTGTTTCCGCACATCTGAGCCGCGGGCGCAAAAGCCTGCGCACCACCTTGGGAGGGGATCTTTATGAACAGAGAGTATAATGATAACAAAATGTATAATTCCGCACTGGACGAGCTGCGCTTCTCCGAAGAAGCGAAAAGCCGCATGGTCGATCGCCTGATGGCCGCCGCCGAGCAGCCGGAGCAGCCGGTTGCCATTCATCGTGTACGCCGTTTTCCGCGCATCGCGGCGGTCGGCGTGGCTGCCGCTCTGGTACTGAGCATCGGTGCGGGTGCAACCGGCGTATTCAAGTCCGCGAGCGACGCATTTGCCGGCGTATTCGGTCCGACAGCAGACACCGAAATCATCGACCAGATTGGCCGCCCGATCGGCGCAAGCGATACGGCGGGCGGCGTGACCGTCACCGCGGATGCGATTCTGTTCGATGGCTACAACTACCTTATCTCCTACACGCTGGAAAAGGAGGACGGTTCGGCGTTCGACTGCACGAAAAACCCGGATACCGGCCTGTACGACCTGTACTGGAAGCGTTCGGACAGCACCATCGGGCGCGGCGTAGACGGTGCGTCCGGCAGCAGCTACTTCTATGACGAAAATCCGAGCGACAACGCCATCCAGTATGTCGAAACCATGTCGTACAACGATGCGGTACAGACTGGCGGCACGGTTAAGATCACGCTCGGCGACCTGTGCGTGCTGAACAGTGAAAACGGCGAGCCGACAACTATCGCCAAGGGCGCATGGCGCCTCAAGTTCAAGCTGGAAGCCGACAACAGCGCGGTTGAGCTGCCTGCCGGTCAGACGATTGAAGTCAACGGTCTGAGCGCGTCTGTTGACAAGGTTGTTATTTCGCCGATTGGTTATCATGTTGTGTACACTGTGAACGGTGAGGCGAAATTCGATACTGTTTACAACGAGGACGGCGAAGAAATCCCGTACGAGAGCGGTCAGGAGCCGTCCAGCATGCGTGATTTCTGGAAGTCCTACTCCGCGAAGCTGCTCGTCACCAAGACGGACGGTACTGTGCTCGACTTCTCGGACTTCGGCGGCAGCATGGACCCGCATGACGGCAAGACCGTCTGCACCCGTCAAGGCACGTTTGATACCGTTATCCCGCTGGATGACATCGCTTCCGTCACCATCGGCGACGTTTCCATCCCGATCGAGTAAAAACACAGCCGCCCGGCATTCGATTCTGCCGGGCGGCTTTGCTGTCGAAAAGCTGGCGTTTTCGGCAAGCTGCGAGCCGTTTTCCTCATGAAAACGGCTCTTTTCATCTGTTTTTCTTTTGCTCCCGGAGCATTCTCCGCGCCTCCGCGAACGCCCTGTCCTCGCCCTCGTCGCGCAGGACGCGCAGCAGATATTCGAGCGTTTGCGCGGTTTCAGGATGGATGATGTAGTGATCGACCGACCGCGCGTAATAGTCATAGGGGTCGCTGTCGCGGTAGGCCGCGCCTCGATAGGTCTTGCTTGCGGCCACGCGGTCGCAGAACATTTCAAGCACGTATTTCAGCGGCATTTTCATGCCGCACATACCCGAGCCGTCCGCCGCATAGTCGATCCAGTATTCCAGATGATGACGGTTGCGGCCCTTGTGGTGCAGCCATGCGGCGCTGTATCCCTTTTCGCGCCGCTCGATCTCGTTCGGACTGCGGTTTCCCTGATAATACCGTGCCCCCGCGGCAAACTCGACCGGACTGAATTTGCTCAGGTCATGCGTGAGCCCCTGACGGTACAGGCCGACGCGCCAGCAGTGCCGCAGGACCAGAAACCGGTGATGCTGCACCGTGCGCAAATGCTGAAGCCATTTCAAAAGCAAGCCCTCCTCCGCCATTTTCGGCTGATAGTATTTTACCACGCAGCTGCAAAAAAGAAAAGGGCGGAACGGGAATTTTCCGTCGTGCATTCCGTGCATCATTTCCGAACTTTTCTCCGACGAATATGCGGTATATCGTTGCATTTCCATGTATTTTATGGTATAATTATTGCACAAAGAGCTTCAAGGAGGAAAGAATATGACTCTTCGCTATATGATCATCGGCGCGGGCGGGACAGGCGCTCCGCTCGGTGCTTTTCTGGCAAAAAACGGTGCGGATGTAACGCTCATCGCGCGCGGTGCGCATCTCGCCGCCATGCAGGAAAAAGGCCTGCGCTTCGAGCAGAGCGACGGCGAAACCTGGACCGTTCCGGTGAAGGCCTGCGACATGGACGGCTTCCTCGCCGCGAAGGCGCAGGGCGCTCCCTCGCCCGATGTGATCTTTGTCTGCGTCAAGGGTTATTCGCTCGACGATACCATCCCCTTTATCCGCAGCGCGGCCGGTGAAAAAACCGTTGTCATCCCCATTCTCAACATCTACGGCACGGGACGCACGATGCAGGCGCAGCTCCCCGGTCTGCTCGTGACCGACGGCTGCATCTACATCTCGTCCAACCTCAAAGGCCCCGGCGTCATTCAGCGCCACGGCTCGATTTTCCGCGTGATTTACGGCACGCCCGACCACCGCACGGACAATCCGGTACTCTGTCAGGTCGCCGCCGACCTCACCGCCGCCGGCATCGACACGCTTTACTCCCCCTTTGTCGAGAAGGACACCCTGCTCAAGTTCTCGCACGTCTCCCCCATGGCGGCCTGCGGTCAGTATTATCACGTGAAGGCCGGCGCGATGCAGAAGCCGGGCGAAATCCGCGAGTGCTTCATCCGCCTCGTCGGTGAAATCCTCGAGCTTGCGCGCGCGATGGGCATCGAGCTGGATGACAAGCCGGACGCGCCGCTCATGCAGTCCCATCTGAAAATTCTCGACGATCTCGCCGAGTCCGCATCCACCTCGATGCAGCGCGACATTGAAGCCGGAAAAAGCTCCGAGGTCGACGGACTCATCTATCAGGTCGTCCGTCTGTCCGACAAATACGGCCTCGCCTGCCCGGAATACCGCAAGGTCGCTAAGAAGGTCAAAGCAGAGCTTGCTGAAAAATAAAATCCAGACAGCAGAAAACCTCCCGTTTCACGAAAAAGCGGGAGGTTTTTTATCATATCAGGCTCTTACAGGAACTTAAACAGGTTCAGTCCGGTCACATCGTCGTACTGACGGTCGATCCTGCCGTCGATCAGACGGATGACCATCTCGCAGGTCGCGCTGACCTCCGCACGGTTCAGATGACCGCCGAACACCTCGCCCCTGTCGTTTCCGGCGCTCAGATGCAGATGGGTGTAAAATTCGCCGTTCATCGTGTCGATCGTGCCGGTCAGCGAGACGATTTCAAAGCTGCCCTCGAACGAATTGGCGTAATACTTCTTCTCATCGACCTTGTACACGCCGACAGTAAAGCTGCCGAGCGCACCGAGCGCCTGCACGCTCGCAAGCTGAATGTTTTCCTTGAGCGCGACCGTCTTGACCTGCTCGAGGATTTCCTCGCCGCGGTCGATGCGGACGAGCAGCGTGTCGCCAAATCTTCTGTAATCCATCGTTTTTCCTCCTTGTTCGGATTTGTTTTCCGCCTCAACCGTACCACGGACACGGCGATATGTCAAGACAGGATAACACTCCTCTGCCGGTATGACAGAGGAGTGCATCGCTTTTATACAGAAAGCCGCAGCCGTCAGACATTGAAAAATTATTTACAGAAAGGAAGATTATCATTGAATCAGGCTATGAATAGGGATATACATTGATGTTCTGTCCCGCGCTGCGCAAAATCGGCAGGAACGCACAGCGCGAGACATAAACAGGGATATAATGTTTCAGAGAGAGAACATTTTACGGCTTGCGGGCTTTTTGTAACAGATTAGTCCTCCGCGAGCTTTTTGTAGCGCTCGTAGCG
>OGCO01006378.1_pt1 | contig 10495 bp, 8 predicted proteins | sample 1570171 | NCBI WGS metagenome assembly OGCO01 (sample SAMEA4370583, study PRJEB24528) | human gut metagenome | reverse complement strand
ATCAGTTTGTCTGCTCTGAATCTTTCATGACATTCTTTACAATCCATCAGCGGATCTGAGAAACCGCCCAGATGGCCGGATGCAACCCATGTCTGAGGGTTCATCAAAATGGCACAGTCAACGCCCACATTGTATGGATTCTCCTGGATGAATTTCTTCCACCAGGCTTTTTTTACATTGTTTTTTAATTCAACGCCAAGGTTACCGTAGTCCCATGTATTGGCAAGTCCGCCGTAAATTTCTGAGCCCGGATAAACAAATCCGCGGGCTTTAGCAAGTGCTACGATTTTTTCCATTGTTTTTTCCATGTTCTTTACCTCGCAATTTTATTTATGCTATCAAGTGAAAGATCACTTGAAGAGAATCACTGACGGATCATCCGAAGTCTGAACTGTATGATCATCCACCAGAGATACATTTTTACTGTAGTACATAATCTTACCGTTGGTCTGAATACGCACAGAACTATCTGTATAAATGAGATGAAGATGCTTATGCTCGGACAGATCTTTAAAAGTAGTCTCCTCTCCGCTTTTCACCTCAACCAGACCATCTATATCTGCAATACGTTCATCTGAAGCAGCTTCTTCCATTGAAAGAAATTCAAAATCCGTCTCATTGAAAGCGTCATAGATATCCATATTCAAATATCCAAGTGCCATTGCCGCAGTTTTTGCATCCGGGTCCGTCTCAACATAATGAACGGAAACAGCTGTAATTTCTTCATCATCCGATTTCTTATCCTTCGGCTGCTCCTGAGGATTGGCCTGATTGAATGCATCCACCTGCTTGTTGACATACGCTGTCAAGTCTGACAAGGAATAATACTCCTTGTCAAAGGATTCGATTACAACTTCCTCGACAGAACCGTCTCCATTCACGCCGATCGTCGACTCTGTCACATTGGACAAATCAACTTTCCTTCCGGTACATCCGGCCAGAAGCGTCATGCACAGCAATACAGCCGGTAATATGCAATGCTTCATTATATGACCTCCTGTCTGTGTATGTCTCATTCATTGTATCCTTAAAATACCAGTTTTTCAATCCCTTTTTGAGAATTCTTTTACTTTACACATCTTCCATCATCGTCAATATTTCAAGAGATTTAAAACGTCTGTCAATATATTGGTTTCGATAACGTTCGATGATTGACTTGAGATTATTAAGGACATCATCGGAGACCGTAAATGTATATATTGTTTCAATAGGTGTACTGATAATATACTGCATGGTATAAATGGCTGCCGGGCTTATAGAAATCGTTGTCATTTTCTCATGTCCGGCGCATTTCTCGCAGAGCAGTCCGCGATAACGGGCACTGAAAACAGATAGATTTTCTGTTGTATGACAGCAGGCACACTCAAAGCATTGCGGACATTCTCCGTTAACAGCCATAATTTTCAATTCATAGATACACCGGATTAAAGGATAGGCAATGGTTTTCTTGCACAGCGCCCGTACAGTCTGATAGAGAAGCTTTAGCATTTCCAGATCATCTGCGTTTTCACGGCCATAATAATCAGCAAATTCAAGAAAATAGCAGCCATAACAGGTGGCATCCATGTCTTTTCGAAATTCCTCGAAATAATTCATTACTTTAACACTGGAGATTGTATAAGCACTGCGGCCTTCCAGTAACATAAATTCTCCGAATACAAAAGGCTGTGCAGCTGCCATCAGACTATTGCCGGGCCTTTTGGCGCCTCGGGCAAACCCGTGAATCTTGCCCCGTTCCTTTGTCAGAATGACAACCCTTTTATCATATTCTCCCACAGCCATCGTTGAGATCACCATACCTGTGACTTTTACCAGTTCAGCCATTTGGACACATCTTTCCTAGTATTCTTTCTTATCGTAACCAAAGTTCTTGATGAGAAAATCGCTGTCTCTCCAGTCTTTCTTAACTTTGACCCAGAGTTTTAAGTTGACTTTCTTTCCAAGCATATCCTCGATTTCCGGTCTGGCCTGAGAACCGATTTTCTTAAGCATGGCGCCCTGTTTGCCGATAATAATGCCTTTGTGAGAATCGCGTTCACAGATAATGGTGGCATCAATATCAATGAGCCTGCTGTTGCGTGCTTTCATCTGATCAATAGAAACAGCGATGCCGTGAGGTACTTCTTCATTCAGGGATCGTAAGGCCTTTTCGCGGATCAACTCTGCAACAATCTGTCTCTCCGGCTGATCCGTAACGGTATCTTCATCGTAGAACTGCGGACCATACGGCAGATATTTCATGATGACTTTGATTAAATCTTCTGTATTGTCCCCTTTAAGTGCAGAACATGGAACGATTTCTGCCAAATCACAGATATCTTTGTATGCGTCGATGCTTTTGAGGATTTCTTCTCTCTTTACGGTATCAATCTTATTGATAACAAGAATAATCGGTGTTTTCGTTTTTCTTAACTGTTCTGCAATATGCTGTTCACCGGCACCGATAAAAGTCGTTGGTTCAACAAGCCAGAGAATGACATCCACTTCACTTAAAGTGCGTTCTGCAACTGTTACCATGTACTCACCCAGTTTGTTCTTGGCTTTGTGGATACCCGGTGTATCCACAAAAACAATCTGGCCTTCTTCGCTTGTGTAAACCGTCTGAATGCGGTTTCTCGTTGTCTGCGGTTTATTGGATGTGATGGCTATTTTCTGTCCGATCAAATGGTTCATTAATGTGGATTTGCCAACGTTCGGACGACCAATCAATGTTGCAAATCCGGATTTATATTGTTGATTCATAAATTCTCCCCTGTTTGATTCTCAAGACATTTTTATATGTCTTATGTTTCCTAAATTGAACTGCTTAAAGCTTTTGAATCACTTGGTATGCTATTGAGTAAGCTGTGCCACGTATTCAAAACGGTCCTTTTCTTCTGTGATCTTGCTTTCACTGCCTACAACGCAGATATGACCGGCTTCAATGACTGACGCAACAGCCTTTGAAAGGCCTCTCAGATCGTCAACAGTTGTTGCAAGAAGCTCATCTCTGTTCTTCTGTATCTGTTCAAAACTGCGTTCCCCGAGAAACGCTGCCAGTGAACGGTTTCCCTTCATAGAAGCTGTCATCGGCAGGTCGATGGCACCAACGGCACCGATGATATACTTCGTCAATTCTCTGTCATCTAATGCCAGAGACCGGACATAGTCGGCTGCATTCGCATAAATATCATAAGTCTTTGCAAGATTCGGATCTCTGTAAGAAGTGAAATAACCATTGCCGCTTGGCGCAAAACCGCACATACAGCCGTATGCACCGCCTTTGACTCTGACATTATTCCAGAGGTATTCATTGCCCAACACATTCTTCAGCACATTCATACTGCCGCTGTAAGCCATACCTGATCCCCCAAAATTGCCTACACAGGCATTATACTGTACCATACCGGATGTGATAAAAGCTTCATTGTGTCTCGGGCATGTGCCGATGGTTTTGACTGCACAGTCGACAGCGCTCATCGGCGCAGTGTATAACTTGCCGGCAAAGGATACGAGTGGCTTTGTACATATCTGCATGCCTTCATGATCAACGGTCATATCCGCCATAAGGTATGCTTTTCTGAAAATCTTCTGACCGATTGTCTGCAATTTATGAATGATTTCTGTTTTTCTGGTGTCATAATCTTTCAGTATCGCACACAAGAACTGATAGAAAGCAATGCCTTCTACGAGTTCTTTGTACCAGCTGCCCTGGTTGAAATAAGACATGGCTCTGTTTACAGCCGTTGAATGACCATTTGACATAAAGCCCATTTCCAGACGGGATTTCAGCTGGTTTAGAATCTCTTTCAGACGCTTCTCATCATCAAAATGGGTATGAAGTAAAATATCTTCAAATAATTCAAACATCTTTGGCACTTTGCTGTACAGGACTTTGCCGGACATTTCAAATCGTGGCTTATAAGTATCACTGCCCTGAAGACCGTAAATGTTCACTGCTGTCCGAAGGCCGCCGGTATATAAATTCACCTCATCTGTCAGTTCCTGATAGGTATAGTGATCTGTGTTCATATTGCCAAGAACTTCTGTCAATATGCCGAGATAAGGAACCTCTTCCGCATCTATATGGGAAATATCAAACAGCAGATCAATATAAGCAATTCGATTAGTTTCAATTTCGTGCTGCAGAATAGCAATACCTTCTTCCGACAACACCTTATTGTAGATAGGTTCAGCCTCTTTGCGGATATCATCAATTGTCAGCAGTGGGATCATTTCAAGGATCTCTTTTGGCGATGGTTCACTCTGATATTGTTTCAATTCTTCGGTGGCTGCAATGAGCTGCTCCAGTTCTTCCTCTGAAAGGGAAGCCTTGTATTCTGCCAGCTGATCAGCCAATGCCTGCTCTTTTCTTGCTGCGAGCCCCTTAGATGGGCAAAGCAGATAAACAGAACAGTGGGTATTATCAATCATATAGTGTCGGATCAAGTCCTCAAAATATCCCTTGGAAAGGCCCTCTCTTAATTCATCATAAACTGCCTGGAATTTCAGATGAACAAAAGGCTTATTGTCATCATAGAGCCAGCTGTCCATTAACTGTAATCCGTACATCAGCCCCTTTGGCCAGCGGCCGAAATCACCTTCTCTTGACTTGAATTCATAATAATTCAAGGCGCCTTCAAGTGTCTTGTGGTTCAGCCCGCCATCTGCCAGCTTCTTTAATTCAGTTTGGATCACCTGAACAATTTCATCTCTGTCTTCTTCATTAATATTCTTGATGATAATGGACAAATATGGCTGTATCAGACTTGTCTCGAACATACCATAGATATCTTCCCCAAAGCCTTTGTCTAAAAGCGCCTGTTTCAAAGGTGCTCCGGGAGCTTCCATCAGTGCATATTCAAGAATCTGAAACCCAAGGCAAAGCTTGGCATCAAGGCTGTCACCAACGACCCAGCTGTATGCCATATAAGCGGCATTGTCTTCTCTGTCATCATTGCCGATCGGGTATTCACCACGGGTGACAGAAGTGTGGGCAAATGGAGCCTGCTTTGCAATAGCGGAATCTACCCGGGTATTATCAAATTGGCACAGGTATGCTTCATCAATAAAAGCCAGTTTCTCTGCCACGTCCATATTGCCATACAGGTAAATGTAGCTGTTGGATGGATGATAATACTTCCTGTGGAAATCCAGAAACTGCGCATAGGTCAGTTGTGGGATGACATCCGGATCACCGCCGGACTCGACACTATAGATGGTGTCCGGGAACAGTGTATCGGTGATCTTTCTATATAAAATCTGTTCGGGTGCCGAAAAAGCGCCCTTCATTTCATTATAGACAACACCATTGTAAATAAGGGGTGCATCCTTGTCTGTTAACTCATAATGCCAGCCTTCCTGTCTGAAGATCTCATCATGAATATAAATATTCGGATGAAAAACGGCATCCAGATAGACATGCATCAAATTCTGAAAATCTGCATCATTGCAGCTGGCAATAGGATAAACCGTCTTGTCCGGATAAGTCATCGCATTCAAAAATGTATTAAGAGAGCCCTTCGCTAATTCTACAAAAGGGTCCTTGGCAGGAAACTTCTCTGAACCGCACAAAACCGAGTGTTCCATAATATGGGCAACGCCGGTACTGTCCTTTGGAGGAGTTCTGAAACCGATATTGAAGGTTTTATTTTCATCATCATTAGCCAGAACAGCGATTCTTGCACCGGTTTTCCTGTGTCTGAGCAGTGCTGCCTGGGATTTGATCTCATCTATATATTCCAGACTGACGATTTCATAGGCCGCCGGAATATGAGTAAATTTGTCTGTCATTTTATGCCTCCTGATCATTTTCGCATTCGTGCCATCTATTATAACACATTTTGATATTAATCGTAAACAAGGGTCATCCTTTTATTATCCGGCCACTAGAAAAAAATATGCAAAAAGCTGCTGCAAAATTGAAAATTCTTCTTCAATCCTGCAGCAGCCGACTTATTGTTTGAAATTTTGCTTGGCTCTGAACAGTTACAGATTAAGCATCGACACTGTAGTTTGGTGCCTCTTTTGTAATGTGAATATCATGCGGATGGCTTTCTTTCAAAGCTGCCGCAGAAATCTTCACGAAACGTCCGTTTTCTTTCAGTTCTTCAATTGTTCTTGCACCGCAGTAACCCATACCTGCACGGAGACCGCCAAGGAGCTGGAATACAGTGTCTTCAACGAAGCCTTTGTAAGCAACACGGCCTTCAACACCTTCAGGAACCAGTTTCTTGGCATCTGACTGGAAGTATCTGTCCTTGCTTCCGTTTTCCATAGCAGCGATAGAACCCATGCCTCGGTAAACTTTGTATTTTCTTCCCTGATACAATTCGAAGCTGCCCGGGCTTTCATCACAACCTGCGAACATGCTGCCCATCATGCAGACATTGGCACCAGCTGCGATTGCTTTTGTTACATCACCGGAATACTTGATACCGCCATCAGCGATAATCGGAATATTGTGTTTCTTGGCTGCTTCATAACAATCCATAACAGCTGAGATCTGAGGAACACCGATACCGGCAACAACACGTGTTGTACAGATAGAACCAGGTCCGATACCAACCTTGACACAGTCGACACCAGCTTCGATCAGTGCTTCTGTTGCTTCTGCTGTGGCAACATTGCCTGCGATAACCTGGAGATCCGGATAAGCATCCTTGACCATATGAACGGTACGAAGAACATTGGCTGAGTGGCCGTGTGCCGTATCGATAACGATAACATCAACATGTGCCTTAACAAGTGCATCTACACGGTCAAGAATATCTGCTGTAACACCAACACCTGCACCGCAGAGCAGACGTCCCTGGGCATCCTTTGCAGACAGCGGATACTTGATCTGCTTCTCAATATCCTTGATTGTGATCAGACCCTTGAGGTTGAAGTTATCATCAACAATCGGAAGTTTCTCTTTGCGGGCCTGACCGAGGATCTTCTTGGCTTCCTCAAGTGTCACGCCTTCCTTGGCTGTAACTAAGCCTTCGCTTGTCATACACTCTTTGATCTTTTTGCTGTAGTCTGTTTCGAATTTAAGATCACGATTGGTCAGAATACCAACAAGCTTCTTGCCCTCTGTAATCGGCACACCCGAAATTCTGAACTTTGCCATCAGACGATCTGCATCTGCCAGTGTATGTTCAGGGGATAAATAAAATGGGTCTGTGATAACGCCATTCTCAGAACGCTTTACCTTATCTACTTCCTCCGCCTGGGCTTCAATAGACATATTCTTGTGAATAATACCAATACCACCCTGTCTTGCCATTGCGATGGCCATGCGGTGTTCTGTAACAGTGTCCATGCCTGCACTCATCAGAGGTACATTTAATCTGATTGTATTCGTCAGCCATGTAGAAATATCTACCTGGTTAGGAATGACTTCAGAATAGGCTGGTACAAGTAAAACGTCGTCAAATGTAATACCTTCGCCGATAATTTTGCTCATTGCATATTCCTCTCTTTCGTTATATAAGTTTGACAACCTATATTCTGTTCAGATCATAAGTTGTCATTGATAGTGACTTGCTTTAATTTTTAAAAAGTTTAACAAACTGTAAAAAAAATGTCAACCATTATTTTATTAGTATTATTAATACTATTTATTTTTCCGCCATGGGGCGACATTTGTCTATCTGCGTCTGACTTTGCCTGGGGAGATTCTGAACATATCATCTAAAAGACGTTCATTAGGTGTAAATTTAACAAAAACCTGCTGATTATTCCAATTCCCTATAATGATGTAATTTGTCAACATAGCATCATTGGCACTGAAATCATAATGACGGTAGTTTGGATTCCCCTTATAGCCATCCAGATCATGGGAATTCTCAGGCGCGATCAATGTCATATGCTCCATAGAAAGGCTGAATATATTCTTTCTCTTATAATCTCCGATCAATGCGTCAATATCCAGATCTCCTGATGTAAAGATATATTCATATTCCCTTTTCTGCATTTTGATCACGAATACAATCAGTGCCCATACCGGAACGATCAAAATGAAAAACATTGGTATGAACATAAAAATGAATATGGATACGACCATTCCTGCCAGTATGGACAGAACCATTTTCACTGTTTCCGGAGTACCTCTCCTGCGTTTGACAAGAACTTCGCAAAAGGCATCTCCATTTGTGCTGTTGTACATCTCGTCTGCTGCTCCTTTGTAATTTTTCTTCTATTATACACGATAAAAGACGCAAGGACAAGCAAAGGGCTGCCGCAATATGCGGCAACCCTCATCTTTTGTAAAAGTATTATGTGATTACATCATACCCATTCCGCCGCCCTGTGGCATTGGAGCTGGCACGTCTTTCTTAATTTCAGCAACTACAGATTCAGTTGTCAGAAGTGTAGAAGCAACACTTGTTGCGTTCTGCAGAGCACTTCTTGTAACCTTTGCAGGGTCAATGATACCTGCTTCTACCATGTTGACATATCTTTCGTTCAGTGCATCGAAACCAACACCAACTTCGCTTTCACGAACTTTGTTGATGATAACAGCACCTTCAAGACCTGCGTTGGCAGAAATATGGAACAGAGGTGCTTCAAGTGCTTTCAGAACAACGCCTGCACCTGTCTTCTCATCACCTTCAAGTGTTGCAGCATATTCAGCAACTTTCTTGGATGCATGAATATAAGCAGAACCACCACCACAGATGATACCTTCTTCAACAGCAGCCTTTGTAGCAGCTAAAGCATCTTCCATACGGAGTTTCTTTTCTTTCATTTCTGTTTCTGTAGCAGCACCTACACGAACAACACCTACGCCGCCAGACAGTTTAGCAAGTCTTTCCTGTAATTTCTCTCTATCAAAATCAGAAGTTGTTTCTTTTTCCTGAGCAGAAATCTGGTCAACTCTGGCTTTGATTGCTTCCGGAGCACCTGCACCATCAACGATGATCGTGTTCTCTTTTGTAACCTTAACGGATTTAGCACGACCAAGCATATCAAATGTTGTATCTTTTAATTCGTAGCCAATTTCAGAAGAAATCACTGTACCGCCTGTCAGAATAGCGATATCCTGAAGCATTTCTTTTCTTCTGTCACCATAGCCAGGAGCCTTAACAGCAACAACTTTGAATGTACCTCTTAAGCTGTTCAGTACAAGTGTTGTCAATGCTTCACCTTCTACATCTTCAGCAATGATGAGTAACTTCGCACCGTTCTGAACAATCTGTTCAAGTACAGGCAGAATTTCCTGAATGTTGGAGATCTTCTTATCTGTGATGAGGATGTATGGGTTGTCAAGTTCAGCAACCATCTTGTCCATATCTGTGCACATATAAGCGGACAGGAAACCTCTGTCAAACTGCATACCTTCTACCAGATCAAGTTCTGTATGCATTGTCTTGGATTCTTCAATTGTGATAACACCGTTGTTTGTAACCTTTTCCATAGCATCTGCAACCATTTCACCGACACTGTCATCACCGGCGGAAATAGCAGCAACTCTTGCAATCTGAGCCTTGCCTGTTAATGTAGAGCTCATCTCTTTGATAGCGTCTACAGCAACTTCTGTTGCTTTCTGCATACCTTTTCTCAGGATGATTGGGTTAGCACCTGCAGCCAGATTCTTCATACCTTCATTGATCATAGCCTGTGCAAGAACAGTTGCTGTTGTTGTACCATCACCTGCTACATCGTTTGTCTTTGTAGCAACTTCTTTGACAATCTGAGCACCCATGTTCTCAAAAGGATCTTCAAGTTCGATATCTTTGGCAATTGTAACACCATCATTTGTAATTAATGGAGCACCAAAAGATTTGTCAAGGACAACATTTCTTCCTTTTGGTCCAAGTGTTACTCTAACTGTATCTGCAAGCTGATTCACGCCTGCTTCCAGGGCTTTTCTAGCCTCTGCGCCATATTTAATCTCTTTAGCCATTGTAATTACCTCCAAATCTATAATTCAAAAATATAGGAATAAGTCTGTCTGAGTAAATGATTATTCTACAACTGCAAGAATATCATTCTGTCTTACGATGATATATTCTTCGCCATCCAGCTTCACTTCTGTACCGGCATATTTAGAATAAATAACCTTCTGTCCAACAGCTACCTGCATTGTAACTTCCTTGCCATCAACAACACCGCCAGGACCTACAGCAATAACTTCTGCTTCCTGTGGCTTCTCTTTAGCCTGACCAGCTAAAATAATACCGGATTTAGTCTTTTCTTCTGCTTCGCACTGTTTTAATACAACTCTGTCACCTAATGGAACTAACTTCATATTAATATGCCTCCTTGATATTCTAATGGATATATAATCATCATTATCATTTGCTAGCACTCACCTGATTTGAGTGCTAATCGATGGTTATATATTATTTAATTTTTCTAAAATGTGCAACTTTATTCAGAGGTGATTATATGCTGATATTATACTATTACCTCATTATTTCTCTTAAATACTCACTATATCTCTCATTTTTAAATTGTTAAATTGAGTAAAAACCCAAGAACAACTTTTGTATTAGAAGAACTTGCATTCAGCCAAAAGGAGTATGCT
>OGCO01006369.1_pt1 | contig 10508 bp, 8 predicted proteins | sample 1570171 | NCBI WGS metagenome assembly OGCO01 (sample SAMEA4370583, study PRJEB24528) | human gut metagenome | reverse complement strand
AACGATCAGTCTGATCGAGGATGGCACGCTGGTCATAGGAGTACTGACGCAGCAGGCACTTTTTGAGAAGACGATCAGTAATATGGTCGAGGTGAAGAGCCGTGGAGCCTATCTTATGGGACTGACCAGTTATGGAAAATACGGAGTGGAAGATACGGCGGACTTCTCTGTTTATGTTCCGAAGACAGAGCAGTATTATATGATCTTCTGGACCCGTTCTACGGTGATCCCGGTGGAAAAGGCTGGCTTTTACAGGGGAACTCCCAGCCAGTTCAAAGCCTTTCTGGAGAAAAAATGCCAGAAGACCATTATGAAAGCCAGATAAGAAAATAGGAGAAAATCATGGGAATTAAGATAAAAAAGGATACAATGCCGCGCCTGGAGGACCTTCCGGTGCTGAAGATCCGGTACACAATGGCGATCCCGCTGATCGGTATTGTGGACATCCTCACAATGGGGAGCTTTTACGCCAATCCGGTCACAGACGGACATATAATGCTGAAGATCTTTTATGTGATCAACGCCCTGATCGGAGGGACCTTTGCTTACTGGGGGCTCAGATGGAAGACCACGGTGGACGGGAAAAAGATCCGTGTCCGCCCGGCCTTCAGTGCCGCAAAGGAGCTGCCGTTTACGGAAATCAAAAAAGCGGTGCTTCATAAGAAAAAGAAAAATGGTTCGCTGATGTATTACACGCTGATAGACAGCAAAGGCCAGGAGATTGTGAAGCTTTATCCCACCATGAAGGACAGCGCCATGCTCCTGGAGCGGCTGAAACGGCTGAAGGTGCGGATCGAAGAGGTAAACGACCGGTAGAGGAATGGACGCCGGAAATCTGCGTATACTACCTTTGAATACGGAAAAGGAGGTATATGCGATGACGAGACTGGAATGTACCGTGGCAAGCTGCGTCCATAACTCGGAAAAGTGCTGCTGTAAACAGGGGATCCTGGTGGAGGGAGTCAATGCCAGGGAAAGCTGTGATACCTGCTGCGGAAGCTTTGAGGAAAACCGCGGAGGCCTGTTCAAAAACCTGTTTAAGACGCCGGAAACCAGGCTTCAGGTGGACTGCGACGTTCTGAACTGCCTGTATAACGACGATCATCAGTGCCGTGCAGAGAGGATCTCGATCCTGGGAGACGGAGCCAGGGCTGTGGGCCAGACTGAGTGCGGCAGCTTTAGAGAACGGTAGGCAGAAAAAATGGAGACAGGGATTCTGCAGGCGGCCGGGGACAAGAGCCCCGCGCCGCTTTGGCAGAGTCCTTTTTTGTTTTATGGACATCGTCTGTTTTTGGAACAGGTATTTAAACAAGGTCCATTGATTTTCTATTGACAGGATGCTGCATTATTTTTGAAACCAGACTTTTCAAGTGAGAAGGTCTGGTTTTTTTATTTCATTGGCTCGCTTTGCAGGCCAGGAGGCGGACAACTCCATTGACGTTTACATTAGAGACGAGCATATGGACGTATTGGAAGACAGTGGGAAAAGACCTTTACAGAGAAGCCTTCGGTATTCACAAAAGAAACGGGTATGACCAAGACGCTTACAGGAAGCTGACTGTTTCATCACGAAAGAATGATCAGACGTGAAGGGATCAAAAGCTGGGGCTTAGGATGAAAACGCGGCATAAAATAGATTATGTACAACATTAGGCCTTTCTCCCTCTAATAACTTTGATTATATCATTTAAAAATGGCTATATCAATATGAAATACTGACATTTACATACAAAAACTTTATGATATGGCCGTTTTACTTCCCATAATCTATTTTATAGGAACTCCAGCCTTTTGTGCCTGTAAAAAGTCCAGAACCGTAGCTGGTCAGGACATCAATGATAGGGGGGTGAGAATATGGACCGCGTTATGCAAAGGGCCGGCCCTATGATGCGGGGATCATAATGGAGGACGGAGCAGGACCTCCGGCAGACGGTATCTGAGCTCCTGAAGGCAGAAAAGAAAATAGAAAAGGGTGAGGAGGAGAGAAATGAAAAGCGATATAAAGCGATTAGTGAAAAGAAGCACTGCTGGTTTTCTGGCGGTTTGGATGGTTTTTGGAAACAGCATATCGGCGTTTTCTAATGTTGAAGCCGGTTCTGGAAGAGCAGGCCAGAAGAAGGAAGAAACCGTGTCCACAGCTTTGGATGCGGTAAAGAAGAAAACGCCCAAAATGGTGACCTCTTCCAACGCGGAGAAGAAAAATGTCCTATCCGCAGAGGTGGGCAGCATGGAGATCCAGATCCGGGAGAAGACCGCTGGCGCTCTGGAACAGGCGGAAGCTCTGGAGGTATATGACCTGGGGCAGGACGCCGCTGTGGAGGCGGCTCTTTTGGAGAAGCTTGAAGAAGGCGAGGAGCTGGCCGGCTATGTGGCCCTTGATATTAGTCTCTTTGACGGCGAGGGCGCGGAGATCGAGCCGGATGGCAATGTCAATGTGGAGGTCAGCGGCATTGAAGCTCCCGAGGAATACGATGATGTTATGATCGTTCATCTGGAGGAGAGGGAACATCCGGGAAAAATGCGTCCCATGGGCGTAAACCGTCCCAATCTTCCGATGACAGCAGCCCATAACGAGGAGGAGGGCGTCTATGACGCCACTGTGGTAACGGAAGGCATAAAGGATGAAATTGAGAAGTCCGACAGGATCACCTTTACGGCAGAATCGTTTTCCTCTTATGTGATTACCTTTATTAAATCTGCAACGGAGTATCAGGATGTGGATGTTTTCCTCATGGATACCCGGACAGGGGCCGAGTTTACAGCTGCTGCGGACAATCTTCAGATCACCGTCGACGATGACGGTATCGAAATCCTGAAACTGGTGGAAGGAAACCAGATGGGACAGATTGAAAAAACTGACGAGGTGTCTCCTGACGGAGAAGCGGTCTATATGTCCTACGCCTATGCGTCCACGGATGAAGAGGGAAATGACCGTATTACCCATGTGAATTTTGCGGAGATTGAAGGGAAGGATCAAGCGGCGCTTTATCTTTGGTACGATCATCTGGATACTCTCGAGATCCCCGTTGAAGTGTATCTGGAGGGCAGTCCTGCCGATGAACAGTATGAATTTACGATCGTGGCAGGGACGATCCGAAACAATGCAGAGGCCGTTTTAAATGACGCAGGTCTGACGGAAGGTGTGGGAAACTACGCCTTTGAGAAGGCCGTTGTGCATAGGGAAGAGGATGGCGAGGAGCAGGAAATCGAAATCGTTTCCAGGATCGGAAACACGATCTATTACAGTACAAAAGTCAACAACGGCGTGGTTGGAAACTTTAAGGAAGGCAGCGGAAGAACGATCCGCCTTTATTATAAAGAGGCGTATAAGGTGACTCTTACTGTTACAGCCGCTTCCGGGACAGAAACTAATATTGGAAACACGGTGAATGGACAGTATGTGGGAGATACTATTGAGATCGACGTTGCGAAAAACGGAGCCTTCAATATCCCCATTACCATTGCCCAGGGATATGCAGTGAAAGTGGAATGTACTGAGGATCCTGCCTTGGATTACAACTCCGCCGATGCGCCCAATCATCTGAGGGAATATACGATCAACGGAACGAACCTTACAGAGGATATAGGAATCAATATCACCTTTTCGAAACCGGCGCTGACGTTTACATATGATTTTTCCAACGAGAGTATTTTCCATAACACTACGGTGGAGATATCTCAGGGTGGAAGCTGGCAGGAAGCTGGTAAAACGGGAACGATTCCGGTTCCTGAAGGAGACGACTCACTGTCGATTCGATTGAATCCCAACTCGGACTCCTTAGGATCAGTTTGGATTTTTGATGCGCTTGCCGTCAATGACCAGGCTCTGATGATACCGGTGGATCCGGGATTTTTGTCAGGAAGCTGGAATTCTGAGGAAAACAGTGAATTGTTTGACACGGCAGGAAAGAAAATTGCTGACATTACCATAACAGTAGATAGAGGATTCTTTTCTCGCAACAGAATATATACGATTGCATTCAGCAATATCAAGTGTCCCTTAAAAATGACCGGCGGCAGTATGCGGGAATACTTTGATCAGCAGGCGATCCTGTATGAGAAGGGAGATGGGCTTCAGGTATCCTGGGCATATAACGATGGCGGAGTAGATAGCGCCGCTTCGATTGAGAAGGGCGATGCCATTGAATTTAACCAGAATGTTACCTATTATATCGATCCGGATTGGGGTTGGTATATTGATCAGGTGGTCGTATCTCCACAGAACGAAAATGGTGATCCCGTGAATCTAACCGATCAGCTTGCACCCATTGACGTAGACGGAAAATGGTATGACAGGAAGAAGGTTACGATGAAATTTGCCGGTTGGGCCGATACGGATGCAGAGACTCTTGTACGGATCACATCGAAGGAAATCAACTATCAGTTTGTATGGAACAATGGAGGGGCGCAGGTTCCCTTGAGTGATTCCTTTACTTTGCCAGGAGATGATTCTCTTTCCCAGCCGCTGTATAGCAACGTGATTCCAGACGAGACGGCAACGCCTGAAGGAAAGGTATTCCAGGGCTGGACGTTGGGAACTGGTGATACACATATTCACTGGGGGAATGAGTCAGTTTCCCGAACGGAACTGCTGGAAGCGATGAAAGCTGGCATTCTTACCATGGAGTATCCGCCGACAGCGGCTGAAACCGTTAAGATCCTTCTTACTCCCCAATATGTGGAGGCGGCTCAGGCAGATACCATTCCGTATTCCGTAGAAATCTATCTTAGAAGCGAGAGTGGAATGAAGGTAGGAACCTTTGAGTATCGGGGTATAGCCGGTACGGCTATTGAGGAAGGGGCCTACATTGAGCGGCCTGAAATCAAAGCGGTAATCGATCAGAATAAAGACGAGTATCCGGAGAAAGAAATCATAGGAATTGAAAGTCTTTCTAATACGGATAATGTGGTGAAGATCATCCTTAAAAAAGAATATGTACAGATTCACACAGTAGTAGAAGCAGAGGGGAACGTAAGTCATGGAAATTATCAGTATGGCAGCGATATCTTTGAGAATGAGGATTTGATGGTTCGGAGCGGTGATACGATTAGGTTAAAAATAGTTCCTGATGAGGGGTATACGATCGGGCAGCTGTTTATTGGCGGAACGCGCCAAACCATTGATCGCAGCAAAATCGATGAAGATGGAAACTATGAAATTGAATATACTGTTTCTGAAACTGCAACTATTTGTACTTCCTTTGCGGCGGACGTAAACGGCAACGGAGAGCCCGATGAGACGGAAACCACATATTCCATCACCTACGCTGCCGGTACAGCTGGTACAAATGCGCAGAATATGCCACAGAATGAGACAGACATCTTAAGTGGAACAACGAAGACCCTCCCGACAACGGAACCGACGTGGACAGGCCATGTATTTGCAGGCTGGACCAGTGATGAAGTACAGGCAACCACCGGGAACTTTATCATGCCGGAGGCTAACGTAACCTTTACTGCCGCCTGGAAAGTAGACGCAAACGGAGACGGCGAGCCGGACGATACGGAAGCAAAGTATTCCATCACCTACTCTGATGGCGAAGCGAAGGGTGCAGCACAGGGAATGCCTGCGAAGGCTGAAAACATCTTAAGCGGAACTACTCAGACTATCTCTGCTGCTGTACCGACCTGGACAGGCCATGTATTCACGGGCTGGACCAGTACGGACGTAACGGAGACTGCCGGAAACTTTACGATGCCGGAGAAGGACGTAACCTTTACTGCCCTCTGGAAGGAGTATAGCAGTGGCGGATCCAAAGAAGATGATGATGACGATGACGCGTCAGAAGAAAATGGCAGCGGCAGCTCCAGAAAACCCATCGAGGCTCAAAAGGGCCAGGTTGTCAATGCGGCGGGAAAGACTGGGGAGTGGCTCCTGGAAGGAAACCAGTTCACAGAACAAAATGGGTATATTCCCTCGAGAGAATATCTGAAAATTGATGGAAACATTTACGGCTTCTACTCCAGAGGATATGCCATTGGATCTGAACATGGCCACTACTACACCAGTGAAGCCATTGCGGCAGCCGGAGGCTATCGAGATGCTCAGGGAGCCTGGAATCTGAACGGCTGGTGGATCCGTTACAGTGATGGTACGTATCCACACGGACAGTGGGAGTACCTGACCTACAATGGACGTTCAGACTGGTATTACTTCGATGAAGACGGCTGGATGGAAGACGGCTGGTTCCAGTGGGAGGATCACTGGTACTATCTGCATACAGAGTATGACGGCTTCCGGGGCCATATGTATACAGGCTGGCACGAGATTGGCGGGAAATGGTATTATTTCCGCACAGATCAGGACGGCGGCACGCCTGGAGCTATGATGACCGATGCAAGGACGCCGGACGGCTTTTATGTTGGAGAGGATGGCGCCTGGATTCAGTAATGTTGAAGGTCTGGAACTGGTAAAACAGGCGGAAGAGGCCCTTTTATGGCAAAGAAAAGTCCATAAAGGGGCCTCTTCCCTGTTCCTGGTGATAAAAACGCCGTTTTTTTTGGGGAAAAGTAGTTGACAACGCATTGGAAATATAGTATAGTTACATAGGTTGTGAAAGCAGCCCACAGGAAAGCAGGTATCCGCCTCACCCTGGCACGAGCAAGTGACCCGGGTTCATACAGAATTGGTTTCATAATCATGCAGCAGCATGCAGAACCGATGCAGTTAATGAGCGGATAGTTTACTATCTGCTTTTTCTTTTCTATTTTGTCGATATTAAAATGAGTATGGAGGTGCACGGCTATTAGCGAGTTAATGATTAACGAACAGATTCGTGATAAGGAAGTTCGTCTGATTGGTGAAAATGGAGAGCAGCTTGGGATCATGTCTGCAAAGGATGCCTATAAGATGGCCAGAGATGCAGAGCTTGATCTGGTGAAGATCGCGCCGACAGCAAAGCCGCCGGTGTGCAAGATCATTGATTACGGCAAATATAAGTATGAGATGATCCGTAGGGAAAAAGAAGCGAAAAAGAAGCAGAAGGTCATCGAAGTGAAAGAAGTCCGTCTTTCTCCTAATATCGATACCAATGACCTTAACACGAAGGTTGGTTCCGCAAGAAAATTCATCGAAAAAGGCAATAAGGTCAAGGTTACGCTCCGGTTCCGCGGACGTGAGATGGCCCATATGAATCAGACCAGATACATCCTGGATGATTTTGCCGAGAAACTTGCTGATATCGCAGTCGTTGACAAGCCTTCCAAGGTAGAGGGAAGAAGCCTGGTAATGTTTTTAACTGCAAAAAAATAGGGATAATTTTAAGGAGGAATTTACAATGCCTAAAATGAAAACAAGCAGAGCAGCTGCAAAGCGTTTCAAAAAGTCCGGAACAGGTCTGTTAGTAAGAAATAAAGCTTACAAATCCCATATCTTAACTAAGAAATCTACAAAGCGGAAAAGAAATCTTAGAAAAGACATCGTTACTGACAGCACAAACAGCAAGGTAATGAAGAAGATTTTACCGTACTTATAATAGATTCGGGATTAAGAAGGAGGAAAATAAGCAATGGCAAGAATTAAAGGCGGCTTAAATGCCAAGAAGAAACATAACAGAGTGCTGAAGTTAGCCAAGGGTTACAGAGGCGCACGTTCCAAACAGTATAGAGTAGCAAAGCAGTCCGTAATGAGAGCTTTAACCAGCTCCTATGCAGGAAGAAAAGAGAGAAAGAGACAGTTCAGACAGCTGTGGATCGCTCGTATCAACGCTGCTGCCCGTATCAATGGCCTTTCCTACAGCAAATTCATGTATGGCTTAAAGCAGGCCGGCGTTGTTATGAACCGTAAGGTATTATCCGATATGGCTATCAACGATGCAGAAGGATTTGCAAAGTTAGCAGAGCTTGCAAAGAGCAAGCTGGCTTAATAAGAAAAAGAAATACGCCGTTTCCTTTTCCGGTGAGACCGGATCAGGAAGCGGCTTTTTTTAATCCTGTATTTCTTCAAAAAAATGTGTCCAGACACGGAAAAAGCTTTGGGGCATCCGCTCGATGGGGCTCTCCGGGGTCCATAGGAGCCAGATGGTAAAATTTCCCTGTTCCTCCTGGATCGGAAGGCTCACCAGCTCCGGATCGCTGCTGGGAAGATTTTTATTCAGAAATGCGATCCCGGCGTTGTGTTTTAAAAGCCGGAGCAGGCTGGAAAACTGGTCCACATGGAAGGCATAGGAAAATTCCTTTCCGCGTTTTTTATAAACGCTCTTCAGAAGCTGGGTATTCAGATCGTCACCGGCGTATCCGATGACAGGGCAGGAGGTCAGCTCCTCATAGGAAACCAGGCCTTTTTCTGCCAGGGGATGGCAGCGGGACATGGTGACGTATCTGTGGCAGCTGGTATGCAGCTTCAGGCTCCTCAGATCGGGATCCGGCGCATCGCGCATGGCCAGGACCGCGTCCAGGGAGGAATCGCGCAGCATAGACAGAAGGAGCGGAACCGTACGGTTGGTCGTCTGAAATTCCAGATCGGGAAACTGCTTTTTTAGCTCAAAGTAAAGATCCAGCCAGTAAAATTCGTTGAGCACCACTGGAATGCCCAGACGGAGAGGACGGCTGATGGAGAGGAATTGTTTCATCTCCTCTGCCAGCCGTTCAGTCTTTTTCAGGATCTCGCTGCACTGATCCAGAAAAAAGGAACCGGCGGCGTTGGGGGCAAGTCCTTTGGAGCTCCGATCAAACAGCGGGATAGAAAGCTCTTTTTCCAGGGCGCGTATGGCCATGGAAATGGTGGATTGGGAGACGTTTGCCGCCTGGGCGGCCTTTAGGGTACTGCCGCAGCGGCAGACCTCCATAAAATACTGCATTTGTAAAAGAGTCATAGCACTCCTTTCTGTCGGAAGAAGATCTGAATGCATTTATTATACAAGAAAAAGCATATGGTATCAATAGAATTGATACTATTATGAATTATATATGTTTCACAAAGCCTGAGAAATATGAGATAATCTGCACATAAACAAAAACGAAAAAGCATAAAAATTGTGCACTTTCACAATGCATGTACCCGGGGGAGAGAGGAAGCAGTGATTATGCAAAAACAAAAGGAGAAATGTCATGATTGCTGTAATTGGCCTTATTATGTTTGCGGTGTCCTCATATCTGGCGCTGAGCAAAAAAATGCATCTCATGGTACCCTTTGTGGTCGTACCTGTGATCGCCGGACTTTTCTGCGGTTTTTCCCTCCCTGAGGTTTTGAATTTTGCTGCCGAAGGAGTTACGGGAACCTTCAATTCAGTCCTTCTCTGTATCTTTGCGGTCCTGTACTTCAGTGTGCTGTCCGAGACGGGGATGTTTGATATTATGGTAAACCGTCTGGTGGGGATCACCAGGGGGAATATTTACATCGTTATGGTGGTAACGGTCCTTGTGGCTTTCATCGGCCATCTGGACGGAGCCTACAATACCACATACCTGATCGCAATTCCGGCTCTGGCCCCGCTTTATAAACGACTCAATATAGACCGGCGGAGCCTGGTGCTCCTGGTATCCCTGGCGGCAGCGCCCATGACGGCCATGGCCTGGGGACAGCCGACGAAAATGACGGTTTTTGATCCGTCCATCGATCCGGTGGTCATGGCTTCCAGCCTTTATCCGGTGGTGGCGATCATGCTGGGGCTTGCTGTGGTCACCTCTCTGGGCTTTGGCTATTACTATTCTAAAAAGAATGCCTCTGAGATCGCTCTGCTGAGAAAGAGCTTTGAAAATGGAGGCGGAAGCCAGAAGGTGGATTTTTCGGATAATCCTCTGGCACGTCCAAAGCTTTTCTGGGCTAATTTTGCGCTGTTTCTTGGCTCCCTGGCTTGCTTTATGTTCATGACCAGCGTAAAAACATATGTGCTGTTCATGGTATTCTCATGTGCGGCGCTGCTGCTCAACTACCATACTCAGAAGGAGCAGAGCCAGATCATCCGCAAGCATTCGGCTACCATGCTGGCCCCGGCGATCCTGTTTTTGGGGATCGGAATCATGGTCGGGATCCTGAACGGAACGGGAATGGTAACGGCTATGGTGGATGCTGTCCTTGGCATCGTTCCGGAATCTATGGCAAGATGGACGCATGTTTTATACGCGATCCTGATCCTGCCGCTGGAGATCTTCATCCCATATCAGGCCTTCCAGAGCATGAACCCGCTGCTTCTGGGTATTGGAGCAGGCTGCGGCCTGACTGGCTACCAGGTGTTAACGTGTATGAATATTTCCTATCTGAATCCATGTTCCCCGCTGGTGGCTGCGGCGAACCTGGCCTGCGAGCTGGCAGAGGTGGATATCATCAAGCAGGTGAAGTTTTCTGTACTGTTCTGCCTGGCATTTAATACCATCGGAGTTCTGATCTGCGTGGCCCTTGGACTGGCGTAAAATATAATGAACGAATGTCCGGCCGGCGCTGCCGGCCGGGAAAAGAAAGGAATGATAACGATCATGAGTAAAGAAGTAAAGGTAACGCCAATGGATACTGTAAATAATGCCAGGACCATGCCCTGGAAGGTGGCCATCGAGCCGTTCCGGGTGGCTCC
>OGCO01006368.1_pt1 | contig 10509 bp, 10 predicted proteins | sample 1570171 | NCBI WGS metagenome assembly OGCO01 (sample SAMEA4370583, study PRJEB24528) | human gut metagenome | reverse complement strand
CGATTTTGAGTTGTCAAAGTCGCTTTCGGAAATAAACGTGTCGTAGCCGTCAAGAACTTTTCTTATTTCCGCATAACCTTTTTTTGTGTCCTCGCTTCCGTCCTCGCTGCCGAGCGTGATGTCAAAAAGCGCACAGCCGTCCTTGTAGTGGTCTTCGGTGTCGTCAAAATCCACCATATCCACATATTTTATGTCTTTAATTTTCTCACAGAGGGCGTCCGCTTTGTCGTATGTAATGTTTGCAACCATAACACGCGAGGTTGAAAACGTTACGAATTCATCCTCCATAAGCGAGAGTCCCTGCCGTGTTTCGGTGTCGGACGGGAGGTATTCGGTAATGTCGTTGCACACCTTTACCCAGTTTTTGGAGAAAAGTGAGAAAACAACCGCGATTGCATATATAAGCATCACAATGTTGCGTTTGTCAACAATCAGCGACGCTGCCTTTTCCATAAAAGTTTTTTCGCCGGTTCCTTTTTTCATATCTTCAATGCCTTTCATAAAAATACTAAAAATGATATAATATTATATTACATTTTTTCAAAAAAATCAACAGACAAAAAAAGCTTTATGCACAAAAAAGCACATAAAGCCATAAAACTATTTTTCCGCAAGCGTTTTGAGCGCGTCGGCAATGCTGTTGTCAAACAAAATCCCGGTCTTTTCGATGATGGGTTCAAAATCGCCTTTCATATCGTTGTCAAGCCATTCCGACAAAAGCCCCATAAGCGCGCAGGTGTAAAATCCCGCAATAAAATTTTTGTCGCTTTCCGAAATGTTCAGATTTTCGGATTTCAAATTTACAAATTCAATTACAACATTGTAAATAATTTTTTTAAAGTATTTTACAAGATAAAACGACTTTGACGATTTGTGCAGATTTAGTATCGTGCGTCTGTTTTCCTTTGCAAACTTCGACGCGTACGAAAGTCCCTCGTTCCAGGTTCGGTGCGTCTTGTGCGCGGTCACGATTTTTTCGGTTTCCTCTTGCAGAATTTCCTCGGTGAGCGCATAAATATCCTCAAAATTATAATAAAACGTGTTGCGGTTTATTCCGCATTCGTCGGCAATGTCCTTGACTGTTATGTTGTCGAAAAGGGTAGCGCCGAGCAAATTTAAAAAAGCCTTTTTGATTTCCGTTTTTGTATCTCTCGGCATTTTGCGCCTCCGTTTAAGAATTTTATTTATGTCAAAATTTTATGCCAAAATTATTTTTTAATGCACGAAAATACACTGTCGATGTATTCGGTGTCGATTTTCTTTGTAAACAAGCTTACAAGCGGTGTCACAACAAACGAAATTGCCATTGCAATAACGCCCAAATCCTGGCTGATTGATGCCGCCGCGGCAAATCCGTCTTTAATTCCGAGCGACGACATTTTGAAAATGCTCACGCCGGCAACCGTCAAAAGACCGGATAAAAGTCCTGCCCACGCACCGCATTTTGTAATTTTTTTGCTGTAAAGTCCCCATATGTAAGGTCCTATAAAGCAACCTGCGACAAGTCCCCACGAGAACGACATAAGCTGCATAATAAACGCGATTTTCATTGACGCGATTACAAACGAAACCGCGATAAACACAAAGCATATGCTTCGCATCAAAATCATCTGATGTTTTTGGTTAACGTTTCGTTTTACCGTCGGCAAAAGGTCTACAACTATCGCCGAGCTTGACGTAAGCACCACCGACGAAAGGGTGGACATTGACGCCGAAAGCACCAAAAGAAGAATGAGTCCGAGGACGATATTTGTGAAAATGTTTCCCGAAAGCGCCGTGACAAGCATTGTCGGCACAACCGCGTCGTAATTTCCGCCGTCGGGGAGGGTGTTGTTTAAGTAAAGACGTCCGAACGTTCCCGTAAGATATGCACCGATTCCGATTACAAGCGCAAAAACGGTAGAAACCACCGCCGCTTTGGGAATATCTTTTTCGTCGTTTATAGCGTAATATTTATGTATCATCTGAGGAAGTCCCCAGGTTCCCACACTTGTGAGAATTACGTTCATAGAAAGGAACGAAAGCATATTTCCGCCCGTGAGCTAAACAAGGTTTTTGCCCTCGGGAACGATTTCCGAAAGCTTTCTCATACCTTCGCTAAATCCGCCGACAATCGGGTTTTTGATGACGATTGCCACCATAACAACCACGCCGACGAGCATTATAATGCCCTGAACAAAGTCGGTAATGACCGCCGCAACGTATCCTCCCAAAACAAGGTAAACCGCCGTCAAAACCGCGATTATAAGCATACATACGGTGTTTCCGTTTTCACCGAAAATCGGGAAAATCTGCGAAAACATATATCCCAAGCCTTTGTACGGCACGAGAAAAACAAATATAATTATCGCCGCGTAAATTTTCATAGCTTTTGAATTATAGCGTCCCGCAAAAAATTCGGGCATTGTGGACGCTTTCAAATGGTGCGACATAAGACGCGTTCTTTTTGCGAGCAAAAACCACGCCAAAAGGCAGCCCACAAGCGCGTTGAAAATGCCTATCCAAATTCCTGCAATGCCTACCGTCCAGCCTGTTTTACCTGCGTAGCCGATAAAAATTACCGCCGAAAAATACGACGTTCCGTACGCAAATGCACTGATCCACGGACCGATATTTCTGCCTCCGAGCAAAAATCCCTCCATAGTGCGCGAGCGTTTGGACGTGTAAATGCCTATCGCCGCCATAAAAACCACGAAAATTGCCAATAAAACTGCCGCTACCGTTTGTGTCATAATAAACCTCCGTATCACCATACTGCCTTAAAATTTCTTTTGTGCAATGTCAAATTTTTGCACAAATCTACATTTTATATTCTACAATAAAGTTCACGATTTGTCAAACAAATTTCGAGCAATATATCAATATTTGCAATGTTTTCTGTCAATATTTTAAATGAATTTTAAAAATTATTGTGTTATATTTATAACATAGGCAACCGAAAGGAGAAGTTAACTATGAAAAAATTTATGGGAGAAGATTTTCTTCTTGAAAACAAAACCGCAAAACACCTGTACGAAGATTACGCAAAAAATATGCCGATTTACGACTATCACTGTCATCTTTCGCCCAAGGAAATTGCGGAGGATAAAAAATATGAAAACATAACCGAAATATGGCTTTACGGCGACCATTACAAATGGCGTTTTATGCGCAGTATGGGCGTTGATGAAAAATACTGCACGGGTGACGCGTCGGACTACGAGAAGTTTTTGGCATATGCAAAATGCGTGGCATATGCGGTAGGAAATCCGCTTTATCACTGGACACACCTTGAACTTCAGAGATTTTTCGGTATTTACGAACCGTTGAACGAAAAAACCGCGCCCGAAATTTGGAAAAAGGCGAATGAAATTATAAAAAGCGGTGATTTTTCCGCACAGAAACTTATCGAAAAATCGAATGTTTATCTTATCGGCACGACCGACGACCCCGTTGACAGCCTTGAATATCACGAAAAACTCAAAGATTTTTCGGTAAAGGTTGTTCCGGCGTTCCGTCCCGACAAGGCGGCGAACGTTGAAAAAAGCGACTTTGCCGATTACATAAAGCTTTTGGAAAAGGCGAGCGGTGTTAAAATTGAAAAATTTGCCGATCTTGAAAAGGCAATTTCAAGCCGTATGGACCATTTTGCAAAAATGGGAAGCAAAATTTCCGACCACTCGGTAAGCTTTGTTCCGTTTAAAAAAGCGAGTGAAGGCGAGCTTGACGAAATTCTTGCAAAAGCGCTTAACGGCGGTGAAATTTCATCGGACGACGAAGAAAAATACAAAACCGCATTTTTGACTTTCTGTGCGCGCGAATATGCAAAACGAGGCTGGGTTCTTCAGCTCCACATTGCGGCGCTTAGAAACAACAACGCAAGAATGTTTGCAAAACTCGGTGCGGACACGGGCTTTGACTCGATAGACGACAACAAAATCGCGCAAAAACTGTCGCAGTTTATGAACGAACTTGACAAAGACGATTTGCTGCCGAAAACAGTTTTGTATTCGCTCAATCCCACCGACAACTACACAGTCGGAACAATGCTCGGAAACTTCCAGGGAGGCGGTGTAAAGGGCAAAATTCAGATGGGTTCTGCTTGGTGGTTTAACGACAACATCGACGGTATGGTGTCGCAGATGAAAGCTCTCGGCAACCTCGGCGCGCTCTCGTCGTTCATCGGTATGCTCACCGACTCGCGAAGCTTTTTATCGTATCCCAGACACGAATATTTCCGCAGAATTTTGTGCAATATTATAGGCACGTGGGTTGAAAACGGCGAATTTGCAAACGACGAAGATGTTTTGAAAGAAATAATCGAGGGCATTTCGTTTAACAACGCAAAAGAATATTTCGGAATTTAACAAAATAAACAAAATTACAAAAATTCACAAAAAACGGTATATCTTTAGTCCCACCCCGATAAGGAAACATTGGTTTTGAAATCCGTATTTTAAGTTTATACGTCGTCAAAAAGACACCGTATACGTCAGTATTACGTTGTCTTTTTTTCTTGTCTAAAGCTTAAACTACAATTTTCAAAACTGCTTTGCACCCTGAAAACAAAATTTTTTGACGAAGTTCAAGGCAAAAAAGCGAGTAATCCTGTCGGATTTCGAGCTTTTTTAACGCAGAAATTCGCAAAAAAGATGTTTAACAGGGCAATGCTTCCTTACCGGGTTGGGGCTTTTTTGCCGTTCCGTTTTAAATTTAATTAAGTTTTTTTCCGCATTTCTGGCAGAAATTCGAGTCGGGTGCATTTTCAAATCCGCATTCGCACACCTTTTTTGCCGTGTTCTGCTCGCCCTGCTCCTGTGCCCTTATTTCGTCAAGACGTCTTTTGTGCGCCTTAATTTCGTTAATTTTCTGCGTAATCCCGTCGCAGTCCGTCTTAACCGCGTCGGGAACTTCTTCGCCCGTCATATACATATTGTAAATTTTCACGCCGATTTCCTGCGCGATTTTAAGTTTTTGCTCTTTACATTCGTTTATCGCGCCGTCAAGCCGCGATTTCTCCAAAAGCTCCTTTGAGCTTTCGGTAACCGACGAAACGCCCTTGTTAACCTCGTATACAACCCTGTCAAAAAAATTTGCCATAATCTTTTCACTCCCAAATTAAAAATATAGTCTAAAATACAACCTCACAGCGGTATATCGGCTGACCTTTTTCCGAAAAAAGCTTTTCGTATTCGGTCATAACATTGCCCTCAAATCCGCTTTTATGAAGATTTAAAGTGATGTTTTTCATTTTAAGCCCGAAATCCGCAAACGAATTTAAGGAAAACTCAAAAAGGTCTGTGTTGTCGGTTTTAAAATGAAGTTCACCGCCGTCTTTTAAAATGTTTTTGTAAATTTCAAGAAAATTCTTATGCGTGAGCCGTCTTTTTGCCTGACGGTTTTTCTTCCACGGGTCGCAGAAATTTATATAAATTCTGTCAAAAACCTTTCCGCGCTCAAAATCGGCAAAATTGTTCGCGTCGCCGGCAAAAAACTTCACGTTTTTTATGTTCTCATTTTTGATTTTCTCTGCGGCGAGAAGCAGAACGTCAAGATTTTTTTCCGCAGCAAGAAAGTTTATGTTCGGGTTAAGTTTTGCCGTTTCGGTGATAAACCGTCCCTTTCCGCACCCTATTTCAAGGTGCACGGGATTGTCGTTGTCAAACAGCTTTTCCTCTGTTTTAATTTTCTCAAAATCGTTTATAATAAAGTCCGCGCACGCGTTAAGGCGGTCGTCGCGGTGCTTTTTCTTTCTCATTCGCATAAATATTTTTTCCTTTTCGCTTGTTTTGTTAAGTATAACACCTGCGCAGAAAAATGTCAACATATTGACTTTAAAGCGCAAAAAGACTATAATTATTACAGAACTTTATAAGGACTGATAAAATGCAAGGCGCACCGCTTGAAAGCTACGTCGGCGAGATTGCCGAAATTATATATCAAAACGAGGACAACGGCTATACAATCGCGGAATTTGAAACAAAGGACATTATGTTTACCGCGGTCGGATATATGCCGTCTGTCAGTGCGGGCGAACGGCTTAAAATATCGGGAAAATGGGTTGAACACCACACCTACGGCGAGCAGTTTAAAATTGAGATTTACGAAAAGTGTGCACCAAAGGGCGAGGGTGCGATTTTAAGGTATCTTTCGAGCGGAATTATTTCGGGCGTGCGCGAGGCGACGGCGAAAAAAATTGTGGAAAAATTCGGAGAAGATACGCTTGATATTATAGAAAATCACCCGTTAAAACTTGCAGAAATAAAGGGCATAAGTGCGCAAAAAGCGGTGCTTATAAGCCAAAGCTATATAGAAAAAATGGGCGCGTCGGCGCTGGTTATGTTTTTACAGCAGTATTCCGTTTCGGTAAATCTTGCCGCGAAAATTTACAAAAAAATCGGCTCGGGCGCGGTGGATTTTATAAAGAAAAATCCGTATATTTTGTGCGACGAAATAGACGGCGTGGGTTTTAAAACCGCCGACAGTATCGCGCTTTCTATGGGATTTTCAAAAACAAACGCCGGAAGAATTAAATCGGGCACGCTGTATGCGTTAAAGCTCAACACAACTTTCGGACATACCTATCTTCCGCGGAATATCCTGGTTTCGGAGGCAACCCGTCTTTTGGAGGCGGACAGCGCCGAGGTGGAATTTGCCGTTGAGTCGCTCATTATTCAGGGACTTATCATCAGCGAAAAAACGGACGGCGAGGAGAGAATTTACACATATGCGCACCACTGCGCCGAAAAATATGTTGCCGAAAAAATGCGCGATGTTGCGGGCGTTTGCTTTGAAGAGGACGACGCGGCGCTTTTAAAACAGATTGAAAGAATAGAAAAATACCAAAACATCAGCCTTGCGCAAAATCAGAAAAGCGCGGTTATGAACGCGGTAAAATGCGGTGCAAGCATTATAACGGGCGGACCCGGAACGGGAAAAACCACCATTATAAACACGGTTTTAGAGCTTTTTAAAATGCGCGGACTAAAATGCGCACTCACCGCGCCGACGGGCAGAGCGGCAAAGCGTATGGCGCAAATATGCGGTATGGAGGCAAAAACAATTCACCGTCTTTTGGGCGCAGGCTATTCCGACGGCGACGATAACCTCACATTCTGCGTTGACGAGGAAAATCCGCTTGCGTACGACGTTGTGATTGTGGACGAGATGTCAATGGTGGATATTCTGCTTATGCAAAGCCTTTTAAAAGCGGTAAAGCACGGCAAACGGCTTATTATGGCGGGCGACGTAAATCAGCTTCCGTCGGTGGGGCCGGGCAACGTTTTAAAAGATATTATAAAAAGCGGAATTGTTAAAACGACGTATCTTACCGAAATTTTCAGACAGGCTGAAAAAAGTATGATTGTTGTGAACGCGCACAAAATCATACACGGCGAAATGCCCGTATACAACGGCAAAAACACCGATTTTTTCTTTGCAAATCTTCCCGACGCAAACCGCGGTTCGGACTATATAATTTCGCTTGTCACCGACAAGCTTGTGAAAAAATATGACGTTTCGCCGTTTGACATTCAGGTGCTTTCGCCGTATAAAAAAGGCATTGCAGGCATTATAAACTTAAACGCAAAATTACAGGAAAAAATCAATCCGTTTGACATAAAGAAAAATCAAAAGGATTTCGGCGACATAACCTTCCGCGAGGGCGACAAGGTTATGCAGAACCGAAACAACTATGACATCAAGTGGACGGACACCGAAACGGGCGAGGAGGGAAGCGGTGTTTTCAACGGCGATGTCGGGTATATTCAGTTTATAAATCATTCGCTTAAAAATATGACGGTGATTATGGACGAAAAAAGCGTTGTTTACGATTTTAAAAATCTGGACGAGCTTGACCTTGCGTATGCGATAACGGTGCATAAATCGCAGGGCAGTGAGTTTAAAATTGTTATTATCCCCGTGTATGACGGGCCGTATATGCTTCTTAACAGAAACCTTTTATACACCGCGGTGACAAGGGCAAAAAACGTTGCGGTGCTGGTGGGGAGCGAAAATATCATACGAAAAATGATTGACAACAACAAGGAAACAAGGCGCTATTCGGGGCTTTGCGATTTCCTTGCAAGAGGTGACACTAAAGTTGACATCGGAGCAAGTGACGAAAATTTTAAAGACAGTAAAGGAAGCCTTTCTTAACATATTCTTTCCCAAAAGATGCGTTTACTGCGGTAAAATTCTCGGTTATAAATCAAATTTGAGCATATGCGCGCAATGCGCCGAAAAGTGTATGACGCGCGAGAAACCTCTGCGCGATTTTGAAACGAAATATTTCGACTCGGTGCTGTGCGCGTCGTATTACGAAAGGCATATGAGAAACGCAATTCTCAATTTTAAATTTCACGGCGTGACGTATCTTGCGCCCACTTTCGCGCATATTCTGCTCGTTAAGCTGAAAGAGGATTTCCGTTTTGCGTATGCGGACATCATCACAAGCGTTCCGCTCAGCAGGGCACGTCTTGCAAAAAGAGGCTACAACCAGTCGGAGCTTGTCGCGCGCAGTGCATCAAAGCCGCTTTCGGGAAAATTTATAAACAATCTGCTTTTTAAGGTTAAAGATGTTCCTCCGCTTTCCAAAATGACGGCGGCAAAAAGGCGCAGAGCGGTTAAGAACGCGTATAAATTCAACAACAATTTTGACATAAGAGGCAAAACCGTGTTGCTTATAGACGATATTTTCACCACGGGCGCGACGGTTAACGAGTGCGCGCGTATTTTAAAGCTTAACGGCGCAAAGAGTGTTTTTGCAATGTGCGTATGCGAAACACGGCAAAAAGGTTTGTTTGAAAACGATTTACATAAGGAGAATTTTGATGAAAGAAAAAATTTATACAATTCCGATAAACGACGCGTTTGACAAAAACTGCGAATGTGCGGTGTGCGCCTTTATGCGTGAGGAGGAAAAAAAGCTTATCGACTACACAGTCGGCGCGAGTATGATGGAGCCGGACGTGCGCGAGGTGACAAACAAAAAAGGCTTTTGCAAAAAGCATTTTAACGATATTTTCAACACGCCGAACAAATTGAGCTGTGCGCTTGTAACCCAGACGCATATGGAGGAAATCATAAAAAATTTAAAACTCGGCAATGAGAAAATCGAAAAGTCGGAAAAGAGATTTTTCAAGAAAAAGGACGGCTTTGACACGGAGCTTTTGTCGGAAACTGCGGATATAGAGAAGCTTAATTCGTCCTGTGCGGTGTGCGACAGGCTTGATGATATTCTTGATAAATTTTTGCAAAATCTCATTTATCTTTACGAAACCGAGCCGGAATTTAAGGAGAAATTTTTAAATTCAAAGGGATTTTGCCTGCCCCATTTTGAAAAGCTTTTAAAGTCGGCGTCAAAACATTTGAAAGGCGCAAAAAAAGAGAAATTTGCGCACGAAATTTATAAAATCGAAATCGAGCATCTTGAGCGCAACCTCGGTGACCTTAAGAATTTTATAAAAAAATTCGACCACCGGTACATAAACACCGAATTTGAAAATTCGCGCGACGCACTTTCACGTTCGGCGCAGAAAATTTCGGGTTATTTTGATGAATAAATTTTTAAAAATCTCCGAGCGTTTTTGCAATGCTTTCGGAGATTTTTTTATTTGCAAATTTTTTCAGCGCCGCGTTTTCCTTATATTCGCGCGGTGTGTAAATTTTTTCGTCGGACAGATCTTTAATCTGCACGGTTTTGCAGAGAATTTTTGATTTTTTCATTATCTCACCCCGTTTATGCTATGTTTTTCCACCATTTTGTGTTACACATTTTCGGTTTGAAAATATAATACATTAAGGGGAGGTTGCATATGAAAGAGAAAAAATATGCGGCGGCATACATAAGGGTGTCGACCGACGACCAGATTGAATACAGTCCCGACAGCCAGATGAAGTGCATTGCCGAATTTGCGCAAAAAAACGGATATATTCTGCCGGAGGAATTTGTTTTTCAGGACGACGGAATAAGCGGACGGAGCGCGAAAAAGCGTCCTGCGTTCAACAGAATGATTGCCGAAAGCAAGCGCAAACCGACGCCATTTGACGCCGTGTTGGTGTGGAAATTTTCGCGTTTTGCACGCAATCAGGAGGAGAGCATTTTTTATAAATCTATGCTTAAGAAAAATAAAATCGAGGTGATAAGCATTTCCGAACCCGTCACCGACGGCCCGTTCGGCGGCCTTATCGAGCGTATTATCGAGTGGTCGGACGAATATTACAGCATACGTCTTTCTGGCGAGGTCAAACGCGGTATGAACGAAAAAGCGTCGCGCGGCGAGGCGGTGACGATAGCGCCGTACGGCTATAAAATGGCGGATAAAAAGTATGTTGCGGACGAAAAAGAAGCTGAAATTGTGCGGTATATTTTCAGCGAATTTGCAAACGGCGCGTCCTACCGTGACATTGCAATGCGCCTTAACGCGATGGGCGCGAAAACGCATCGTTTGAACCCGTTTGAGGGGCGCACGGTGGAGTATATTATAAATAATCCCGTTTATATCGGCAAAATTCGGTGGAGCTTAAACG
>OGCO01006364.1_pt1 | contig 10515 bp, 9 predicted proteins | sample 1570171 | NCBI WGS metagenome assembly OGCO01 (sample SAMEA4370583, study PRJEB24528) | human gut metagenome | reverse complement strand
GCAAATATAAAAGATGTATCTTTAATAGAAGCTTTAGGTCAACCATTATTTATGGAATATCAAAAGAATCAACCATTTAATCAAAATCAATTCAGACCATGTCCAATATTAGATAATGCACCTAAGATAGCAGAAATGGTTAAAAATTCAGGTGCTAAATCTACTGAATTTATAGATCCAGAAAATGTAGATGATTTATGTAAGAAGACTATAAATTATGGATTAACATGGGCTAAGAGAGCAGAGCCATTATGGAAAGAAAATCTAGAAAATAAACAAAAAGCTAAAAAAGAATAAAAAAGAAAATAATGATTGTTTAATTAAAAATTAGTTTGTGTAGGCAGTAAGGAAACTTACTGCCTATTTTTTGAATAAAATTTAGTTATTTTGGAATAATTTTTAATATGAATCTTTTTTAGATTCATGTGCTTTGCTGTTAGTAGTTTATTTATTATCAATAGCGCCCTAATAAAAAATATTAACAGCAAAGTCTTATCTATATTAGATAAAATAAATAGAATAGGAGTTACTTATGGATTTAGAAAAAAGCTTTTTAAAAACATTTTTAGGTAAATTTAAAGGTGTTTCTTTTAATGTAGAATTTTGGGATGGAGATGAAGTTAAGGTAGGTGAAGATAATCCAAAGTTTAAAATTATACTTCATAAACCATTAAAAAAGAAAGATATATTAACAAGTACTACATTAGCGTTTGGTGAAGCCTATATGAAAGGTGATATAGAAATAGAAGGTGATTTATTTACTGTATTTGATGAATTACTTAAATGCATAGATGAATTTTCAACTAACTTTGGAGCATTAACAAAGATATTTGGAGGAGCAACATCTAAGAAAAAGCAAAAAGAAGAAGTATCTGTAGCTGCCTCCATAGCAAACAGTTCCGCACAAGATAAACGAAACGCGAAGCAAGGTTCCCACTATAACCATCCGGAACCTGACAGCGACCAAGACTTCTCCATCCATTCCGTAGAAGAAGCCCGCCGCGCTATTATTTGGGGAGAAATCCTACAGCGAAAGTATTAAGCGATAAGTATTAACCAACAAATATCAACCGCATTTAACGCGAAATTATACTATTTATGTCATTCAATCGTATTTCGGCAGCAGAAGCTGCAAGCCTGATCAAACATGGCTACAACATCGGTCTGAGCGGATTTACTCCCGCCGGAACTGCAAAGGCTGTTACAGCTGAACTTGCAAAAATTGCAGAAGCGGAACATGCCAAAGGCAACCCATTTCAAGTAGGAATTTTTACAGGTGCTTCTACCGGAGAATCTTGCGACGGCGTCATGTCTCGTGCAAAGGCCATCCGCTACCGCGCCCCTTATACCACCAACTCCGACTTCCGCAAAGCTGTGAATAACGGTGAAATTGCCTACAACGACATCCATCTGTCACAAATGGCACAGGAAGTGCGTTATGGCTTCATGGGCAAAGTGAACGTAGCCATCATCGAAGCCTGCGAAGTGACTCCGGACGGAAAGATTTATCTGACCGCTGCCGGTGGTATTTCTCCGACTATCTGCCGCCTGGCGGATCAGATCATCGTTGAGTTGAACGCCGCACACAGCAAATCCTGCATGGGTCTGCACGACGTGTACGAACCGCTCGACCCGCCTTACCGCCGCGAAATCCCCATCTACAAGCCAAGTGACCGCATCGGATTGCCTTATATTCAGGTAGACCCGAAAAAGATCGTAGGCGTAGTGGAAACCAACTGGCCGGACGAAGCACGCTCTTTTGCCGCTGCTGATCCGTTGACTGACAAGATCGGTCAGAACGTTGCCGACTTCCTCGCTGCCGACATGAAGCGTGGCATCATTCCGTCTACTTTCCTTCCGCTGCAATCAGGCGTAGGAAATATCGCTAACGCCGTACTCGGTGCACTGGGACGTGACAAGACGATTCCCGCATTCGAAATGTACACCGAAGTTATCCAGAACTCCGTCATCGGTCTGATCCGTGAAGGACGCATCAAATTCGGTAGTGCCTGCTCACTGACTGTTACCAACGACTGCCTGGAAGGTATTTACAACGATATGGATTTCTTCCGCGACAAGCTGGTTCTCCGCCCGTCGGAAATCTCAAACAATCCGGAAGTGGTTCGCCGACTGGGCATTATCTCTATCAATACAGCTATCGAAGTGGACTTGTACGGTAACGTAAACTCTACTCATATCGGTGGAACGAAGATGATGAACGGTATCGGTGGTTCGGGAGACTTCACCCGCAATGCTTATATCTCTATCTTCACTTGTCCGTCTGTTGCCAAAGAAGGTAAGATCAGTGCTATCGTCCCGATGGTTTCTCATCTCGACCACAGCGAACACTCCGTGAATATCATTATCACCGAGCAAGGTGTAGCCGACCTGCGTGGCAAGAGCCCGAAGGAACGTGCAGAAGCCATCATCGAAAACTGTGCGCATCCCGACTACAAACAGCTTCTCTGGGATTATCTCAAACTGGCCGGTGGCAAAGCACAGACTCCACACGCTATCCAGGCCGCACTCGGTATGCACGCCGAACTGGCCAAGAGCGGGGATATGAAGAATACGAATTGGGCGGAGTATGCCAGATAAGGCATGAAACGTCTGTCGTTCATACTATCATTCATCGTTTGTATTTGCGTTGCAAATACAAACGATGTTTTTTCGCAAAAAAGGGAACTGCAACAGTTCAAGGGCAAGGTGACCAACCAAGAAGGAGAACCGGTACCCTATGTCAGCATCTATGTTCCGGGAACTGGCAGAGAAACCTCTTCGGATATGTCTGGAAACTTTTCTATAAAAGCCAAACATAAAGAAACTGTTTACTTCAGATATATAGGAATGAAAGATGTGCAGATACAACTGGATAAAGATAATCCGTCGGAAATTCTTGTGCAGATAAAGCCGGATACTTTTCGCCTTGATAACGTTATCATTAGGAAAAAGCAAATTATCGAAGTTAAACCCGAAGATATACCTAATGATATTATGATCACTATTATAGAACATAGTCCCGACTTTCCGGGCGGATTAAGCGGACTAAGGGAGTATCTGAAGAAAAGCATACAGTATCCGAAAAAAGCTTTCCGGGCAGGGGAAGAAGGTCAAGTCACAATAGAATTCACCATCGACCCAAAAGGGAATGTAATCAATGCACAAGTTGTAAAGAGCGTATCTGCCAAATTAGACAAAGAAGCCTTACGCATCATAGAGTCCATGCCGCAATGGAAACCGGGTATGCAGCGAGGCCGTCCTGTAGCAGTGCGCATGTCTGTCCCAATAGACTTCGTGATCGATCAAGTCTACAAAGCCATTGATTGAGGGGAAATAAACCGAAAGCCTCTCGTCAGAGGTTCAGCACTCATTTACATGGAATAGTCGCCAACATATGGAACGGATAGTTACTCTCCGCAACAGTCATTCCGTTTGCCGCATAGCACTCGCTATCCGGGTCTGGTAAAGTCATTGCCTGCTGTAAAAGAGCAGAAGATATAAAGTCAGACTCCGATCGTTCTGATATCGCTTCGCTCTGTCTCGCATGCTTTTTCGGAGAAGCAGACTTCGACTTTGCTGCATTTGAAGTAGCTACCAAAGACTTCAGATGAACTTCCCGATAAACAGTATCTACCCGTTCATGGATAACAACTACCGTATCAATGACTGTAGTGACAACGGCAATCTGATCAGATTGCGTATTACTTCCACCCGGGAAGCCATATCCGATGGTCCATCCCAGCAGACAGGCAGCTGTCAGCCACCAGGGAGAAACCTTCAGTCTCATCCTCTTCTTTTGATTCTTCCGAACAGCTTGCATTAAAGAAGAAAAATCAGCCGGAGTATGCTCCGATTTTTCCTGTTCGTATTGTTCTTTAGCAAAGTGAATCAACTGCTGCACATCCTGTGACTTTTCCAGTCTCTCTAAATCATCATTTTTCATTTTCAGTTGTTTTTGGGGTTATAGTTAGACAAAGAACGCTGTAATATTTTAAGTGTATAGTATAAACGAGACTTCACTGTACCTTCCGGACAATGAAGAATCTGCGCAATTTCCCGTACCGAAAGCTCTTCCTCATATCGAAGTGTATATGCAGCCCTTTGTTCGCTCGTTAGGCTGGCAAGTACTTTCTTCAACTGCTCATTAAAGATTCTACGGTCATGCATGCTCTCAAACTCCGGCGAAACACAGTAATCCTTTTCTAACGGATGAGACTGTTGTGAAAAATATTCCTCCTCTATTTCACGGTGCCGGTATTCATTCTTACAAAAATTATATGCAATGGCAAAAGCCCATGTGGAGAATTGCTTTCCAGTCTGATAACTACTCCGTGCTTCATAAATGCGGAGAAATAACTCTTGTAAAAAGTCATCTGCCAACGCAACGTCTCCGGACATCATACGGATGAAAAAACCTTTAAGCCGGGGAGCGTAGCGACGATAAAGTTCCTCAAATGCCTTCTCGCTCTTCTTGGAAACAAAGCGTTCCATGAGCTGCTCGTCCGTCTCAGTGTATGTCAAAGAACTGAATAGCATCATAGTCCACTCCATCTATTAGTTTCTGATATTCTTTTCTCATATCCTTCCCCTGCTTAAAAGGTCCACCCTTCTTGCGCATCTCATCGATATAGGCAAAAATCGCATCCATCAGCTTTACATATTTATTCATCTCCACATTTGCGATCCTTCTGGGGGGAGTCGAATAATCCAGAATACTTTGTAATAAGCTCTTTAATCTTATGTATTGGTTTTTATCTCCACTCATTTGATAAAATCGTAATAAAGGAGAGAAAGCGATGATATAATTACCTAGAATATGAATACCACTTGAAAAATGAGACTGATCCTCTATCAACGGGTGGCGCAAATAGTCCAGCAGATAATTCTGCTCAAAATTCTTTCTCGTAGCCGCCAGATTATTGTATGGTTTAGACGAATACCGAAATACCAGCCCCTCCGAATAGAGGCTGTCTTTCATCTCTTCCAATAAATCTCTGCGGTAGAAAAAATGCGTATAATACACAGGACGTTTCTCTTTTTCGGCAAAATACCACAATCCAGGACATCTCACCGTCTTTGCATCCGGAAGCGTTTGCACATCTATTCCCACTTCCTGCCATAACTGACTCTCCTGAGTAGGATTCCTCAAGTCGGCAACATCGACCACCTTCACATCCGTAAAGAGTCCGATGCCGTATTGCAACAGATAGCGGTAATAGGTACCAAGATTCAAGTCAGAGACAAGTATGGCGTCTTTCTTTAAACCGGAACACTCATTATAAAAATAGAATAGAAAGGCATGGGAAAACAATCCGCTGTCATACCATTCACGGGCAAGCTCCTTTATCTTGTCCATATCTTTTTTATGGTGATAATAGGTCAGATCAGAGATATAGTCGCGTTCACTGGTACGCTTGATAGAGAGTATCTTTTGTTGAATTACTTCCCGTTTTCCCTCATCGGTTTCCAAATCCAGCAAATGCCGATAGTAAGTCCGTGTATCAGGAATCCACTTCTTCATTTTCTTCACGATGCCATGTTGTTCCCTTCGCAATCTTTGCACCTGCAGAGAATCCTTCCACCACACTAACTTTGCCTCTTGATATTCAGCATTACAAGCAACCCAATAATTCTCCCATGCCTTTTCATTCCGCTTATCTTTCTTTAACTCAACCTGCCAGGCATCCTTCTGCGCCCGATACCAATCTGCCCCCAAAGGAAAGAAACCATCCAACAACCGGACTTCCAAAGGTTCTGCTTTCTGTTCCTGGGCAAATACGGTATGTCCAAGCACTACGAAAAGGAGTAACATATAAATAAGTCGTTTCATGCTTTTCTGAGTTTATTGAAGATTGATGCTTTTCTGATATTGCTCCCGCACCTCCTTACTAAAAGATTTTGCATTGTCAATGACAGATTTCAGTAACAAGTATAGTTTGTCATAATGATTCAAGTCTCCTGATTCTTTGTAAAACTGTAACAGAGCTTTCAAAGCAGGTACATAATAAAGACTCAATGCTTCCGTCAATTGGGGATTAAAAGCTACAGTCGCCACTGTCTCCGGATAAAAAGTCTCACGCAGGTAATCCATCAAATATACATTCTCAAAATTCCGCCGCACGATCGCCAGATTATCATAAGATTTAGGAGAATATTTCATCAATAATCCCTCGGAGTGCAGGCAATCCTTAAACGCACTTCTGGAAAGTTCATCCATCGTAATAGAAAAATATACGGGACGGTTTGTATGCCGGATAATGTAATCTACCTGTCTCTTGATTTTCTTGGAATACGTTTTCATAAAATCTGTAGGGGAGATAAATCCAGTCGTATCATTATTTTCTTCTTTATATTTAGGGATTCCCAGTTCTTCGGTCAGTTTATCCATATACGTAAAGCTAGACAAGAAAGGATACACAATAATCTTCTTATCATTAAACATATCTTTCGCATTCTGAAGCATTCTGGCACCGTATAAGTCAAGGCTTCCACCCATAAAGATGATAGCATCCTTATCTGCCGAAGCCAGCTCGTTATAGGCAAAATTGAGTATCTGCGCAGGAAATTCACCGGATTGATACCAACGTACACATATATCTTTGAGCCGCTTCTCATCTCTTAATGACATAGACATGTAAGTAGGATAATGCAAAATAGCATCAGGCCATTTGTCTATAATTTCTTCGATTGGCATTCTCTTTTCACCCGGCTTAATGTTCATATTCCGCATAACTTCATACGTAGCGGTATTAGGGATGCTTTGCTTCATTTCTGCCATCATTTCATCAAACTCTTTCTGTATATCTGCCCCAACAGCAAGTGTAGCAGATGGTTTCATCGAAAGCAATAAGGATATTCCTTTTAGTGACTGGAGTTTCCCTGCATACTGCATCCATGCTTTTTCGTCTTTAGGGTTTTCCTTTACTTTCTGTTTCCATTGGTCTATCTGCTCACGCAAGGAATTTGCAACCATTTCAATAGAGTCGGAAGACAACTCAGCATCATAATAAGTAGATTCAACTTGCGAATACAACAGTGTAGCACAAGAACAAAACAGGATAATCAACAGATATTTGATCGTTTTCATTATTCACTCTTTTATTAAATTCAACATTGCTTAATTAGAACCGTTCTGACAAAGCATACACGCAAGCAAAGCAAACGTTCAAATAAAAGAGTACTTTTTTTTGCAGGTGTTTACTATTTGCATCCACAACGGGTTCAACGTCCCGTCCAATAATCTATTCATCACTCCATTCAAAGTCCGATAATCACCTCACAAACCTTATCCTGAAACGCCCTCGCCCTGGCTGCCGAAAGCACATTCTGATTCATAATGGCAAAAGCCACTTCATGTCCATTCTTCATCTTCAGATAACCGGCAAGGGCATTGATAGCTGTAAACGAACCGGTCTTTGCATGGACATTTCTGAATGCGGAAGTATTCTTCATTCTGTTTTTCAGCGTTCCGTCTATTCCGGCAACAGGAAGCGACTTATACAATTTCTGAAAAACATCGGATTGTGAATAGGCATATTTCAGAAAATCGACCAACAGGGCAGGAGACAAGTAATTATAATTAGACAATCCGCAACCATCCGCGATCTTATAGTCTTTCGGATCGTGCCCGAGGTTACGAACCAGTTTCATAATCTCAACAATGCCATCTTCTGCCGTCACACGCTTCTTCCCTGTAGCTTGTGACGCAATCCGGCAAAGCATTGCTTCCGCATTCAAGTTATCACTTTCCTTCATCAACTGATTCAAGACCTTCTGCACCGGAGTCTCCCAGCGAGCCATCTGCTCTGCTCCATCGGACGGTAATTCAGTAAAACCGTACGATTCGGGAACCACGATTCCTTTCGCACGGAGGCGTTCCCAAAAAGTATGCATAAAGAAACTCCCTGAATCATAGATGTTTATCAAATCCTTTCTAAACGTAGGAACATTGCCTGTCACGATCAGATTATTCCCATTGGTCAACCAATCTCTTGATAACAAATACTTTCCGGCAGAAGGAGTACGTGTCTTTGTCCGGTTCGTCAAGGTATAATAAGAAGACACAGGCTTACAGGAAACGCTTGCCGTATCTCCTTGCAGAGAGCCGGGAACCACCGTCACCTCCACAGCACCCTTACAAAACATCAACGGAGACATATAAGGCTGATAAGCCTCCGGAGTATCATCCCATGCCCATCCGTGCCCCCAATAAAGGGAATCTTTCATCGAAACATCGCCATACACCTGTCCGTTGATCACCGAAAAAGGGAAGGTGATTACTTCTTCGATCAATGAATCCATCATCAAACTGTCAAATTCCGGATCGAATCCACCGACAACATACAAGTTGCCTTGCAGCGTATCATGCTCTATCACCCCGTCGTGCCATACTTCCGTACGGAAAGGATTGTCCGCATCGGGACGGGAGAGGGCTGTAATAGCCGTGAGCAGCTTCATGGTAGAAGCCGGGCGGGAGAGTTTCGTATCACGATAAGTATATAATGACTTCTTCGCTGTCAGGTCATACACGGATATGCCGACTTCGGATGCTTCGGGAAGCATTCTTTTGATTAGTGAATCAATCTGAGAAAGATTTGCCTGCCCCCATACGGATGTGGGCAACAGGGCAACTGATAAAACCAAAAACAACAAATACTTCTTCATCAACCTTCTACATTAACATACATTAACTTTCATGCTACTTCAGCTTCTTCCGTATCTCGAATATCACGGCTATCCGCTTATGCTCAATCTTATAATGCTTCCCGGAAAATCTCTCCTACCGTAGGATGAGGGAAAACAACCTTCTTCCATGCGGCGGCAGTCAATCCAAGCTCAATGGCAGTACCGGCAAGAGTGATGATTTCCGAAGCAGGATTGCCCAGCACGTGTGCTCCGATTATCCGTTCCTGTTCATCCAGCAGTACTTTGCAGACCCCGTTCACGCCTTCATTCTCCGCCACAAAACGACCGGAATAAGCCATCGGAAGTTTCACCACCTTATAAGTAATTCCTTTTGCTGAGGCCGATTCTTCCGTCTCTCCGACTCCTGCAATCTCCGGATTCGTATAAACAACGCCGGGGATAGCCCGGTAACTCATTGCATCTTCCTTACCCAAAATAGAATGTACGGCAACCTCAGCCTCACGGACAGCCGTATGAGCCAACAAAGAAAAGCCTGTCAGATCACCGCAGACATAAACGCCGGACAGCGAAGTCTGCATCTTCTCATTGACCTTGATAGCGCCACGCCCGGTTTTATCCAGATTCAGATTTTCGAGTCCGAAACCTTTCGTCACAGGTCGGCGTCCAACGCTCATCAATAGCTTTTCTGCTATAACACTGCCCTTTCCTTCTGCATTCTCGTATGAAACAACCGCACCCTCTTCCGTCTGTGATAAAGCGACAACTTTAGTGCTGAGCAGGAATTTAATGCCCCGCTTCGCATATTCGGCACGAAGCAATGCAGACAGTTCCTTATCCATTCCTCCCAAAATCTCATCCATCATCTCAATCACCGTTACCTGCACACCGAGACTATTAAAAAATGATGCAAACTCCATACCGATCACTCCACCGCCTACAATGGCAAGGGAGGCAGGCAGCTCCTTACTGTCCAGCGCATCCCGATGCGTCCAGTAATTCACCGTTTCCACGCCGGTAATAGGAGGGATGAAGGTTTCGGAGCCTGTACAAAGGATCAGATTTTCCGCATTGTATGTTTCTTCGCCACAGCGAACTGTATTTTTATCTATGATCTGCGCCTCTCCCGTCACCATCGCGACATTATTGGAGGTCAACTTTGCCTTTACACCCAATACCAGTTTGCGCACCACTTTACTTTTACGGGCAATGATCTTCGGCAAGTCAAAAGAGACTTCGGAGACATTCACCGCATATTTCGAGGAATGACGTGCACTGTCGTAAGTCTTTGCCGAATACAACAGCGTTTTCGTCGGAATGCATCCTTCATTCAGGCAGACACCTCCCAAATTATTCTTCTCGATAAGGAGTACACTCAAACCGGCTTTGCCGGCAGCTTCGGCGGCTGTATATCCTGCGGGACCGCCACCGATGATAATGACTTGGTATTTCATAGGTATAAAATTTATTGTTCCATTCTCTTTTTAATCAACTCCACAAATTCACGTTCCTTGACAGGCATCACCGAAGCAAACTTTCCGTTTCCATACTCTATCAAGACATAATTCGTCACCGAAAACTTTCCGAATTTCATGGAATGATACTTCCGGATAGCTGTGATTTCGGCAATAGGAATTACTTTTTTACGCATAAAACGTCCAGTGGATATCTCCAGAACTCCATCAGTAGATACAGTGTAAACCGTATGAATAATCTGTTCGATGACTACAATAAGCAGGAGCATTAGTAGCACTGCCGGCAAGATATATTTACACCACAAAGCGCCCACGGCATTTACAGTAAGCACCACCAGCAGAAAATACTGGTACCAGGCGATGCGGGCATGAAAAATTCGATTCATTTTGTCAGATT
>OGCO01006358.1_pt1 | contig 10525 bp, 13 predicted proteins | sample 1570171 | NCBI WGS metagenome assembly OGCO01 (sample SAMEA4370583, study PRJEB24528) | human gut metagenome | reverse complement strand
ACGATATGGTCACTCCTTCCGTCTCCCTGGAGGCGAAAAATCTGTGGCTGGCCCAGTCCCTGCCCATCCACCCCTGGCAGGTGCTCCGAGCCAAGCTGTCCGTGCAGCTGCTGCTGACCGGTATCCCGGCGCTGTTCTGCTGCGTCTGCGTCCAGTTCCTCTGCCCCGCTTCCCCGGTGGAACGGGTGCTGTTGGTGCTGGTGCCCATGCTCTACGTCCTCTTCTCTGCCCTGTTCGGGCTGTTCCTGGGCGTCAAGATGCCCAACCTGACCTGGACCAACGAGCTGGCACCCATCAAGCAGAGCGCCTCCGTGATGATCGCCCTGTTTGGCGGCTGGGCTTACGGGGTCGCTTTGACCGGCCTCTATCTGGCCGTCGCCTGGCGGCTGGGTCTGGCCCTCTACCTGGCTCTCTTCGCCCTGGTGACCGCGGTCGGCTGTGTGGTGCTGTACCGTTGGCTGAAGACCCGCGGGGCGGAGCTGTTCGCCAACCTGTAATCCAATTATTGTGCAAAAAAGAGACACTCTAGGGAGTGTCTCTTTTCATCTGTTTTTATCATGGAAAGAATGTGAAAGATTCGCTTTTGTGCTTCTGATTCTCGTGGTACACTGTGGTCATCCAGCTCATAGAAAAGAGGAGACTACCATGTTTTTTGTCAGCGAACCCATGACCACCGCCCCTGCCGCGTTCCAAACGCCCCTGCAGGAGAAGACCTATCAGGCGCTGGACACCCTGCACATCCCCTTCCAGCGTGTGGACACCGACGAGGCCATCACCATGGAGGATTGTGTCCTGATCGACGCGAAACTGGACATGAAGATGGTCAAAACCCTGTTCCTGTGCAACCGCCAGCACACCAGCTTTTACCTGTTCATCACCACCGGCGACAAGCCCTTCCGCTCCAAGGAGTTCAGCAAGGCGCTGGGCGTGGCACGGGTGTCCTTCGCGCCGGCGGAGCAGATGGAAGCCATACTGGGCACCAAAATCGGAGCAGCCACCGTGTTCAGCGCTCTGTTGGAATCAGCTCAGGCAGTGCAGATCGTCTTTGACCAGGACGTGTTGGCCCAGGAGTGGTACGGGTGCAGCGACGGCACCACCACCTGTTATCTCAAGGTGCGGACCGAACAAATCCTCCACCAGCTCCTCCCCTACGCCAACCACGCGGCCACGGTCATTATCCTGTAACGGTCACTTTTTCTCGTCCAACAGCATGACCCCCTCCGGCGGGTTGTGGTCGATGGCACCTACCACCCGGTGGGGCAGGTAAGGTTCCTCCAAATAGGCCACTTCCTCCGGCGTCAAGGTCACGTCCAGGGCGCCTGCGGCGTCGTCGTAGTGGGACGCCTTGGTGCCGCCCACGATGGGGGACGCCACCCCCTTGGCCCAGTGCCAGGCCAGGGCGATCTGCTGCATCTTGCACCCGTGCCCCTCTGCCAGCTCCTGGACCCGTCGGACGATCTCCATGTCCTGGGCTTCGGTCTGGTCGTACTTGCCCATGGCCACCCGGTCGGTCTTGCTGCGCAGGGTGTCGGCGTTCCACTGAGGACGGGTCAGGTGCCCGGCAGCCAGGGAGCTGTAGGGCATGAGGGAGACGCCCATCTGCTTGCAGATGGGGATCAGCTCCCGCTCGTCCTCTCGGTAGAGCAGGTTGTAGTGGTTCTCCATGGCCTGGAAGGGTGCCCAGCCGTGGTCTCGGGCGATGAGCTGCATGTTGTGGAACTGATACCCGTACATGGCGGACGCCCCCAGCGCCCGCACCTTCCCCGCCTTCACCAGGTCGTTCAGCGCCTCCATGGTCTCCTCCATGGGGGTCTCGTAGTCAAAGCGGTGGATGATATAGAGATCCAGATAATCCGTCCCCAGCCGTTTCAGCGTCCCGTCGATCTCCCGGTGGATGGCTTTGGCGGAAAGGCGTCCCGGGTTGAAGTAGACCTTGGAGGCGATGACCACCTGGTCACGGGGGACGTTCCCCTTCAGCGCCCTGCCCAGGTACTCCTCACTGGTGCCGGCAGAATAGCCATTGGCGGTGTCGAAGAAGTTGATGCCCAGGGAGAGGGCGTGGCGGACGATGGCTTCGGTGGCGTGCTCGTCCACTGTCCAGTCGTGCATAGTGCCCGCTTTGCCGAAGCTCATGCAGCCTACGCAGAGCTTGGAGATGGTGATGTCGGTGTTGCCTAATTTCGTATATTCCATGGACAAATCGTCCTCTTTTCCACCAAAATGGGTGGATTTTTTCCCTTCTTATGCCTGTTCCTCCGCCCAAGCGGCCAGTGCCTTCTCGGAGACAGAACTGCTGAACCGCTTGCCGGTGCGGACGGTGGCGTCGGGGCAGATCCTGCTCAAAATCTGCGCCGTCTTGCCCATGCCGCTGCCGCCGGAGGTGGCGAAGGGGACGATGGTCTTGCCGGAGAAGTCACCGCTCTCCAGGAAGGTCTCCACAATGCGGGGTGCCTGATACCACCAGATGGGGAAGCCTACGAACACGGTGTCGTACTGCTCCAGATTCTCCGGCTGGACGGCCAGTTCGGGGCGGGACTTTTCGTTCTGCATCTCCATGGTGCTGCGGCTGTGGCTGTCGTTCCAGTTCAGGTCGGGACCGGTGTAGGGGACGGCCGGTTCGATGGCGAACAGGTCGGCGCCGATGGCTTTGGCCAGGTGTTCTGCCACCTTCTTGGTGGTGCCGGTTGCGGAAAAATATGCTACCAATGCGTTCATGTTGTCTTCCTCCTATTCGAAATCAAATTTGTGGTTTTTGGTCAGTGTGAAGCGCAGATAATCCAGCCGATCCAGCTGAGTCTGCCGCACGTGGATATCCTCCAACAGCTGCTCCCGCCGGGTCTGCAACATCTGCATCCGTGCGCTGTCCGCGCACAGATAGTGTTCCACCTCCGGGCTGGTAAAACCCACGTCGTAGAGGGTCATGATGAGGCTGAGCCGTTCCAGGTCGGTCTGGTCGTAGCAGCACCTTCCCTCTCGCCTCCCCCACCGCTCGTAGTCGCGCAGAATGGATAGGGGGATGTTGTACCGCTGGCTCACTTCCTGTCTCGTCATGGAATCCCGTCCTTTCCCCTCCAAAAAGAGGGTGTTCCCATCTGGGAACACCCTTATTATATCCGCACATCTGTTTCATGTCGAATGCCTATTTCCTATCATCAGATATGCCTGCAACGTATTGTTTTGCAAAGGTGAGAAAGGCCGTGGTGGCAGCAGGAAACATCTGCTCCTTCTTCCACGCCAGCGCCATCCCATTCTCCAGGGGCGGCTGAAAGGGGATGAATTTCAGGCCATCATAGTGGCAGTCCAGCTGGATGGCGATGACCGCCCCCTGACTGCTCCGCGCCAGCAGCGCCTCGTTGTAGAGCAGGTTGCCCTTGCCGATGATCTCCACCCGCTCCAGCACCTGTCCCAGCCAAGCGCCGATGTTGCTCTGCGCGATGTCGCTGGTGGCGGAGACCAGTGGAAGCCCCACCAAATCCTCCGGCGTGATGTACGTCCGCTGGGCCAGAGCGGAATCCTCCCGCACCAGCACCCCCCAGCGCTCCCGGATGGGCATGGGGACGAACTCGTATTTCCGAATGTCCACCGGCTCGGCCATGAGTCCCACGTCCAGCAACCCCCGATCCAGCCGTTCCCGCACGCTCCCGCCGTGGCCGCTGTACAGCTCGTACCGCACCAGCGGGTGCTGCGTCCGGAAGGCGGCCATGCAGTCGGTGAGGATGCGGGTGGAGAGGAACTCTCCGCTGCCGATGGCGATGGTGCCCTCCAGGTTGGCTTCCTTGCGCAGGAAGTCCCGTTTCGTCCGGTCGGCCAGAGTCAGGATCTCCTGAGCCCGCCGCTTGAGCATCATGCCGTCCTCGGTGAGGATGATGTTGTGGTTGCTCCGCTGGAACAGCTTCACCCCCAGCTCCTCCTCCAGCTGCGCGATCTGCCGGGACAGGGTGGGCTGGGTCACGTGCAGCTGCTTGGCCGCCTTTGTGAAGTTTTCCTCCCGGGCTACGGCCAGGAAGTAGTTGAGTACCCGTAGTTCCATCGTATCCCTCCTGGGGGCAAGTATAGCATAGGTGGGGTGGTGGGAGCAAGCTGGGGGTTTTGGTTGCAAGTCCTCTCAAAATCCAGTATACTGGAAGAAATTGATGTGATTGAGGGAGGCAGAGTAGTATGGCGTTGAATTTATCGAAAGCTGAACGCGAACAGTTGGAATCTGACCTGCGTGCGGCGGAACCGTATGACCCAGACGATCCGATTTTGAGCACGCTGGACGCTGACATTGATGCCAAACGCTTTTTCGCCACTATGGCTAAACGGTTCTTGGAGCAGGATGATAGGGAAAAGGCGGAGTTTGCACGGGGTCAGGAAACGGAAAAGAACTAATACAGTTTTTTTCAAAAAATGAGGTGATTAGACTGCGTTTTTCAAAAGAACTTAAAGCGGAACTGATTCAGGCACTGCGCAAAATCTTTGATGACAAAGATTTTGTACTCGGTGTATTATGTGACCTAGGGTCGGACAAAGATATTCAGACGGTGCTGGACTACATCCATCAAAACAAAGACGCCAAAGCGGAGGATATTATCTCGCTGTCGCTGAGCATTGCGGAAGCAAATGCAGCAGCTCCAAAGCGGAAAGCGCTGAATCTGTCGAAAGCCGACCGGGAATGGTTGGAGGCTGATCTAGGGGCGGCGGAACCGTATGACCCAGACGACCCGATTTTGAGCACGTTTGATGCTGACTTTGATGACGCTCGATTTCGTGCCACTATGGCTAAGCGGTTCTTGGAGCAGGATGATAGGGAGAAGGCGGAGTTTGCGCAGAGGCAGTAAGAAAACAAAGAGCATACATAAGTTGACAGAAGCACAGTGCAAACGCACTGTGCTTCTTGCTTTTCAGAGTTCAAGCTCATGCTTCTACGATGATAGCGACTCTTTTATCATTTGGTTTTGGTGGAAAGAAGAGCTTTTTATTCTAGTGTTTTTCTCCGTTGATCATCACTGTTTGTCCTAACTTAAGTTCGGTGGCAACTTCCACAACGAAAGCGGTTCCCCGCGAAGTGTGAAATATCTCTGTTGATTCCAGGCTGGTCATATGGAATACCTCTTTGGTATGTTGCTAGTTCGGTTATGTTCACGTGTTCGGTTATCTGGCAGGGTAATCGCTAGTGAATATGCGTTGGCTAGGGCAGATAAATTCACTTCCCCCATCTGTAGGGGGCGGGACGTTCTCTAAACAGAACTATACCATGCTGGATAACCTATTTCAATCCCCCCACAAGGGGTGGGACATCCGGCTGCTTGGCGACAGCGGAGCGCTGTATGAATTTCAATCCACCCACCTGCAAGGGGTGGGACACCATCGGCTACGGCCAGACCGGCAGGTATTACGATTTCAATCCACCCACCCGCAAGGGGTAGGACTCACGCCGTCTGAGATCAGACTGGTGGTAGGCGGATTTCAATCCACCCACCCGCAAGGGGTGGGACTTGCAGCAAAAGTTCACAAAACGAACTTTGCATTCTATACAAAAGCAACAAAATCGCGCTGGTTTCCAGCTCGTGTCCAACACTTTCCGGCTGCCATTTGTCAATTAATTGCTATTTAGCGTATTTTTTCGGTGCGATCCCATCAAAGTATTTCTGCTCACTCCACCTTCGCACCGCCAAGCTATTTAAACATTTTACAGCATATAGCCACATTTGGCAACAAAATCAAGAGTGCACATGACGCTTCTCAATTATGTCGTATCAATGATTTCCCGTGCCAGGTCGTACCGGTATGCCATCATTAAAAATCTAAGGTCGATATCCGCAAAAAACGGTGTGACCATTCGGTCACACCGTTCTCTCAACTCGCTATTTCGATTGCTTTTAGGGATTATCTTTCTGGCTCACTCCCACTCAATCGTCCCCGTAGGCTTCGGCGTCAGGTCGTACAGGACCCGGTTCACGCCGTCCACCTCGTGGGTGATGCGGTCGGTGATCTTCTGGAGGAGGGCGAAGGGCACGTCTTCGACGGTGGCGGTCATGGCGTCAACGGTGTTGACGGCACGGAGGATGACCGGCCAGGCGTCGGTGCGCTTGCCGTCCCGGACGCCGACGGATTTCAGGTCGGGGACGATGGTGAAATACTGCCAGACCTTACCGGCCAGGCCAGCCTTCTGGAACTCTTCCCGCAGGATGGCGTCGGACTCCCGGACGGCTTCCAGGCGGTCACGGGTGATGGCGCCCAGGCAACGGACACCCAGGCCGGGGCCAGGGAAGGGCTGGCGGTAGACCATGCCGTCGGGCAGACCCAGAGCCTTGCCGCAGGCACGGACTTCGTCCTTGAAGAGCATTTTGAGGGGTTCCACCAGCTCAAAGCCCAGGTCCTCAGGCAGGCCGCCCACGTTGTGGTGCGCCTTGACGGCTTTGACGGTCTTGGTGCCACTCTCGATGATGTCGGGATAGATGGTGCCCTGACCCAGGAAGGAGATGCCGTCCAGCTTCCGTGCCTCTTCCTCAAAGACGCGGATGAACTCAGCGCCGATGATCTTGCGCTTCTCTTCCGGGTGGGAGACACCGGCCAGCTTGTCCAGGAAGCGGTCGGCGGCATCCACATAGATGAGGTTGGCATCCATCTGGTTGCGGAACACCTCGATGACCTGTTCCGGCTCGCCCTTGCGGAGCAGGCCGTGGTTGACGTGGACGCAGGTGAGCTGCTTGCCGATGGCCTTGATGAGCAAGGCGGCCACCACGGAGGAGTCCACACCGCCGGACAGGGCCAGCAGGACCTTCTTATCCCCTACCTGGTTGCGGATGAGCTCCACCTGGTCGGCGATGAAGTTGTCCATATTCCAGTTTGCCTCTGCACCGCACAGGCCGAAGATGAAGTTGGACAGGGCTTCCTTCCGCTCCGCTTCGTCCAGAGGCCAGGGCGCATCGCCCTGGTGGTCTACCATCAGCACGGGCACGGGGGCGTTATAAATTTCCTTGGCCACGTCGATCACTTCCCCGTCCACGATGCGGTTGGGGCCGCCGTTGAGGATGATGCCCTTCACGTTGGGCAGAGCGTCCAGCTGAGCGCGGGTGATGTCATGGGGGTGGATTTCGCTGTACACGCCCAGGGCGCGGATCTCTCTGGCCAAGCGGGGATTTTCATTGCTGCCCAGGTCCAGGATCACGATCATATCTTGCTTCATAAACAGGGGGCCTCCGTATCAGTTGGTGAAGTTGTCAAAGTAACCCTGCACCAGAATGACAGGGGTGCCCTTGTCGCCAGAACCGCTGGTCAGGTCGCACAGGGAGCCAATGAGGTCGGTCAGGCGGCGGGGGGTAGTGCCCTGAGAGGCCATGTCGCCCACCAGGTTGCTCTTCTTGCTCTTGATCCGCTCGGAAATGGCTTCCTTCAGGGCGTCGCCGGACAGATCCTTGAAGTCGTTGTCTGCCAGGTACTTGAGCTTCAGCTCATTGGGGGTGCCCTCCAGGCCAGCGGTATAGGCCACGCCCACGCAGGGGTCAGCCAGCTCCCAGATCTTACCCACGGGGTCCTTGAACGCGCCGTCGCCATAGACCATCACTTCCACGTGTGCGCCGGTCTTGGCCAGCACCTGTGCCTGGATGTCCTCCACCAGACCCTGGCAGGCACGGGGGAAGAGCTTGACGGTATCTTCATTGGACTTGTTGGAGCCCAGCAGGCCGTACTGCTCGTTGCAGCCGCTGCCATTGACGGGCTGGGTCATCAGGTCGTCCAGACCGTAGACGATCTCGGCGCCGGCGGCCTTCAGCAGGCGCTTGGTGCGGGCGCGGGTGTGGATGTCGCAGGCCAGCACCTTCTTGGTGTAGGGCAGGACGGCACGGGGGTCGTTGGCCAGGATGACTTCCACCTCTGCGCCGCAGTCCCGGATGAGGTCGCTGTAGTACTGGATGTAGTCCACGCCGGTGAAGGGGTGCTTGTTCTCGCCAAAGAGTTCACGATACCGCTCCAGGGTCAGCACGTCGCTGTAGGGGTTGACGCCCGCTTCGTCCAGCTGATCCAGGGTCACCAGGCCGTTGCCCACTTCGTCGCTGGGATAGCTGAGCATGAGGACGATCTTATCCGCGCCCTTGGCGATGCCCCTCAGGCAGATGGCAAAGCGGTTGCGGGAGAGGATGGGCAGGATGACGCCGATGGCGCCGGTGCCAAACTTGGCACGCACGTCGGCGGCGATGTCGTCTACCGAGGCGTAGTTGCCCTGAGAGCGGGCCACCACGGACTCGGTGACGGAGATGACGTCTTTATCCCGCAGCTGGAAGCCCTCCTGTTCGGCTGCTTCCAACACACTGGTGACTACGATATTGGCCAGGTCGTCCCCCTGGCGGATGATCGGGCAGCGAATGCCCCGAGATACAGTACCAACTTTCCGTTCCATAAATAACGCTCCAATATAATCTGTTTTTTCGCCTTCTCAAAAAACGCGATAGGGGTATTATATCATAGGAAATGCCTATCTTTCAATATTTCCGCCGGTTCCAGCAAAAAAATGGTTCCGTTTACTCCGCAATGCCCTCTCGCAGCAGCTCCCGCTCGACCTTTGCCTCATCCGGACCGTTCACCCGACGGAACAGCATCCGGAACAGCTTCCGTGCGATGGGCCCCACCAGGAACAGCTGCAGCGGCAGCGCCATGATGAAATTCCGGCAGTAGGTCATCAGGTAATCGGGCACGAACTGTGCTGTAAACCCGTACCCGTGGTAGACCCCCAAGATGCTGGCCAGGGCCACCTGGGAGACCACGGTAAAGGTCTGGATGGCGAAGATGATGGCGATGGGGCGGTCGGTGGGTTTGACCACTTGGAAGGCAAAGTGCTTGGCCACGCGGCTGGAGAGGAAGTAGGCGCAGAGGAAGATGAGGATGAACTCCACCCACATGGTCTTCAGGGCGGTCAGGAAGGTGACGTTGACGAAGGTGCCGCTGGCTAGGACGATGTTGTAGAGGGTCATGAGGTAGACCATCATCCAGGCGGTGATGGCGGTGAATACGATGGATTCTAACTTTGTTTTCGGCATGATAAGCTCCTCTTTTCTGAAAAGTTTGCAAAAAAATAAATGCCCCTCCGCCGTCCGACATTGGCAGAGTGACATTTATTGTCTGATGTATTATGACGCAGAGTGCGCCTGCGTTTTTTTCTATGATACCCCATCGGAACCGGTTTGGCAAGGGGTCAGCCCTCCTGGATACGGCGCTCGATGATGTCATAGTGCCGGTCGATGGCCGCCTCGCACCGCTGACGGTCGTGGGTCAGGATGGACTCGAACATCTCCCGGTGGGCCTCCTTCAGCGCCCCCTTGACCTCCGGCTGCGCGTAGCGGATGACAAAGTCGATCCACTCCCGGTACACGTCGGTGATGGCGTTCATCAGCTCGAAGAACAGGTTGTTGTGGGACGCCTCCACCAGCAGGTAGTGGAACTTCCGGTCGTTCTCAATTTCCTCCTCGATGTCCGCCCCCTCCTGGTTCAGCAGCCGTTCCGCTTCCAGCTGCCACGCCGGGGACACCGGCTGGTCGGCGGCGAACTGGCAGATGCACTTCTCCAACGACCGGCGGACGGCGCAGATCTCCTTCTGACTGGTCCGGTTGAGCAGCAGCATCATCCGGATCATGCCGGACAGGCTGTTGGAGATGCTCCCGGTCAGGTAGTGCCCTGACCCCTGCTTGCTCTCGATCATCCCCATGTTCTCCATGGTGCGCAGCGCCTCTCGGGTGGAGTTGCGGCTGATGCCCAGTGCCTCCGCAATGGCTCGCTCGGTGGGCAGGCGGGATCCAACCGTCAGCGTCCCCGCCCGGATCTGGTCGGACAGGTAGTCGATGGCCTTTTGGTATTCTCGGCGGTTTTCACTCATGATGACGCTCCTTCTATGCCTGCGGCGGGAATCTCTTTCCTTATTATACTAGGGGTTTTTGTTCTGTCAATCTGTGATGTACTCCACGATATATTCCACCGGCACCGACTCGGTACACCAGACATCGTTCTCGGTCTTCCCGAACACAAATCCAGCGTCACTCATCTTTTTGGCATCGATCTTCAGCACCACCGGCGTCCGGTGCCAGCGGACTGCCGACTGCCACGCCTTCTCCGGGTCGGCTTGGAGATGTACCGCGTGCCGGCTCATCTTGCTGATGGCGCCGCTCTTCCTGATCTTCTCGACAGCAGCCGTTGTCGTGCCATGATACAAAAATTCCGGCGGGGCAAGATACTCCAACTCCGGCTCCACCCACGGGATGGAATGCCCCTGGCACGCCTTGATCTTGGAATGGTCCCCGTTGAACCGGTAGCGTCCCTTGCTGTCCTGGGCTACGATGTCCTCCAGTTTTTCCAAATCCAACTGATACCTTCCCGCTTCGTTGACCCCCTGAATCAGCTCCTCCACCGAGACCCAACCGTGCTTGTCCATCGCCAGGTGGATGGTCTCCGGTCTGTGGCGCAACAGGAAACTGAGGTATACCGAGATATTTTTCTTAGCCATAAGCTCACCTCCCTTTTCTTTGATTATAGTCGATAAAAAAGGCGGGGGCAA
>OGCO01006355.1_pt1 | contig 10537 bp, 8 predicted proteins | sample 1570171 | NCBI WGS metagenome assembly OGCO01 (sample SAMEA4370583, study PRJEB24528) | human gut metagenome | reverse complement strand
AAGCAGCAGATTTACAGTCTGTCCCCATTGGCCACTCGGGAACACGCCCATATTCACTTTTTGTGTCCTTCGCCGGACGACTTGTTTATTTTATCATGCAGAAAGGCTTTTGTCAACTGTTTTTTTACCTTTTTCTTCAAATGCGTTTTCTGTGCAGAGTAACGGCAGGAAAAGCCCTGCAGCCATGCAGGCACGGCAAAGTCGGAGAAAAAAGCCAGCCGGAAGAAATTGATAGGCAAATTGCAAGAAAAACTCGGGACAATATGTGAAAAGTGCAAGACTTTTTGTCTCTGCATTGAAAAACGCAGTAAGGCGTGATATATTAAAAACGCAACAAAGTGCAACAAAATGGATGGCGCTTTTGTCACTCTGTGGCAAATCAGGCGGGACAAGTAGAAAAAGAAAGGCATAGCGACAAACCATGACGATTCAGGAATGTTATAGACAGATGGGCGCAAATTATGAGGACGTGCTCAAGCGGCTTTACAACGAAGGCATGATCTGCAGATTTACGCTGATGTTTTTGAACGACGACAGCTATCCGAAACTGGAGCAGGCATTGAAGGAAGGAAATGTGAAGGAAGCATTCCGTGCAGCACACACGCTCAAGGGCGTGTGCCAGAACCTGGGCTTTACCAACCTGTATCAGCCCACCTACGATTTGACCGAGGTGCTGCGCACAGGCACACTGGAAGGTACCAAGGAGCTGTTTGACAGCGTGGCCTGCCAGTACAAAATCACCATCAATGCGATCCGTGCGCTCCAGTAAGCTCCGCATTTGGCTCGATCTCCAAACGGCATCCTTCCTTATAAAAAGGCAGGATGCCGTTTTTTATTGCATTCTGCGCAGTTTTATGATATAATGCCGGACGAACTGAACAGAAAAACAGCAGGTGCCTTTTGCCGATGCACTGCACGGCGGAAAGGGTAAAAGGGAAGCGGGTGCAGATCCCGCACGATCTCGTCACTGTGATAAGGGAGTCCGCATCAGGGTGCTTTGCACCAGCCACTGGAGCTTTTGCTCTGGGAAGGAGATGACGGGCGGCGATCTTTCAGTCAGGAAACCTGCCTGCTGTTGGTACGGGGGTGCAAACCCCAGATCACGAGGAATTGGTTGTACCAAAAAGCCCTGAAACAACAGAGGTCTTTTTGTCATGCCATCCGCAGGACAGAAGGGCCTCTTTTTTCATCTCTCTTTCCTGTACCCTTTGTTTGGTTCAAACCGCAATTTATCCAGCAGGAAAGGACAAGAACAATGAGAAAGATCGAAACCAAAAAGCTGGCCGCAGCTGTTACGGCTCTGGCTCTGTGTGCCGGCGTGCTCACCGGCTGCGGCGGGGCTGCTTCCGGCACTGCATCCAGCACCGCTGCGTCTGCCGCTTCCAGCGAAGCGAGCAGCGAGGAGGCTGACGAAATGGCAGCAAAGAATGTGGCAGACCTAATCGATGCCATCTATGTGCAGGAGCGCAATGATGACACCGACGCTCAGTGCGAAGCTGCCAAGGCTGCATGGGATGCTCTGACCGACGCCCAGAAGGAACTGGTGGAAGGCGAGAACGCCGACCCCGACTACTTTGGCCGTGACACCGGCGATGCTTCCAAGGACGATGCCCGCAATCAGGACGACATTGGCGACAACGAGCTGCTGGTGGTCTCCTTCGGCACCTCCTTCAACGACAGCCGCGTGAAGGACATCAAGGGCATCGAGGATGCTCTGCAGGCCGCATACCCGGATTGGTCTGTGCGCCGCGCATTCACCGCACAGATCATCATCAACCATGTGCAGGCTCGTGACGGCGAAAAGATCGACAACATGCAGCAGGCCATGGACCGCGCTGTGGAAAACGGCGTGAAGAATCTGGTCGTCCAGCCCACCCACCTGATGCACGGTGCTGAGTACGACGAGATGATGGAAATGATCGACACCTACCGCGATAAGTTTGAATCTGTCGCTGTGGCTGAGCCCCTGCTGGGCGAGGTCGGTTCCGATGCCACCATCATCAATCAGGATAAGGAAGACGTTGCCAAGGCTGTCACCGCTGCTGCCGTGAAGGAAGCCGGCTACGACAGTCTGGATGCCGCTGCTGAGGACAAGGTCGCCTTTGTCTTTATGGGCCACGGCACCTCGCACACCGCAAAGGTGAGCTACAGCCAGATGCAGACCACTATGCAGACTCTGGGCTACGACAATGTGTTCATTGGCACCGTTGAGGGCAAGCCGGAAGAGACTGCCTGCGAGAACGTCATCGAGGCTGTCAAGGCTGCAGGCTACACCAAGGTGATCCTGCGCCCGCTGATGGTGGTTGCCGGCGATCACGCCAACAACGATATGGCCGGTGAGGATGCCGACTCCTGGCTGAGCCAGTTCAAGGCTTCCGGTGCTTTTGACAGCATCGACTGCCAGATCGCTGGTCTGGGTGAGATCGAGGATGTCCAGAAGCTGTATGTCGCCCACACCAAGGCGGCGATCGATTCTCTGAACGGTTGATCAAACGAACCCTCTCCGTCTCGCGGCCGCTTTGCGGCATCCGGTGGAGAGGGTTCATTTTTTATCTGAACAATGGTATAATAAAAGCTGATTTTTATAATGTAGAGGTATTTCCTATGAAACGCGTTTTTTCCTGTGTTGTCGCTGCTTCTCTGGCACTGAGTCTGCTGGTGGGCTGCGGCGCTTCTTCCACGGCATCTTCTGCAGCTTCCAGTGCTGCTTCTTCCGAGGCGGCATCCTCTGTGGCTTCTTCTGCCGCTGAGACCGCCGCTTTGCCGGATGGTGTGTATACCGCCGAGTTTGACACCGACAGCAGCATGTTCCACGCCAACGAAGCCTGCGACGGCAAGGGCACCCTGACCGTGGAGAACGGCCAGATGACCTTCCATGTCAGCCTTGCTTCCACCCATATCGTCAACCTGTATCTGGGCAAGGCTTCCGATGCCGCCGACCACGAGGCCGATTGGCTGCAGCCCACCACAGATACCGTCACCTATTCCGACGGCACCTCGGAGGAGGTGTACGGCTTTGACATTCCGGTCACTGCTGTGGATACGGACTTTGACCTTGCCATTCTGGGCACCAAGGGCAAGTGGTACGACCATGTCGTCAGCGTGCGTGATGCCGTGGAAAAGGCTGCGGAAGCCGAGACCCCGGCAGACGGCACCTACACCTGTGATGTGACGCTGGAGGGCGGCTCTGGCCGTGCTGCTGTGGACAGCCCCGCAGCCCTGACCGTGGCGGATGGCAAGATGACCGCCACCATCGTGTGGAGCAGCCCGAACTATGATTATATGATCGTGGACGGCGAGAAGTATTTGCCCACTAACACCGAGGGCAATTCCACCTTTGAAATTCCGGTATCGGCGCTGGATACCGCACTGGATGTCACCGCCGATACCGTTGCCATGAGCACCCCCCACGAGATCGAGTATACGCTGACCTTTGATTCTGCAAGTCTGAAGGCTAACGATTGAGAATGCCCTCCGCTCACGCTCTGGGCATACTCAGCGGAAAATCAATTTTTTATTTCGCGTTTGTCGCGGCCTGCGGGCCGCTCCAAACGCCTTTTCACAAGAGGGGTCGGAACGACAAACGTCCGGATATTTGAATGAAAATCACTCGCAACCAATTTCTGAAACTGATCCCCGCTGCGGCGCTGACGCTGACCGGCTGCGGCAGCAAGGCTCAACCTGCCAATACGGAAAGTCTTGTTTTCTCCCATCATTACAAGCTGGACTATGCACAGCAGTTCACAGCGGACTGCTATGAGGGCGGCTATACCATGCTGACCATCGCGGAGTCGGATGCACGGTTCCTTGTTGTGCCGGAAGATGCTGCGGAGGTGGACGGTCTGCCCGCTGATGTGACTGTGCTGCGCCAGCCGGTGGAGAATATTTATCTGGTCTCCACCTCGGTGATGGATCTGCTTTTGCATCTGGACGCACTGGACAGCGTGGCCTTTTCCGGCACCAAGGCCGAGGGCTGGTATCTGCCCGCGGTGCAGCAGGCCATGGAAGAGGGAAAAATCGCGTATGCAGGCAAGTACAGCGCCCCGGATTACGAGCAGATCCTGGCAGCGGGCTGCCGCCTTGCCATTGAGAATACCATGATCCTGCACACGCCGGAGGTAAAGGAGCAGCTGGAACACTTTGGCATCCCGGTGCTGGTGGAGCGTTCCAGCTACGAGAGCGACCCGCTGGCCCGCATGGAGTGGATCAAGCTTTACGGCATCCTGCTGGGCAGGGAAGAACAGGCCGAGCAGGTGTTTTCCGCGCAGGAGACAGCCGTTCAGCCCATCCTCTCGCAGAAACCCACGGGAAAAAGCTGCGCCTTCTTCTCGCTGACCACCAACAACCTTGCCACTGTGCGCAAAGGCAGTGACTATGTGGCCCGCATGATCGAGATGGCGGGCGGCAGCTATGTCTTTGCGGACCTGACGGACAATGGCAACAGCCTTGCTACCATGAACCTGCCGCTTGAGGACTTCTATGCAGGTGCAAAGGATGCCGATGTGCTCATCTACAACAGCGCCATCGAGGGCATGATCGCATCGGTGAGCCAGCTGACCGAGCGTTTCCCACTGTTGAACGAGTTCAAAGCGGTGCAGAACGGTCAGGTGTGGTGCACCACCCAGAGCCTGTTCCAGCAGAGCATGGAGCTGGCAGACCTGATCGTGGACATGAACCGGGTGTTTACCAAGGGCACACCTGCCGCCAGTACCCTGAAATTCCTCACCCATGTGGATTAAAGAAGGAAAATTTTACAGAAAGGAAAGCCTATGACCCGTACCAGACGCCTTGCAGCCGCCTATATTGCCCTTGCGGCAGCCGTTGCTGTGCTTTTTGCGCTGAACCTGTTCTGGGGCAGCGTATCCCTTGCACCGGGTGCGGTGCTGACGGCGCTGCTGGGCAAGGGCGGCGATGCGCTTGCGGGGAACATCATCCTGCAGCTGCGCCTGCCCCGCGCGGTCATGGCGGCGCTGTTGGGAGCAGCCCTCAGCGCGGCAGGTTACCTGCTGCAGACTTTTTTTGCAAACCCCATTGCCGGGCCATTTGTTATGGGCGTTTCCAGCGGCGCAAAGCTGGCGGTGGCCCTGACCATGGTGGTGTTTCTGGACCGCGGGATGCTGACCAGCTCGGCCACGATGATCGCGGCTGCCTTTGCGGGTGCCATGGCTTCCATGGCCTTTGTGCTGGCGGTGGCCCGGCGGGTGCAGCGCATGAGCATTCTGGTCATCTGCGGTGTGATGATCGGCTATATCTGTTCTGCAGTGACGGATTTTATCGTCACCTTTGCGGAAGATGCGGATATTGTGAATCTGCATAACTGGTCCAAGGGCAGTTTTTCCGGTATGACATGGGAGAATGTCAAAGCTATAGTGCTGGTGACGGGAATTGCCTCTATCGGTGTGTTTCTGTTGTCGAAGCCAATCAGTGCCTATGAGATGGGTGAGGCTTATGCGGCCAATATGGGACTGAATGTGAAGAGATTCAGAGTCCTTCTTGTATTGCTGTCCAGTGTGCTGGCTGCCTGCGTAACGGCATTTGCGGGTCCTGTATCCTTTGTGGGGATAGCAGTGCCGCATCTGGTGAAGTGGCTGCTGGGCACCGCACGGCCTATTCTGCTGATCCCGGCCTGTTTTCTGGGCGGTTCCGTGTTCTGCCTGTTCTGCGATCTGCTGGCAAGAACCATGTTTTCTCCGACAGAGTTGTCCATCAGCACAGTGACAGCCGTGTTTGGTGCACCCGTTGTCATTTATATTATGATACACAGAAGAAGAGAAAAGGCGGCATAGGATAATGAGGGAAGATTACTTTTACACAGAGGGGCTGACTGTTGGTTATCAGGGTGTGCCCCTGATCAGAGAGATTGCGTTCCAGCTGAAGAAAGGTGAGATATTAACGCTGATCGGACCCAATGGTGCGGGAAAAACAACCATATTAAAGAGTCTTATCCGCCAGTTAAAGCCACTGGCCGGCGTAATCGTTCTGGAAGGACAGAAGACCGATGAGATGAGCGGCAGAGATTTTGCAAGAAAGTTGTCAGTGGTATTGACGGAAAGAGTTCGTCCGGAGATGATGACCTGCAAGGAAGTGGTGGCAACAGGGCGATACCCGTATACCGGTAAGTTCGGGGTTCTGTCGAAAGAAGATTGGAAAATTGTCGATGAGGCAGTCAGATTGGTACACATTGAGGATCTGGCTGAACGGGATTTTACAAAGACCAGTGACGGGCAGAAACAGCGTGTCATGCTGGCAAGGGCTTTATGTCAGCAGCCGGATATCCTTGTGCTGGATGAGCCGACATCTTTTCTGGATATCCGCTATAAACTGGAATTTCTCTCGATCATTCAGGAGATGGCAAGAAATGACAGGCTGACGGTGATATTGTCCCTGCATGAGCTGGATCTGGCGGAACGTATTTCGGATAAAGTTCTGTGTGTCAGAGGGGACAGGATTGACCGCTTCGGAACACCGGAGGAGATTTTTTGCGGAGACTATATTTCTGAACTTTATGGGATGACGGCCGGTCATTATGATGCCGGCACCGGGGAGTTGGAGCTGCAGCCTGTTTCAGGGGTACCGAAAGTATTTGTCATTGCCGGGGGCGGCAGGGGCAAGGCTGTTTTTCGCAGACTTCAGAGGAAGGGCATGCCATTTGCGACAGGAATTCTGTGGGAGAATGACCTGGATTATCCGTCAGCAAAAGCATTGGCGGTTCAGACGGTTGCGGTGCGTACATTTTCAGCTGCCGATGCAGAACATATTGGGAAGGCAAAAGAGCTGATAGATAGTTGTGAAACCGTTTTGACAGTATTTGACAGGACAGAATGGACGAAACTGCCGGAAGGTTTGAAGGAGATTCTTGCGTATGCAGAAGAAAAAAGCAAACTCACAGAATAATGAGAAGAAAAAGGTTGATGTCTGCGGAGAAAACGGCGCCGCGGAAAAGGACAGATGCTATACGTATATGGTGCGCTGCTCGGATGGTTCTCTGTATACAGGATGGACGGTGGATCTTGAGATGCGTGTAGTGGCTCACAACAGCGGAAAAGGGGCAAAATACACAAAAAGCAGGCGCCCTGTGACTCTGGCTTACTATGAAGTCTTTGAGAATCGACAGGACGCCATGCGACGTGAATATGCAATTAAGCAATTGCCGAAGAAAGAGAAGGAAAGGCTGGCAGCCTACCACCATCTGTCTTCAATGGCAACGTAGTCTTTGTGGTGGCCGACATACTTGTAAGCCGGACGGATGATCTTGCCTTCATTGGCCAGTTCTTCAATACGGTGCGCACACCATCCGGAGATACGGGAAATGGCAAAAATCGGTGTGAACAATTCCATCGGAAGGCCAAGCATGGTGTAGACAAAACCGCTGTAAAAGTCCACATTGGCACAGATCGGTTTGAACAGCTGGCGATGCTGTTGCATGAGTTTGATGGCAATGCCTTCAACACGGTTGTAAAGTTCGAATTCTTTGGTCAGGCCTTTCTCGTTGGAAAGTGCCTGGGCATATTTCTTCAGAATAACGCATCGTGGATCGGATTCTGTATATACCGCATGACCGATGCCATAGATGAGGCCCTTGCCGTCAAAGGCTTCGCGGTTCAGGATCTTGGTCAGATACTCAGTAACTTCATCATCATCATCCCAGTTGGTAACATGTTCTTCGATATCTTTGAACATTTGTTGAACCTTCAGATTGGCACCGCCGTGTTTTGGCCCTTTCAGGGAGCCGAGGGAAGCAGCGATGGCCGAATAGGTATCAGTGCCTGTGGAAGTAACAACATGAGTGGTGAATGTGGAGTTATTACCGCCGCCGTGTTCTGCGTGAATGATCAGCGCAATATCAAGAACCTTGGCTTCAAGTTCGGTATACCGGCCATCCGGACGGAGCAGGCGGAGGATATTCTCTGCTGTCGATAGTTCAGGCTTCGGACGGCGGATGACAAGACTCTTGTCTAATATGTAATGACGATAGCTGTGGTAGCCATAAACAGCGATCAGCGGGAATCGTGCGATCAGCTGAAGAGACTGACGCAGAACGTTATTGACTGAAATGTCTTCAGGATGGTCATCGTAGGAATAAAGTGTCAGAACACTCTTCTGGAGTACATTCATCATGTTGGCATTCGGTGCATTCATGATGATGTCACGGACGAAGTTGTCCGGGAGTTCACGATAATTTCCAAGAATATCAAGAAATTCCTGAAGCTGGTCCTTGTTCGGCAGCTCGCCGAAGAGAAGAAGATAGGTGATTTCTTCAAAACCAAAACGGCTTGTCTTATTGCCTTCAACAAGATTCATGACATTATAGCCCTGATAATAGAGCTGGCCATCAATCGGAATCTTGCGGCCATGTACGGATTTGAAAGCGACGACATCGGAGATCTCTGTCAGACCGGTAAGGATACCTTTACCGTTGGAGTCACGCAGACCACGTTTGACATCGTACTCAATATACAGATCCTGGTCAAAACGCCCTGAATTCATGCAGTATTCAGCAAGCTTGTCCAGACGGTTATTAAATTCTGTCATTTCTTTAGCCATTATTGTTCAATCCTTTTCTATAAAAATTTACATAATTGCATTATAATATGAAAATACTTTATCATTATATTGGTGTTTTTGCAAGTTGTTTTTTTGATTTTATGCGTCAGTGCAGAAGAATGGATGAAAATATTGATATGCAATTATAGAAAATAAAAATGTCAAAATGTATAAAAATGAAGAAAAAACGCAAAAAAAGTAGATTTATCGAAGAAAAACCACGGATAAATACAAAAGAAACTTACGCTTTTTGAAGAAATTGTAAAAATTTGTGTAAAAAATGCAAGATATAAAATGCGTTTATTCAAAATGTGTAGGCTTATTCTATGCAGTAAATAAAGAAAATAGAGAAAAGTGATGAATAATATAAGATATAAACGTATAAATATGCATAAAGGCGATAAAAAAGAAAAGGAGGGTGTTGACGGTTTAAAAAAGAACTGCTAGAGTATTATAACAGATAGAAGGAAATACAAGGAGTTTGGAAAGGTGAGAAAATGGAGGCATTAAAAAATAATTCCCAGGCGATTGTAAGGGCATTGACAGTAGCGGTTGCTGTTGTTTTGCAGGCGATTACAATGGTTCTGGTGGGACGGTATCTTCATGAATATGCTTCCTGGGCTTATGTCCTGTTGGAAATTATAAGCTTTTTGCTTGTGTTTGGTCTCATTAATGATCAGGAGTCCTATCGTCAGTTCTGGTGTGTCATCGTTCTTGTTTTTCCGGTGACAGGCCTGTTTCTGTATTATATGTGGGGACAGCGAAGAAGAAACAGCAAGACGCATATTCTGATCAGGGAGACAGAGGCGAAGATGCGCCAGTATGTGCCGCATCAGCCGGAAGTTATGGAGGAATTGCAGGAACTGCATCCTTATAAAGTTCAGATTGCTCGTTTTTTGGGAAGTGAAGGCTTTAACATGTATCGTCACACCGATGTGAAATATTTTCCGCTGGGTGAGGAAATGCTGGATGCAATGATCGAGGATCTGAAAAAGGCAGAGAAGTGTATCTTTTTGGAGTATTTTATTATCAGTGACGGCGTGATCTGGAAGAGAGTCAAAGAAGTGCTGATCGAGAAGGCAAAAGCGGGTATAGATATCCGTTTATTGATCGATGACTTTGGCTGCCTGGGAATCAACACCGCAGAATTTCGTGATGAGCTTGTCAAGTCCGGTATTCGACTGGCGGTGTTTGCCCCTATCCATAAAAATGTCGACAGATTGTCCTTTAACTACAGAAACCATCAGAAGATTACAATTGTTGACGGCAACATCGGCTATTGCGGCGGTATTAATCTGGCGGATGAATATGCCAATATTATCCAGCGTTTTGGACACTGGAAGGATACGGCGCTTCGTCTGGAGGGTGAAGGTGTGTGGGGGTTGACGTCAATTTTTCTTGAGATGTGGGAAGTGGCGATGGGGTATGAGATTACCACGGATTATACGGTTTACATGCCGACGGTCAAAATGCCCAGTGACGGATTTGTGCAGCCGTTTTGTGATGGGCCGGCCAATAATCCCAATAATCCTGCGGAGGATGTGTATACGCATCTGATCAATAAGGCCCGGGATTATGTTTATATTACAACACCGTATCTGGTTATTGACAGGAAGATGACGGAAGATTTGTGCCGAACAGCCCGAAGCGGCGTGGATGTGAAGATCATTGTGCCGCATATCTATGACAAATGGTATGTCTATATGGTGAATGTGGCCAATTACGGGCCGCTGATTGCGAACGGTGTCCATGTCTATGAATACATGCCCGGCTTTATCCATTCAAAGACGGTTGTCTGTGATGATGAGTGTGCGGTCTGCGGAACCATCAACATGGATTACAGGAGCTTTTATCTGCACTATGAATGCGGTGTGTTCACTTGTGAGTCATCGGCTGTCGCGGATATCCGGGATGATATTCATGAGACATTGAAACAATGTCAGGAAATCTATCTCGATGAGTGGCAGAGCCGTCCATGGTACGAAAAGATCGT
>OGCO01006354.1_pt1 | contig 10539 bp, 10 predicted proteins | sample 1570171 | NCBI WGS metagenome assembly OGCO01 (sample SAMEA4370583, study PRJEB24528) | human gut metagenome | reverse complement strand
CTGCCCTTGCCGAAGATGGAGGGGAAGACCTTGGGGTTGGGGGACCAGAGCAGCAGGGCTGCGTTCTGGAGGAAGTAGCTGACGCCGATGGCGGTGATGAGCACGGCCAGGGAGGGGGCAGCACGGAGGGGTTTGTAGGCCAGGCGTTCGATGAGCATACCCAGGAGGGTACAGACGATCATGGCCAACAGGATGCCCACCAGAGGGGGCAGGTTGAAGCTGGAAATGGCGTAGAAGCACACATACGCGCCGACCATGATGACGTCACCATGGGCGAAGTTCAGCATTTTGGCGATGCCGTACACCATGGTGTAGCCCAGCGCGATGATGGCATAGATACTGCCCAAGCTGATCCCGTTGATCAGGAAATTGAGAAATGTCATCGCAGTTTAACTCCTTACATGTTCTATCTTTACTTACTCTCACAAATCACTTCAGTGCGCAAACGAAAAGGATCGCGCGGTCCGATCCCTTTCAGTTGCGCACTGCACGACCCGGAACAGGCCGGGGCCGCCCGAAGGCTGCCCCAGCCCAGATACCGTGGCCGGATGCCGGGGGCGTGTGTGTCACACGCTGGCGATTACCGGATTGCTGTTTGGATCAGACTGGATCAGTCCAGGCCAACATAGGCGCCGTTCTTGATCTCCATGCCCTTGGGCTCCTTGGAGACAGCACCCTTGTCCCACTTCATGCCAGAGCCGGTCAGGCCGTCGAAGGTCATGGTGGAGAACTGCTGGATCATTGCGTCGCACAGGTCGCTTGCGCTCATGTCGGGGGTAGCCTTAGCAGCTTCCAGAGCCTGCTTGTAAGCATAGATGCAGTCATAGCCGTCTGCTGCGAACTGGTTGGGGACTTCGCCGAACTTTTCCTGATACTTCTTGACGAAGGACTGAGTCTTTTCGTCCTTGGAGTCAGCGTTGAAGGGGGTCAGGAGCATGACGCCTTCTGCCAGCTTGGTGTCGAAGCCTTCCTGGGTCAGGATGCCGTCCATGCCGTCCACGCCGAAGAACTTGGGTTCATAACCCATGGAGCTGGCCTGAGCCAGGATCAGGGATGCGGGCTGATAGTACATGGGCAGGAAGATCAGGTCAGCGCCCTTGTCCTTTGCGTCGGTGATCTGAACGGAGAAGTCGGTGTCGTTGCCGTCAGCGAAGGTGGTCTCGGAGACGATCTCCAGCTTCAGTTCCTTTGCCTTTTCGGTGAAGGTCTGATAGATGCCCTTGGAATAAACGTCGTCGTTCTTCCAGATGATCGCGATCTTGGTGCCCAGCTTCTTCTCAGAGATGTACTGTGCGGATGCAGAACCCTGGTTGGGGTCCATGAAGCACATCTGATACTGGTTGTCCTTACCCTCGATGACTGCCTTGGAGGAAGCGGAGGGGGTCAGAGCGAAGATACGGTCGGAGTTGGTCTCGGTGGTGGCCGCTTCGCAGGGCTTGGTGGTGACGGAGCCCAGGGAGATCTGCATACCCCAGTCCTTCAGGGTGTTGTAAGCGTTGATGGCCTTTTCAGCGTCGTTCACGTCGTCTTCGTAACGCAGGTCGAACTGAATGTCGCCGCCTTCGGCGTTGATCTCTTCCACAGCGATGGAAGCGCCGTTCTTGGCAGCGTTGCCATAGATCGCAGCAGCGCCGGTCAGGGGAGCGGTGCCGCCGATCTTGAAGGCTGCGCCGGTGGGCTTGGTATCGGTTGCGCCGCTGGTGGCTGCGGTGCTGGTTGCTGCGCCGCTGGTGGCTGCGTTATCGGAGCCGCCGCCGCAGGCAGCCAGGCTGAGCATCATGCCAGCTGCCAGCACGAAGCTGATTACTTTTCTTTTCATGTGTTTTTTCTCCTTCTTACAAGAATTTCTATACAAAAAAGCGGCTCTGACAACGTGTAGAGCCGCTTTACTGTATCATGGTCACAGTACCGCACACACTGCCGCTGTTCGTCTTCTGTTCTTCTTTTTCTCCGCCAGTTCTACCAGGACCGCCAGCAGGAGGACTGCCAGCGGGTTGATGACTCGAAAGCCTACAGAAAACAAAATGGATGTCGCGATGGCGACACCCACGGCTTTGGAGGTGAAACGAGCGCAGAAAGCGGGCATAGCGGTCTGATAAAAGGCGCAAGGAGTCATATCCATGCAGGACATGGACTGTTCGGACGTCAACACATCGGACATTTTCTGGAACGGTGCTGTCATCTTCAACGACTCCTTTCTCTCATGATCGCTTGCTTTTGAATGGTACCATCATAGCACCATAAAGCGTGGAAGTCAATCGTTTTTTTACACGAAGCCCCCACTTTTTCCCCTTGCAAATTCGGTCAGTTCTTGTGAAAAAATTCGCGATTTCTCTGGAAACCGCAACATTTCCTGTGGGAAAGCCTTCCGTTGAGACCGGTCGCCCCCAGGTATCCAACGGCCAGAAAAGGGCGGCATTTTGCCCGCTCCCCTGCGCCCTCCCTTCCCACCGCGTCCCTCCGCCCAACAAACGGTCGGACACAGGTTGTCAACCTCACTTTGCAGGACATCTCCTGGGCAGGTTCTTTTCCAAACGGGCTGCTGGGCAGGGTGGGACACGGAAGGAGGGGAATCCGTCTGATTTTTTGACGATTTTGCCCACCGGACTCCCTCGGATACATTAAAATATAAGCAACCCACCTAAAAACCCAACCAAACCGGTCGGTTTTCCCGGAAAATCCCTGCTGGAAACTGGTTCTCCTGCCCCTCTCTGCCATTTCCACACTATGTTGCCCCACTCCCTCCCCCTTTCTGTACGTCTCTCCCCCCACCTCTTTCGCCAAAGTCCCTGTCAGAACCCGGTGCGTCCCCAGCCATCCATTGTCCGTCCTCCACCCACAGTTTGCAACAATTTCGCCCCAAACGCTGCCGCCATCCCGCCGGTCAGATACACGCCCGGTGGGCAAAAAAATTTTCCCGCACCCGTCCCGACCCATAGAAAAAACGCACTGCGTATCCTCACGCAGTGCGTTTTGATGCTCGGTCAGCCTTATTCGTCTTCCTGCTTGGGCACCTTGTGCGCAATGTGCTCAAAGTCCCGCACCCGCTGGTTCAGCTCCTTGTCGAACACATAGACGGTCGCGCCCTTGCCCAGCAGGGTGATGGCATAGTACTTGGCATGGTCGATAAAGTTGGTCTCGTAGTAGCATTCAAACTTATCGGGGTCTTCCGACAGCTGGGGATGCTGATACATGACCTGAAAACGGTAATCGTCGTATCTCTTGTGCATAGCGATCCTCCTCATTGGAATGTAATCGATCATTCCCGTTTATTATAGCTTATTTTGTCAGGAAGCGCAAGCCACTTTCCCCGCTTCCCGGTCACTTTCTGCCCGCGCCCACCGGGTCAGGCCATGGTGTCCAGGAAATCACGGATGGTCTGGATGTACTCCGCCGCTTGCAGCACCGTGGACAGGTGCCCGCCGGAGACATAGGTCAGCTGGGGCTGGTGCATGAGCTGGATGAGATCGTTCTGCATCTGTCCGGAGAAGAAGTCCTGGTCGGGCAGGATGAGCAAGATCTTCCCCGCCAGCCCGGCGAAATCCGCTGCCGTCACCGGTCTCTGCCGCATCATGTCAGCCAGGAGGCCGGTGATGTGGACGTCCTTCTCCCGCGGGTAATCCCGGAAGACGGTCTCGAACATATCCTGCGCGTAGGCCACCGCCTCCCCTCCCTCGCCCCGGAGGTGGCTCATGCCCAGCCGGATGAGCTTGGGCTTGAGCTTTTCGTAGTTGCAGTGCTTCATGTACCACAGCATCAGGGGCGCCAGGCGGTACTGCTTTTTCAGGCTCTTGATGGTGTGGGCATCCAGACCGCCGGTGGAGATGAGGATGAGTCCCCCCACCTGGCCGGGGTACTTTTGGACGTAGACCTGCGCCACCATACCACCGCCGCTGGCGCCGATGAAGATGGGCTGTTCCACCCCCAACGCCTGGAAGAACCCGTGCATCCCCGTCACCAGCGCCTGGTTGTCCGCCAGCTCCTGAGGGTAGTCGAAGAGCAGCACCTGGCAGGTCTGGGAGAGGGGTTCCACGTAGTCCACCCACATCTCCAGGGTGTTCATCCCGCCGTTGAGCAGCACCAGGGTCTTGCCGTCCTTGGGGCCGGTGCGGACGTAACGGAACCGTGCGCCGGCCACGGTGATGGTCTCGCAGGGGTGTGCCAGCGCAAAGTCCTTGCTCTTTTCTGAAAATAGTCGCATGCTCATCGCACGTCCGCCTTTCTCTCTCGTGCCAGCCCCATAGTGGCCAGCAATCCGCCGAACATCCAGACATTCCCGAAGGCGATCCACCCACAGGCCATGGCGTTGGCGAAGGGGACGTTCCCCGCCACCCCCGGCAGCATGGCCAGCAGCATCCCCACCGGCGGGGAGAACACCCAGCACCACTTGGGGTAGGGCGTCAGCCCCTTGCCAAAGGCTTGGATGTGGGTGACCACCAACACCAGGAAGAACACCCAGAACAGCGCAAACCCCGGCAACAGGAAGGCGGTCAGGCAGGGTTTCAGCAGTTCCTCTGCCACCCCATGCTTTTGCAGAAAGACCAGGGCGCAGACGGGCACGTGGAAGCCACAGCCGCCGAAGATGACGGAACCGAAGATGCCCGCTCGGTAGCGGTGGGCATAGCTGGGGGACCGCTCCGCCATGAGCCGGTAGACGCCGAAATAACACAGTCCCGCCAGCGTCATCCCCAGCAGCCCCAGCAGCGCCGCAGCGAAGAGACCGCCGTCGGAGGTGGACGTATACGCCGAGAGCATCCGGAAGACCCCCGTCAGGGACTCGTCCTCTACGCCCCAGCCCAGGATGAGGTCACCGGTCCAGTGGAGCAGAGCGGCCGCCAGGCCGATGGTGAGCAGCTTTCGGATGCGAGGCCAGTCCAGCTGGCGGGAGATGCCGATGTCGTTGCAATCGTTCATGTTGGTTCCTCCTCCGTTCTCCTCATTTCTTTCTCGCCAATCTGCGATATTCGATGGGCAAGATGCCCGTGCTCTTCTTGAACAGCTCCGCAAACCGACTGGACGTAGTGTAGCCGATCATCTGTGCCACCTGTCCCATGGTGAAGTCGGTGTCGATGAGCAGGTGTTCCGCCTGGCTCATGCGGCGGGCTTGGATGTACTGGGTGACGGTGCAGCCGAAGTGCTGCTTGAAGCAGGTCTTGAGCTTGCTCTCGCTCATGCAGGCGATGCTGGCCAGCCGTTTCAGGGGCAGGTCAAAGGCATAGTGGTCGGCGATGTAGCTGACCACATTTTGCAGTCCCGCCAGGTCGGCCGCTGACGGGGTGCGTCCCTGCCGCTTGGACTGCGCCTTCCACGCATCCACCACCAGGGCGATGGCCTCCGTCACCTTGGCCTCGTAGAACATGGCTGCCGCCATCCCCTCCCCCCGGTAGTTCTCCACCTCGAACAGCAGCTTGGACATGGCCGGGAACGCCCCCGCCTGGTCGATGCTCTGGAAGGCGGCGGGGAGCTGGAAGTAGTCGTCCGGGTACTGCCGCTTCAGGACGTCCTCGTAGTAGGCCGGTAAAATTTCGATGCCGATGGCGTGGACGGGGATGCGTTTGTGAATGAGGGCGCGGTAGCGCTGCTTGCCGCCGACGATGGTCTGGATGTCCCCGGCGGAGAGGCGTCGGTAGGGGCTGAGCTCCTCGCCGGAGATGGAGTGGTAGCGCTGGATGCTGATGCACTCCGGGATGCCCACGTCCAGGCAGAAGTCCTCGTGGAAATAGAAGTCGTGGATCTTGATGTCAAACAGGTCCTGCTTGGCGTAGACCCAATAGTAGCCGCTGCCCACCTCCGGCGCGATCTGCCAGCACCGTCCCGCCGGGCCGAACTGGTCGGGACAGGGGATGGGCAGGAAATCGTTCTGCTCCAAGAGGGGGCGGTAGTAGTCGGTCAAAATGTCGCGTTTCATAGTCCTCCTTGCAACGAACAGACAATTCTTTGCAACGATCAGGCAGAACCCTCCGCCAAATCTTGCTGGAATGGTCGGAATCTGTTACCCTCAGGTTTGGTTAGCGAACTCTAACCGGAGTATAGCAAACGACGGCACAAAAGTCAAACCGTCCGACACAGATAAGTAAGGAGGATCTACCATGCAGACAACGATAAAAAAGGGCCTGACGGTCAAGGATCTGGTGACGACAGGCATTTTCAGCGCACTTTTCCTGGCATTCGCCCTGGTGGGCGGCATTTTCTTCGCCCCCAACCCCGTCCTCACCTTCTACATGCCCGTGGGCAGCGCCCTGCTGTGCGGGCCGGTGTACCTGCTGCTGTTGGCCAAGGTGCCCAAGCGCTGGGCGGTGACCATCCTGGGCGGGCTGCTGTGCCTCATCTGGTTCGTGACCGGTATGCACTGGGCCATGGCGCTGGGGTATCTGGTGATGGGGCTGGCAGCTGACCTGGTGGCTGGCGTCCGGCAGTATCGGAGCAAGCTGGTCAACTCCCTCTCCTACCTCGTCCTGTCCCTGGGCGGCACCTGCTCCTATCTGGTCTTCTTCGCCGACCCGGAGGGCTGGGCGCAGACCATGCTGGGCAACGGCACGGAGCAGTCCTACATCGACACCATGCGCGCCACCGGTTCCGGCTGGATCTTAGCCGCCATGCTGGTGGGCACCCTGCTGGCGGCGGCCATCAGCGCCTTTGTGGGCTGTCGGATGCTGCGGAAGCAGTTTGAGAAGGCCGGTATCACCCAATGACCCCACGGCACTTTGACCCACGCACCAAGCTGGCCCTGCTGCTCTGCTGCGTCCTGTGCGCCATGTGCGCGCCCAACCTGACCTATCAGTTCGCGCTGGTGGTGCTCATCGGCCTGTTCGCGGTGGTCAGCGGGAAGGTGCGGTACGCGGTGCGGGGGGTGCTGGCCTACGGGCTGGTCTGCCTATTCACCGGCTGGTGCATGGGGGTGCTGACGGGCACCTGGCGGACCATGTTCGTGGCCTTTCTGGGGCTGCTGCACAAGGTGTACGCCTGCGGGATGCTGGCGGGGGTGGTCATCGCCACCACCAAGGTGGGGGAATTCCTCTCCGCCACGGCTCGCCTGCACTGCCCCAAAAAGCTCACCATCCCCCTGGCCGTCATGCTCCGCTACCTGCCCACCATCCGAGAGGACTGGCGGTTCATCAAGGACGCCATGGCGCTGCGGGACGTGTCCCCGACCCTGTGGGGATTTTTGAAGGCGCCGGCCATGACGGTGAACTGCATCTACGTGCCCCTGCTGACGGCGGCATCCAAGGCGGCGGACGAGCTGTCCATCGCCTCAGTGACCCGTGGCATCGAGGCACCCCACCCCCGCACCTGTCTGGTGGAGCTGCACATGGGGGCGGCGGACTGGCTGGCGATGCTGCTGTTCGCGGCACTGCTGGCCGCAGGACTTTTGGGAAAGGTGGTGGGCTGAATGATACGCTTTCACGACGTGTCCTTTTCCTACCCGGACAGCTCTGACAGCGGGCTGAAACACATCGACCTGACCATCCCGGACGGACAGTGCGTCCTCTTCTGCGGCCGCAGCGGCTGCGGGAAGACCACCCTGACCCGGCTCCTCAACGGGCTCATCCCCCAGTTCTTTGCCGGCGAGCTGACCGGGGACGTGGAGCTGGACGGGCAGTCGCTTTTGGAACTGCCGTTGTATCGCATTGCCGAACAGGTGGGCAGTGTGTTCCAAAATCCTCGGACGCAGTTTTTCAACGTGGACACGGACAGCGAGATCGCTTTCGGCCTGGAGAACCAGGCGCTGCCCCAAAAACAACTGCGTCCGCGGGTGGAGGAGACCGCCAAAGCGCTGGACATCGCACCCCTGCTGGGGCGCAACATCTTCGCCCTGTCCGGTGGGGAGAAGCAGAAGATCGCCTTCGCCTCGGTGTACGCCATGGAACCGGAGGTTTTTCTGCTGGACGAACCCTCCTCCAACCTGGACATAGACGCCATCGCAGCGCTGCGAGCCCATTTGCAGCTGGTCAAGGCACAGGGCAAGACCATCCTGGTGGCAGAACATCGCCTTTACTACCTGCTGGATGTGGCAGATCGCATCCTCTATTTGGAGGAGGGCCGCATCGCAGGAGATTTCACGCCGGAGCAGTTTCGTGCCCTGTCAGCGGAACAGCGCCAGGCCATGGGGCTGCGGACGACGGCGCTTTCGGCGGAGCGTCCGGCCTATTTCCCCTTGCCCACGGCGGAACCGATCCTGGAACTGCAAGACGTGTCCCTGTCCTGCGGGAAGACCCCGGTGCTGGAGCATCTCTCCCTGACCGCCGCACCGGGAGAGGTCATCGCCGTAGTGGGACACAACGGCGCGGGCAAGACCACCTTTTCCCGTGGGCTGTGCGGGCTGCACAAGGAGTCTGGCGGGACATATCGGTGGCAGGGTGCGGCGCAGTCGGCCAAGGCGCGGCGGAAACAGGCTTATCTGGTGATGCAGGACGTAAACTATCAGCTCTTTGCGGAGACGGTGGCGGCGGAGTGCACCTTTGGCATCCAGCACCCGGACACCGCTCTGGCGGAGGAGACCCTGGCGCAGCTTGGCCTTTCCCCCTTCCGGGAACGCCACCCCAACACCCTGTCCGGCGGGCAGAAGCAGCGGCTGGCGGCGGCGGTGTCCATGGTGTGCGGGAAGGAGCTGCTGGTGCTGGACGAGCCCACCAGCGGTCTGGACTACGACAGCATGACCCGTCTGGCCACCCTCATCCGTCAGCTGGCCGGGAGGGGCAAGCTGCTGTTCCTGGTCACCCACGACTACGAGTTCGTTTGCCGCGCCTGCTCCCGGGTGCTGCATCTGGACGGCGGCGGGATACAGGAGGACCTGCCGGTGACGGAGGCGAACCTGCCAAAGCTGCAAGAGATATTCCATGTGAGGTGAAATGCAATGCAAACGGAAAAAAGCACACTGGGCTGGGTGTTCACCTTTGCCGGTGAGAAGAAATCCCGCTACATCGCCAGCGTTTTCCTGGCCATCCTGGGCGCGGTCTTTCAGATGCTGCCCTTCTGGGTGGCGGCGCAGGTCATCGGCAAGCTGCTGGCTGGAAACCGGGATTTACGAGGTTATCTGGTGGACTGCGGCGTGCTGGCGGTGTGCTGGCTGCTGCGGGTGCTGCTCCACTCTCTGTCCACCGCCCAATCCCATCAGGCCACCTTCGCCGTGCTGGGCAGCATCCGGAAACAGGGGCTGGAGAAGGGGGATGTGCAGGGGCGTGGTTCCGGTGAGCTGAAGAACATCCTGGTGGAGCGGGTGGACAGCATGGAGCCTACCCTCGCCCACGTCATCCCGGAGATGAGCAGCAACGCCGTGGTCGCCCTGGCCACCCTGCTCTGTCTGTTCCTGCTGGACTGGCGGATGGCGCTGGCGTCCCTGCTGACCCTGCCGCTGGGGATGCTCTTTTTCCTGCTGATGATGGCAGGCTATGAGAAGAACTACGCCCGGACAGTGGCGGCCACCAAAGCGCTCAACGACACGGCGGTGGAGTACATCGGCGGTATCGAGGTCATCAAGGTGTTCGGCAAGGCCAAGAGCAGCTATGAAAAGTTCGTGACCGCGGCGCGGGCGTGTGCGCAGAGCTACATCGACTGGATGAACAAGAGCAACTTTTACTTCACCTTCGCCATGAACATCATGCCCGCCACCCTCCTCAGCGTCCTGCCCATCGGCGGGCTGCTGCTGCGGGCGGGGACGCTGGCACCGGAACGGTTCATGCTCCTGGTCATCCTGTCCATGGGGCTGGTGACGCCGCTGATCGGCTGTCTGAAGTTCACCGACGACCTGGCCAGGGTGAAGACCATCCTGGGACAGGTGACCTCCATCTTGACCGCGCCGGAGTTGGTGCGGCCGGAGGAGGATGTTGAACAGCCCAAGGACAGCACGGTAGCGCTCAAGGACGTCCACTTCGGCTACGGCGACACGGAGGTGCTCCACGGGGTGAGCATGGTCTTCCGGCCGGGGACGGTGAACGCCCTGGTGGGTCCCTCCGGCAGCGGGAAATCCACCATCGCCAAGCTCATCGCCTCCTTCTGGGACGTGGGCAGCGGCAGCATCACGGTGGGCGGCGTGGACGTGCGGCGCATCTCCTCCGCCCACTACCACAAGCTGGTGGCCTACGTCTCTCAGGACAACTTCCTCTTCGACACCACCGTGCGGGAGAACATCCGTATGGGCAGACCGGACGCCACCGACGCGGAGGTGGAGCAGGCGGCGCGGGACTGCGGCTGTTACGACTTTATCATGGGGCTGGAACAGGGCTTTGACACGGTAGCCGGCAGCGGCGGCGGACATCTCTCCGGCGGGGAAAAGCAGCGCATCTCCATCGCCCGCGCCATGCTCAAGGATGCCCCCATCGTCATTCTGGACGAGGCCACCGCCTACACCGACCCGGAGAACGAGGCCATCATCCAGGAGAGCGTGGCCAAGCTGGTGCAGGGCAAGACCCTCATCGTCATCGCCCACCGGCTGTCCACCATCGCAGACGCCGACCAGATCGTCGTGGTCAACGACGGCCGCATTGAAGCCACCGGCACCCAAGGGGAGCTGCTGGCAGGGTGTCCGCTGTATCGGGGGCT
>OGCO01006351.1_pt1 | contig 10543 bp, 10 predicted proteins | sample 1570171 | NCBI WGS metagenome assembly OGCO01 (sample SAMEA4370583, study PRJEB24528) | human gut metagenome | reverse complement strand
ACAACGGCGGGAAGCTGTACGACGTGAAGGGCGAGTCCGCGGCCGTCTCGGGCGGTCAGGCCGTGACCGACGTCACACCAAACTGCACAGTAACCACCAAACAATAACCGAAAACAAACAGCCGAGGGTTCGCTCCCATGTTCCGGTGGACCCCAGTCATCCTCATGGCGGAAACAAGACATCCTCACAAAATCTCAGATAAGGAGCTGTATGACTATCTTCAAGAAAATATCCGCACTCCTTAACTCAAACATGCTATGAAAATTGAAAAAATAAGCAGCATGCAATAAATTCTATGCCAAATACTAGTTGAGAGTTTTTACATCAGTGCATCATTAAGGAACCGTTCAGAATCTGCACGAAGATTATTAAGTCGAGCCATATTCAGTACAGAGGCAAATGGTTCAACATTACTTCCGCCCTCGAAATCAGGAGGCAAAAGATGCTTTTCAGGTAAACCCAGTTTGACAAGTAACGTTCTCATGCGAGAACTACTCTTTTCCGTACCAAACGTAAGAAATGGCTTGCCATAGAGAATGGAGAACACCGTTGCATGGAAAGAGTTCGAAATCACGCAGTTTGCCTTATCAATCAATGTAAGAAAATCAGCTGGGCCAATTCCCCATACATTGATCGCGTGCGATTGATACCGAATCGGCTTCTGAGAGTAATAAACGATAGTTAGTCCACGTTTTGCCGCCAATTTATCAATATAATGCACCATATCTTTATTCGGCCATAACGTATATGCAAATATATATTTGCCTGCTTCCAGCTTCTTTGGAAGTTGCGGAGCCTGTATATGTCGATAATCCTCTAAATTCAACAAAAGCGTCGGATCAAGCGTTTCAACAATATGCTTATTAGTCAGTTGTTGAAACTGCCCTGCTACAGAAAGCTCACGCACAGAAAGTGCATCAAAACGATTCAACCACTCGGAGACATGCTTCTTATCTTCTAGAGTGAAGTTCTTTTCTTCAAACTTGGCATGCGACAAGCTAGGCGCATACGCAATTTTCTTTGTTCCATCAGAAGCGAAAGAAAGAAAGAACGGAGGAACAGGCCCTAAGGTGCAATCCAAATTCCAAATCTGATCGCTACCACAAATCAGCGCATCATAATCCTTCAAATCCTCAGCTAGAGAACGCTCTGCATCAACCCCCTCATAAGTCCGGCTCGTCAGGCCAAAACATTTATGCCAGAAAGATTGAAAACTGCTGCGCCTGCGTAAATTACCTGGAAGAAAGAGCAAATCTGCAATAAATGATTTAACCCCTATTCCACGAAAAATCTTATACCCATTGAAATCTGCGCTCCGATAATCGATAACATGTACATCATGGCCTAAATTCGTGAGATATTTTCTGAGTGCATAAGTCTGCAGTGCAGAACCAAAATTATATGCACAATGGAAGGTAATGGTTCCTATCCTCATTATTCATCTCCTTAAATCCCTATTTCCCGACATGTTTGCCATTTTTATGCAGTGACTTTCCGCTGATTGCAGTTGCCAAAGATTTTACGAATGGATAGGCATCCAACGCAGATACTATGCATACAAGAAGGAAGAGCACACCAGAGATCAACAAGTACCTGGATGGATGCCATGCCATTATGCATGCTTGAACAGCTACAATCAGGATATTGATCAGCATAAGAGGCCAGTTCACCGCTATCCTGACAATCGGATGAGCCATAGCCACGCGTATGACATACATAACTAGGTTGCTGCCGACCATAGCCCACGCAGCTCCTTGCAGTCCCATGATACGGACGAGCAGCCAAGTCAGAACAACAACGACGATCGCAGCAGCAGCAGTCGATGTCATTAGATGTTTGGTTTTCATACTTGCAGTAAAGACCGTTCCATAGAATCCTGCGAACACATTAAACAGAAATGCAAGAATCAAGACAGGAATGATAGGCCACGAATCATAGAATTTCTTCTGCAAAAGCAATGAGGCGAGCCACGGTGTCAACAACATAAGTCCTGATGCCGCGAGGAAACAGAACGTACGAAACACCGCAAACACATTGCTATAGAACTTGCCGGTATCAGTCTTCTTGAACTCTTGGAATGCAGACAAGCTCCAAGCCTGCCAAAACGTGGAAGAGACCATATTCATTACGTTCGGTATCTTGCTGACCGCAGCAAATAAGCCGGAAGCACCGATACCGAGCATACTGGTAATGAAGAATCTGTTCACACTTGTGCCAACCCACCAGAAGATAGCATTGGGCATCAGCGGCACTGAATACAGCAGCATCTTCTTAAGAAAATGACGGTCGCGTTCCTTTTTGGGAATACGTACGTATTTCCATGAGCCACCAAATATAAGATATAAAACAATTGCAACAAGCCCGCCGAAAATCAACGAAACAAAATATCCCTCGACCTTCCAATTAAGCAGACCGATGAGCAAACCTGCCGATAGAGCCGAAACAAGCGACGAAGCTATAGATGCCCAGGTGATGAGTTTAATCTGGTTCAAACCTCTTGCCACATTTGCCAAGTACGCATTGAAAGCGGATGAAGCAAAATAGGCAAGATAGAACCATTTGTAATTCCCGAGGCCGCCGAATATGGACAGCCCTAATAGCGGAAGCAGAAGGAGCATAATCAGGCAACCAAACAAAGTCACCCAAAACCCAACAGATATATATCGTTCCTTATCATCGGGATCATCGATGATATATCTAGTGGTGGCATCGCCGATGGACAGGGTAACGACAGGCGTGACCAAACCCGCCACCGTAAGAGACATGTCGGTCACGCCGTACTGCGCCGCAGTCAAGAAATACGTATATAGCGGTACCAGCAGAAATGTAATCAATTTCGTTGATACCGTATTTAATGTGAATAAGCCGATATTCACCAGTAGATTCTTGTATTTACCCAAGAAGACCCCCGTAATCAGTTCATCAATACTCGATCAATCCCGAACCTTTGGGAACGGCAAATCTTGGAGGTTTCGCGGAAGTGTCCTACTGCAATATACATAATGAACACCTCGTTATCCGGAACAGCGAGCATAGATCGAGTTTGCTCATCAGCCTCTTCACTGAACATCGTATTTAGAGGACATGCCGCGAGACCGCATGTTTCCAGCGAATACAACAATGACATGCCAAACAGTCCACCATCAACGTATCCTTCATTATGCTCATTCGCACCCATGAATGCGCGCAAGTCAGCAGTCACAAGCAACAATGCTGGCGGGATGTCATATCCTCCGAAACCGCCCTGCACTTTTAAAGCTTTGCTAATTAACTGCTGATCCGTGAAAATTCGGACACGGGCTGGTTGCCTGTTGCATACAGATGGCGTACGAAGAGACATTTCAATTGCCTTTCAAGTTCAACTCGTGCCACAGGCTTCTTGGAATACGCCCGGACCGCGTGCCGCCGTTCCACCAACTCTTTAAAAGGAACGGTGGCATTATCTACTTTAGAACTCAAAGAGAGCTGAATACTAGGATATTCTTTTTTAGAAGCAGCCACTATATCAAGTTTGGTGGTTTCATCAAACAATTCTGTCACAAATGCGATATCTTGATTGGCTGCCACATGGCGTCGGCAATACTCTCCCAAAGCAAGCACCATGTCCTTATAAATTGATTTGTCACGCCATTGTGCATCAGCCTCTATAAGTCTTGCAGAAAGATCAGCAATATTACGCAAAGCGCCACGACCACGACCGTACTGGTATGTATCAAACGAAAAGCCCTTTTCAATCTGATGGACAAAGAAAGTCAAGAGGCTTTCCATCTGAACTTGATCTGAACATGCAGGAGCAGCATATGCCCGTGAAAAACGTCTGAATTCCCTTTTCCCCTCATGCTTCAACAAGCAAAGAGTCTTCCAGCGCTGTCTTTTCACAATAAAAGAAACAGGCATCTTTTTTTTAATAAATGATTTGAAATTCATATTTCATCCCGCTTTCAATTAAAATAAAATAGTAAGTCTTTTTGGGTTCAATCTTTATGGCACAATCTTAAACCAGCTGATTAAACGACGTAAATTCAATTATCAAAAACTAAACTAGATGTAAAAGAATTCTTTTATTATATCATTCTTTTCGCAAAATAGATTTGACTATTTTTTTCAACTTTCCCATTACTCGATAGCAAAAAGGCATAAACCCAAACCTGAATAGGAACGCTTTAAATCGATTAGAGGAAGTTACTCCATCTACGTTAAAAGCAGAAAGCTCTTTGCATATTTTATTGTGCACCCATTTGGTTCCTAAATTATCATCGATTACAATCCGCTCTTTGTAATGATTAAACAAATGCATTAATTCGTTATTCCACGCAAGATTTTGATAATCTTCTCGCTTTTGAGCAATAGCCCAATCAATTATCTCGTGGAACGCAAGAAGCTCATCTTCATAGTACTTTATAGCCTTAGAGTGGTCTGACGTTAGCTCTCCGAGGATTGAGTTGCTGCGAACACGGTATTCATACAGACAATCCGGTAAAATAACGCACTTTTTTGCCTTAGCTACAATCTTGTACGTCGTTGCCAGATCTTCAGCTTTGCGCCCTTCAGGGAAACGGATATCAGAATATAGTTCTTTCCTGCATAAGAATTGCCAAGAATGACTTGGAATTTTGTCACTTAAAATTGTTAGCAATAGTTTCTCAGCATTCGTGAGCATATCCGGAAAATTCTTTCCGCACAATACTCCGTTTTCATTAATTAATCGGTACCCATAATGAACCAAAGAAACCGAACCGTCGCTCAACAATTCCATGCATTTGGAAATCAAATTTTTATCAATACAATCATCGGGATCAATAAAAATAATAAATTCGCCCTGTGCATAGTGCAGGCCTGTATTTCTTGCCGCCGAAAGACCACCATTCTGTCGATGGATAACACGAATACGCCCATCTTTGGAAAGCCAATCATCCGCCTTCTTTGCGGTATCATCAGTTGATCCGTCATCAACGATGATGATCTCCATGTTGGTATATGTCTGGGAAATGATACTTTCCAAACAGTCATCTAAATAATTCGCCACATTATATGCTGGTAAGATGACGCTGACCAGCTGATTTTCCCTCTGTTCCATCCGTCTCACCTTCGTAGCACTAATAAGTGCAAACAGGAATCGGCGTTTCAATAGTTCCCTGATTGTTAATTTTCTTTGCCGGCACACCAGCCCAGGTTGTGTCAGCTTCATTTATCGGTTTAAGCACCAACGCAGAAGCTCCGATTCTTGCATTGTCAGCTACAGTAATTCCTCCCAGCACCTTCGAATCAATCATAAGCTCTACATGATTCCCGATTGTCGGGCATTCTCCATGTGCCTGCGCAATAACAACACCGCTCGAAAGCGCACAGTAATCTCCAACTTTTGACTCAGGATTAATAATTATCCTTTCTGGATGCCAAATTAATAATCCCTTGCCGAAAACATTAATAGGGATTTCTGAACAGAAACGTCGATCATACCTTTTCAACATAAAAAGATAAACAAAATATGCCAATCTGTGATAAATATTCTTGGAAATATTGTGATGGTACTCACATTTCCTTAAACATTTTTTCCAACGGACCACTGCCCCACTTGTACCCAAATAACGCTTCACAAAAGATGAAGACCGCGGCTGCATACGCATGTCTTCTTGAATGTATTCTAATAAATCAGCTTTTGTTCTAATCATCAAAAGTCCTTATGCTTCATCTCTTAATGGAATTTATTGCTTTCAAAACAAGAAAAGAAAGATAACAGAAATTGTGCATAAGACAAAAAACGACAACAGAATTGTCAATCCTCAATTGACAATTCTGAGCACGCGCCAAGCATCCTTCATCATCCATTGCCTTATGCATCGAACGAAACACATCACCAAAAGAGCTATAGGAAAGGCATGAAACAGCAATCTTAAGAAGATTGATATACTGCATGACCTCGCCACTGCATGCCGTCTTATAACAGGCTTTCCCCCATTTCATCGAAAAAGACAGAAGACGAGCATTCACTTTTCTGATATCAGATAGCTGACTGGACTTATATCTAGCCGTGCTAGCGGAATCATTAGGTCTATAAAAATAGAGAACCTTATCTGAACTATAAAGAGAATGAGCACTGTCGAAAACAGGAAGAAGCTGTAAAAGATCTTCGCCGTGCATCAACCCTGCATAGTTGGAATAATCAGCAGTACAGTCAAAACATGAAAGCCTTATCGCCTTGCCCCACATCTCATTAAATCGTCCTTTGCAGAGATGAAGTTTAGCTTCTTCGAATCGTTCGCCATTATATATCCCGACCGGCAAGGGGGAAGGTGAATCAGACGTCAAGAAATTATCCTGCCGAGAATACCTAAAAGAAACAATATCAACATTATATTTATGAATTGCATCGGCAATATCCTGCAAAGCCGTGGAACGTAAAGAATCATCCGCGTCTAAGAAAACAACATATTTGCCACTTGCTGCTTGTAGCCCAGTTCTTCTAGCAAGCAAAGGACCTTCGTTTTCTTGGTGAATCACATGAGTCCGAGAGGTTTCCCTAGCAAAAGAATCTGCTATCTCACCCGTCTTATCGGTAGATCCATCATCAACAATTATAGTTTCATAATCCGTAAAAGTCTGCATCCGGATAGATTTCAAAGAATCATGTAAATATCTTTCTGCGTTAAAGGCAGGAATAATAATAGAGAATAACATTATAAATCGAAATCCTTGTTTGAATAATATTTTTTGCTTAACAATATACCAAGGCATATTGCAGGGAAGATTTCTATTTTTTCAAATTGAATCAACGATAAAGCAAAGAAAGCAAGCAGGAAGTTTTCAAAAGGATTGGCGAATTTATGTTTGAAGATACAATTAAAACACAGGAAAGCAACCAAACATGCATAAAACACCCCGCCAAACACACCAGTTTCAACGGTCATCTGGAGGAATAGATTATGTAAATTGTCATCTACTATCGGCTCCATCCCCACTGTATTCGCAGCTACTTTATTCACTGCAGAAACTGCATTCCCCAAACCAACACCAAAAGGATGACTAGAAAGAAAAGGAAGCGCATTGTCGTAAATACCGATACGCCCCGCGGCACCCCTATCTTCTTGGTTCTTAAAGAAACGATCTAAAATTGGTTGGAATATTCCAAGTCTTAGCGCATAAAAAGAGCCAAGGGAAAGAACAACAAATATCAAGAATAAAATCAAAAAAGGATTTTTTGATTCCCGTAACCGTTTATATGCATATATGACCAAACAAATTAACGAGATAATAATACCAGCTCTACTAACCTGAATAGAGGCAAATATGAAAGATAAAACGAGATATATAATACCGTAAGGATTATCCATGAAAAAAACACCATATATGCTGGGCCATGATGCTTCAAGGTTGGCACCACCTCCATATATTGTTGGATAGTACGGATGGTTTACGTAATATCCAGATGAAAAATATCTTAATATGGCATCTTTATAGTGAATCGCATTTAATATAACAATTGCAAAAGAAAGTATTCCAGCTAATTGGAATACTTTCTTATATGATTCAAATGAGATATTTCTTCCCAAATTGACAATGACAAAGATAATGTAAAAGACAAACAGATAATTAATAATAGATGTGTCTAATCCCCATTTGAAACTTGCGAACAAGGACACACAGAGGATGTACGCCGTAAAAATGCATATTACAGCAGGCGGGAATTTTGTCTCTTTAAGCTTCGGTAGCAAAAAAGGAATAAAGCATAACGCAAGTAAATGCCCTGGATTTAACGGGCCAACTACTTTGACATTCTGAAATGCAGACCCGACCAAAACCAATATTAGAAGTATACAAACATAACGGTCTTGAGATCGTTTGTCTATATTAGAGAATATTTTCATTTTCTTACCAACTTATAAACACATCTACAAGGAATTGAACCCAAGAAGGACAACAAAGAAGCGATTCTAGCATCAGGCCTTGCTTCTCTATCCTTTAAAACTGAAATCCGATTTTTTTTGATTCCATGCCACAAGTCATCTGCTATTCCAAGCATTTCTTTTGTATCATCAGGACTTATATTCATATACAAATTGAATAATGCGCTCTGTTCTTTTGAATAATAAGCATTAATGATACTCGGATACGTTGTCTGCACAATCGACTTAACAACGTTAAGCTGATCAAGTAAATCAAGCTTCTTGGGATTAAAACTCGCTGTTTGGATACTATTCGGACGAATCCTATAGTAATAGTCTTTCTCATTCAGATATGCGATCTTGCCAGCCTTATCGATAAGCTTGGCAGTAGTGGCAATATCCTCATACAATTTCCCGACAGGATACTGAATCGTGTCGAACAATTCTCTCTTATAAATTTTCGGGAAAGCGTTAGGCTCCAAATGCCTCATATAAAGCATATCTTCAAGGGCATCACACGCATCATACACATGAAAGACTGCCGTATTATGCTTATCCACTTTAGGAAGTTCTCCGTTATGGAAAATGCAAATGGAAGTGGCTGCAATATCAGTGTTCCCTCGGACTAACGCCTGATACAAGTGCATTATGTAATCAGATGATACATAATCGTCACTGTCAATAAAGGAAATCAAACTTCCACGGGATCGGCGAATGCCGTAATTCCGAGCGTCAGACAGTCCACCATTCTTCTTATGGAAAACACATATTCTTGAATCCGACAAAGCAAATTCATCACATAACGTTCCTGAATTATCAGTCGAACCATCATCCACAAGAATAATTTCAATATTCGTGTAAGTCTGTTCGACCACACTTTTCACACATTCATGTAGATAAGACTCAACGTTATATACAGGTATGACAACTGAAACTAGCGGATCCATTTTGCTTTTCATTTCTTCTCAAAAAGTTTCAAATACATTGAAGCCAGTTTTCGAGCATTCACAGAAATATCATAGTCAGAGAACACTTTCTCGGAAGAACCGATCCGTGTCCCCGGTCCCAATGCCGATATAGAAGAACTCCATTCTTCATGCGAGTCTATGGGTATAAATTTAGATGTACTTGTTACATCAACTTGGTCGGAATAATCCGAGACAGGCAAATTCGATAAAGCTTCAGACCAAGGCTTCACATCGGCAATCTGCAGGAAATGCGATTGAGTGGTCACATCTGCTTCCAAAGGAACAGCGTCCCCCAGCAAGCAAGGCAAACCTGCGACTTGAGCCTCTACAGCTACCATCCCCAAACCCTCATAAAGGCTGGGGAGGCAGAATACATCGAACGCCTGATACAGGCGGTTCACGTCGGAGCGTTGACCGAGGAACAGCACATGATCAGCGATACCGAGTTCTACGGCATGTTGTTGGACGGCTAGCCTGTCCGGACCATCACCGACGAAGGCAAGCATGGTATTAGATCGTTTAGGAAGCAAATCCGCAAGTACATCAACTAGGAATGCCTGGTTCTTCTGCGGCATGAAACGACCAACATGACCAATCAGAAACGTATCATCCGCAATACCGAGTTCTTTGCGAGTTTCTTGACGAATCACAGGATCAAACTGGAATTTATCCAATTCAATGCCATTGGGAATTACAGTAAAATCCGCATTTTTCCCGAACAACCATTCTCCTGCATAGTGGCTACACGCAAAACGGACTGTCGGATACACATTGGCGAACGGACGCAACATAAGCTTCATTGCATTCTTTGCAAACTCACCTTTGCCCATGGTCGAATGAGAATGCGCGATGCGAATAGGCACTCCAACTTTCTTCGCTGCCGACAATGGGAATACGCTCAGCGTGTTGATGTTACTGTGCACAATCGGCCACTGCTGTTCGCGCATCAGACAAATCAGCTCACGACGGTAGCGAATCGGATGCTGGTACGGTGGTATACGAAACACGCGACCACCCAAAGCAGTGATTTCCTCTTCAGGAACATACGTGGAATCCTCATCAACCAGGAAATCAAACTGTACTTTGCTGCGGTCGATATGCCGATAGTAGTTCATCACTACGGATTCAACACCGCCGCCGACCATCTTGCCGACAACCTGAGCCACGCGAATCGGCTTCTGATCTATTGCATTTGCTAAATAAAAGCCGCTACTGGCATGTAAGCACTTTCTATTAGTATTGCTCGCCATTTACCCTCTTCTATCCTTGCAGAACGCTTTTAAGTATTTCATTTCCCATAGACGGGGGTGAATAGATCTAATACACATCGCTATTTTTCCATTTGTCACAAAATTTCTAAAAACTCTACATAATTAGTTAACTATAAAAAACTGATAGTAAATATATACAAAAAAATGCATTTTCTTGAATGAGACGCAAAATGCGCTGATGTAAAAGTAACTAATATTTTGCTTGGAATTTTTATTGCATGCTGCTTATCCTGCTTTTTCCATAGCATGATTGAGAAAAGTTACGGATATGTCTTGTTTTCGTCATGAGGACGGCTGGGGCCCGGTTCCGTTGGAGTATGGAACCGGGCCCCAGCCGATTGTTTTCCGGGTTACTGCTTGGCCGTGGCCACGCAGTTGGGCGTCACGTCAGCGATGACCTGCCCGCCGGCGACCGCGGCCG
>OGCO01006349.1_pt1 | contig 10546 bp, 10 predicted proteins | sample 1570171 | NCBI WGS metagenome assembly OGCO01 (sample SAMEA4370583, study PRJEB24528) | human gut metagenome | reverse complement strand
ACTACAACTGAGTACACTTTCTATGATGACGGTAGTTACATGGTAACACGCATTACTGAAGAACCAAATGCTATTACTACTCGTTCCTCATCTACTACCACCAAATCAAAAATTTCCAGTTACTATTCAAGTAACAATGTAGAACTCTGGTATGTAAAAGTCACTGGCACGTTTACATATAATGGAACCTCATCGAAATGTACTGATTCTCGCGTCACGGCTGCATCTTATAGTAGCGCTTGGAAAATAAGTAATAAATCAGCGAGTAAATCCGGTTCTTCTGCCACAGCTAAAGTAACTGCCAATTTTTATGTTGGTTCACGTATAGAAAAAACAATTAACAAATCTGTCACCTTAACTTGCAGCGCCAAAGGTACTTTTTCTTAATCTATTTTATAGCCTTTAACACAAAAATGAAGGAATATCCTGTATCCTACAGTCTTCCTTCATTTTTGTTTTTTACTATCCTATTTTTATTTTATACCACTGCATTCCCATGTTTCTGTATCCAGCAGCAGAAATTCTTCTGTTCCAATGGGCTTGCCGTCACGGTAAGTTGAAAAGACGTCACAGGAAATCAAGTTGCCTTCTTTTGTAATCATATCCATCGGTGTATGGCCCACTATCTGCAATAGTTTCCGCGGCTTATACAACCGCATATTGGAATGCTGGGGTCTGAGCCAGATAGGCGAGGCATCGTTCCACATTTCGTTTGGACCGAGTGCGTTAATGACCGCCACCACTGCCTCCACGTCATGATATTTTGCTTTCGGTACAACGCTCTCTGCAAAATAATCCAATACCCCCGCATGGGAAAATAACACGTTATCTATTTTCTGGACATAGCGAATCGGTTTGCTCTCCGGGAGTGCATCCCGCAAATCCAATAATTTTCTCTGCACAGTGTAAGCTGCCATTGAACTGTAGCCACTTTCTATGCGATGCCAGAGATAGCTCAGGTCATGATTGCCATAACACCAGGCTGTCTCCGGAAATTCTTTGGCAAAATCAATAGCTGCATCATAGGTTTGTTCATACAGTGCAATATCATACTCTTTCCCCCAGTCATCCGGAATATCCATCAGACACACTGCACGGTCCGCCTGTTTTGCACGCATAAGCACTGCTGCCTGTTCAAACATCCACGGTTTCAAATGCACATCCGGTATTACCAAAACTCGCATCATTTCATCCTCCTTTTTTGATACGGTATCATCTTATCTTCTATTATACCGCAAAAGAAAGACTTCGTCGTCCCACCAGTAACAAAAAAGAACATACAAAATGACTTGATCATCTCATATGTTCTTAAAAATCGCAATTTACCTATTCAAAAATCTGTTTCAACTGAATAGATGTCGGTGACGGCATCTTCAATGGCGCACCGCTCATCATAATATAGCCTTTGTCGTAGTTGACTTTGAAGGATGTCATGGAATTGCCTTCCTGATTGACAGACACAAACATCTGATCTCCCGGCATAATCGCCAGATCCCTCGGATATTCACCGCTGACCGGAAGGATACAAAGTGTCTTCATCATCTGATCCTCTTCATTAATCTCATAGATGGCTACAGAGTTGTTGCCGGAGTTGGTGACAAAAAGATATCTGTCGTCCGGTGTCAGTTTCAATGTAATGGCACTGTTATAGTTATCATACTTTTCAGGCAGAGTAGAAATTGTCTGAAGCTTTGTAAAATGAGCAGTCTCAGCATCATAGGCATACTTCGTCACGCAACATTTATTCTCATGGGTCAGATAAGCATAACGACCATCCGATGTAAAGATCATATGCTTCGGTCCGGATTCCAATTCGCATCTCAGAATATCATGGAGCTTGATCTTGCCTGTTTCATGATCAAACTCATACACCTTTACCTGATCCATACCAAGGTCAACGGCCATAATGAAACGTTCATCCGGTGAGAAAATCGCACAATTCACATGACAGCGGTAATTTCTTCCGGCAATACTGCCAAGTCCCTTCATAAAGACTTCATCCGTCACGCCCTGAATCGTACCATCCTCATTTAATCTTAAAACCGTCAACTTCCCGTCATGATAACCTGCTGTCAGCAAATAACGATTGGCTCTGTCCACAGACAGATAACAAGGTCTCAGGCCATTCACCGATGCCTTATTCATCAATTCAAGACCGCCGTCCGGCAGAATCTTAAAAGAAGCCACGCCCTCATCACAATTGCTGTACAAGTACTGTTCGTCATGGGATAATCTCAGAAATGAAGGATTGTTGATCTTAAATGAGTCCCTTACCTTAAAGTATGCATACTCCACATTCGCATCCAGAATATAAATACCGTCACTCTCGCCTCTTGTATAAGAACCCACATATGCTACATATTTATCTGCCATTCTAAAAACTCCTCTCAAAGTCATCTGCCATTCAAAGCTGAACCCCTTTATTTTTCAAAGAAGAAATTCAATTATCAATTCAAAACAGGCACACTTACCGCTATTTTCTAAACGTAAGTGTACCATATTCCATCCCAGATGTCCACAATAACCCAAGTTAAAACATTGACGTCCGTCCCTATTTGTAGTAATCTCATACTGATGTTATTCATCAACCACATTATCTTATTTTTAGAATTATACTCAACGCGAAATGCTCTGTATTCTTAGATAGTTGCCAATCATTCATCATTCAACATCAGGCAGTGCGAACGTGTCTGCTTTGAATGATGAATGATGGGCAACTTCAAAAAAACATCTGCGTTTCGCCCATTAAGGAGGATTTTACTATGGAGAAAATTGCCAGTTTTACAATTGACCATTTAAAGCTTGTTCCCGGTGTTTATGTTTCCCGTAAGGATACCATTGGCAAAGAAGTCATCACAACTTTTGACCTGCGCATGACCAGTCCTAATGATGAGCCTGTAATGAACACGGCCGAAGTACATACCATTGAACATCTGGCTGCTACTTTTTTACGCAACCATCCGGTTTACGGTGATAAAACCATTTACTTTGGACCAATGGGCTGCCGCACAGGCTTTTACCTGCTGCTGGCCGGTGACCTGACTTCCAAAGAGATTGTGCCGCTGATGATTGAGATGTTTGAATTCATCAGAGACTTCAAAGACGAAGTGCCAGGCGCAAGTCCGAAGGACTGCGGCAATTATCTGGATATGAACCTGCCAATGGCCAATTATCTGGCTAAGCGCTATCTGGACAACGTACTGTACAATATCGATGACAGCAGACTGGTTTATCCGGAATAAAAATCAATAAAATAAATATAAATTCAGCCCACATCTCCACTAAATATATCTGAAATTTCAGACATACATCTCCGGAAATATGGGCTTTGTCTTTTGTAAACAGGATTCCTCTTGTCATGCAACTTAAGTAAACTGCTTACATTTTCTATTTTCATTTTCTTCCCTTATCTTCTGTTTCCTAATAATACTGCTATACTCTTTTGTAACTTTTCTATTCTGAACTGTGTAACGATACAATCTCTTTGCAAATGGCGGCACTGTTCCTTATCAGACATCACTGCCGCAAACATAAAAGCATCTTTAATCGTTAAGTCCTGTAATTTCTTTCTCATATAGTCCTCCAACACAAACCATGCAAGAGGAATCCTATAATTATATTATACACCATGTATCATTACAAAAACAACTAGATCGTTAACCTCAACATCTTAGGTATTCTGAATACCTTAATATAATTTCCCCATTTTTCTAAAGTCATACTTTTTTCCCGCAGCATAAAAACAAAATTCTGCGGCATACTACCATAAATCCAAACCATACAAGGAGGTTTCCTATGATAGAACCGCAGATTTCTTTTCATCCGAATCACTATTTTCAAAGGGCTGAATCTCTCACTATGACACAGTCTGACAGCACCGACGGTACTGACGGTTCAGACCGGATGACCGTCCGTGATGACCATCTTCCGCCCTACATCGGCGATTTTCCGCCGAAATCTTCTTCACCTTCACAGGATGAAAAGATGGTATAAAGCCGCAATTAAAAGCAGATGGGCCGGATAAAAGATATAAAAACCATACTGCATCACTTTCGTCTGCCGGCCCCTCTGCCCATTATAAAGCAGGATCGGGATCAGGGCCAGCACCGCATAAACTTCAACACCGCCCATAGCAGCCAGAAGGATCGCCGCAATGGGATATTTTAACTGAGGCTGCTCCCGCAGATAATAAAAAACACAGATAACCGCAATCCCCGTAAAACCATAATCCGTATTGAAAAATTCAGCGATCAGCCCCGCTGCAATAATAACAAGCAATTTATAGAGTACATCCGGAATGTCCAGCTGCTCAATGGGGTGCTCAAGGAACCAGATAGCCAGAAGTCCCAGTCCCAGGGTAAAAAATACATTCTGATGACCCGTATATACCAACCGGTGATAAAAAGCCAGGTCAAAAGGAACCTCCGAAATCAATGCAAAAATACCCATACGCAGAATATATTTCTTCATGTTACGGGTATGCACAGCCCCTTCCACCAGCAAAAAACAGTAGATTGGAAAGGCTAATCGTCCGATAATGCGAAATCCCATCATCCCGCTGAAACAAACCGCTCCCAGATGATCAATGAACATAGACAGACAGGCAATCAATTTCAGTACTGTGCCGTCCAGCCGCTGATACCGGGATATATTGACCGAAGGATTCATTTATTTTCCTCCCTGTTTCTGAGCTTCAATCCGCTCTGCCAGATCATTGAGATACACCCAGCGATCCATCTTCTCTTCAAGGGCTGACTCATTCGCATCCTTTTCCTTCATCAGGTCATTGAGTTTTCCGGAATCCGTGGCAAACTTCATCATATCCGCATCAATCTGTTCAATCTTCGCTTCAAGGGCTGCAATGTCATCATCAATGGTATCAAATTCCTTCTGCTCGCTGAATGTAAACTTTAATTTCACCGGTCTGTTCTGCTTCCAGTCTTTGGAACTGTTTTTCTTCTCGCTGCTGTCAGCCTTTGTCTTATTGGTCAGACTCATATCCGGCGCTGTGCCGAAACGTTTCTCATGGGCTTCCAGATAATCGGTATAACCGCCCTCATACTGTCGGATGTGACCCTGTCCGTCAAATTCCAGAATACGATCCGCCACATTATCAAGGAAATAGCGGTCATGGGAAACAGCCACGACAATGCCTACAAATGAATTCAAATAATCCTCCAGGATTGTCATGGTCGGAATATCCAGATTGTTGGAGGCCTCATCTAACAGAAGGACATTGATATTCTGACATAAAACACCAAGCAGATACAGACGGCGCTTCTCACCGCCGGATAATTTGCCGATTGGCGCATACTGCATTTCCGGTGTAAAAAGAAATCGCTCCAGCATCTGGGAAGCACTGATCCTGCCGTCGCGGGTAATAATATATTCTCCGATGTCCTTGACATAATCAATGACCCGCTGACGGTCATCCATTTCCTTCTCATCCTGGGCAAAATAGCCCATACGGATGGTCTCGCCAATCTCAATGACACCGGAATCCGGCGCCACCTGTCCCACCAGCATCTTCATCAGTGTGGATTTGCCGCAGCCGTTCGGACCGATGATGCCTACCTTTTGATTTCTAAGGAAAATATAACTGTAATCATCCAGAATGACTTTATCACCATAACGCTTGCTCAGATGCTGCAGTTCAATGGTCTTCTTGCCCATACGTGTCTCAATGGAATCCATCTCCACAACCTGTGCCTGCTCCGGTGCCGTTCCGTTCTTCAGCGCCTCTAACCGTTCCAGTCTGGCACGCTGTTTGGTGGTTCTGGCACGGCATCCTCTCTTGGCCCATTCCAGTTCCATTCTAAGGACACTCTGACGCTTGCGCTCCGTTGCCAATTCCATCTCTTCTCTGGCTGCCTTTAATTCAAGAAAACCGGAATAGTTGGATTCATAGCTGTAGATCTTGCCCTGGCTGATCTCCAGGATCTTGTTCGTCACCTGGTCAAGGAAATATCGGTCATGGGTCACCATCAGAATCGTTCCCCTGAAATTCTTCAGGTAATCTTCCAGCCACCGGATCATGGCACTGTCCAAATGGTTAGTGGGCTCATCCAAAAGCAGCACATCAAAATCCTGTGCCAGCACCTTAGCCAGAGCCACTTTTCGCTTCTGGCCACCGGAGAGCTGATCAATGGGCATACTGTAATCCATAATCCCCAACTGACTTAAGTTACTCTGAACCTTCCATCCTGTCTCGTCATCGCCTGCATAAGAAAGAATCGTCGCATTCTCCGGGAACTTCGGCTCCTGAGGCAGCCATGCCAGTTTCAGCTGATTCTGCCGGATAATATTGCCGGAATCCGGCACTTCATCGCCTGCGATCATTCGAAGCAGCGTGGATTTGCCGGTGCCATTGATGCCCACAATACCGATCTTGTCGCCTTCCTGAATACCGATGGACGCATCATCGAAAATCGTCTTCTCACCAAAAATTTTGCTTATATGTTCAATATTCATTATATTCATAAAAAAATACCTCTATCTATTTTATCTTTAATAATGATAAATGAAATTTACATAACCGTCAATTGTATTTTCCATTGAAAAGGCTTGCAAATTAGCTAAAATACGGTACAATAGGGATTGCAGTCTAAATTATTAAAAATTGGCGTAACTGCTGAATGATATGTACACAAACAGAAAGGTTTATCTATGATTAGTGCAAATAATGTTACTCTGCGCATTGGCAAACGCGCACTCTTTGAAGATGTGAATATTAAGTTTACCGAAGGCAATTGCTATGGTCTGATTGGCGCCAACGGTGCCGGAAAGTCTACTTTCCTGAAGATTCTCTCCGGTGTCATCGAACCGAGCAAGGGCGACATCGCAATCACACCTGGCCAGCGTTTATCCGTACTGGAACAGGACCATTATAAATATGATGATTATCAGGTATTAGATACCGTTATCCTGGGCAATAAGCGCCTCTATGAGATTATGAAAGAAAAAGACGCTATTTATGCCAAAGAAGATTTTACCGATGAAGACGGTGTTCGTGCCAGCGAACTCGAAGGTGAATTTGCCGACTTAAACGGCTGGGAAGCTGAAAGTGATGCTGCGACGCTGTTAAATGGTCTCGGTATCGACACAGATCTTCACTATTCTTATATGCGTGAACTGGACGGCGGTCAGAAGGTCAAGGTTCTTCTTGCTAAAGCCCTGTTTGGCAATCCGGACATTCTGCTCTTAGACGAGCCGACCAACCACTTGGATCTGGATGCCATCGCATGGCTTGAAGAGTTCCTGATCAACTTTAACAATACCGTTATCGTTGTCTCCCATGACCGTTATTTCCTGAACAAAGTCTGTACCCATATCGCTGATATTGATTATGCCAAAATCCAGCTTTACTCCGGCAACTACGATTTCTGGTATGAATCCAGTCAGCTGATGATCAAACAGATGAAGGAAGCCAACAAAAAGAAGGAAGAAAAGATCAAGGAACTGCAGGAATTCATCCAGCGTTTCTCCGCCAACGCTTCCAAATCCAAGCAGGCAACGTCCAGAAAACGTGCCCTTGAGAAAATCCAGCTGGATGAGATCCGTCCATCCAGCCGTAAGTATCCATATATCGACTTCAAGCCAAACCGTGAGATTGGCAACGAAGTACTTCACGTTGAAGGCATTTCCAAGACCATTGACGGTGTGAAGCTTCTTGACAATATCTCTTTCACCCTGGGCCATGATGATAAAGTAGCTTTTGTCGGCCCGAACGTCAACGCCACAACCGCGCTTTTCAAGATTCTGGCCGGTGAAATGGAACCGGATGAGGGTTCTTATAAGTGGGGCGTTACCACAACACAGACTTACTTCCCGAAGGATAACACTGCTGAATTTACAAGCGAAGACAGTATCGTTGACTGGCTGATGCAGTACTCCCCTGAAAAGGATGTGACATTTGTCCGCGGTTTCCTTGGCCGTATGCTCTTCTCAGGTGATGACGGTCTGAAGAAAGTCAATGTTCTCTCCGGTGGTGAACGTGTCCGCTGTATGCTGTCCAAGATGATGATGTCCGGCGCCAACACCATGCTGATGGACGAACCAACCAACCATTTGGACATGGAATCCATCACAGCTCTGAACAACAGCCTGATCAAATATCCGGGCGTCCTGTTATTCACTTCCCAGGACCACCAGTTTGTACAGACCGTTGCCAACCGTATTATGGAACTGACACCTGGCGGTCTCATTGACAAACAGTGTACGTATGATGAATATCTTGAAAATGATGAGATGGCAAGAAAACGCCAGATTCTCAATATGGAATCAGAAGCTGACGATTAATTTACAGACAATTTAGTATTCAGACAGGCACTTGTCAGCAATTCTTAAGGATTTTTTAAAGCCTTTATCCGGCTTATGTGCTATGCTAAGAGCAGCAGAGAAATGATGGATCCATGATTTCTTTGCTGCTCTTTTGCTGTTAATGTACTTAATTATCGGAGGCTTAAAAATTACTTATGATAAAAAACAAACGACTTTTATTGATCATACTGATTATTTTTATTCTGGCTGCTGCCGGAAGTTTTTTCATTCTTTTTGTCGATCAATGGCATATAGAAATCAATGATGGCTCTGAAAATAATGTCAAAATCGAATACGGCGATACCTATGATGACGGCACCGTCACTGCCGCATTAAAAGGCCGGTATCTGTTAAAGAAGGGATTCCCTGTTACTGTCACCTCAGAGGGTTCTGTCAATACCTCCAAGCTCGGCAGTTACACCATCAATTACCATGCTTCTTTCCTTTTCTGGAAAGGTGCGGACAGTAAAACGGTGACTGTTGAAGACACAGTTCCGCCGGAAATTAAGCTGACAACCAATCCGGATCATTATACCCTTCCCGGCCATCCTTATGAAGAAGAAGGCTATACGGCATCCGACAATGTGGACGGTGATCTGACGGATAAAGTAACCCATGAAGAGAAAGACGGAACAGTGATTTATAAAGTTTCCGACAACTCCGGCAATGAGACAACCGTCACCCGCACCATTGTCTATGACGACCCGGTCCCGCCGGTCCTGGCCTTAAAGGGTGACAGTGAAATAACCATACAGGCCGGTTCTGATTATACCGATCCGGGATATACCGCCGAAGATAATGTGGACGGTGATCTGACAGATAAAGTTTCCGTGGATGGTTCTGTCAATACCTACAGCGCAGGTACTTACTCGCTTACTTATAAAGTTCAGGATAATTACGGCAATGAAGTAGCGGTCACCCGAACAGTCACTGTTGAGCCGGTCCGCCAGGCAGACACTGTCAAACCTTCCGGCAAAATTGTCTATCTAACCTTTGATGATGGTCCTGGTGAATACACTTCCAAGCTTTTGGACATTCTGTCCAAATACAATGTCAAAGCCACCTTCTTTACCGTTGGTTCCGGTCACCCGGATTTGTTAAAAGCCGAAGCGGACGCCGGTCATTCCATTGGCATTCACAGTGCTACACACGATTATTCCAAAATCTATGCCAGCGAGGATGCTTTTTTTGCCGATCTACGCAAACAGCAGGATACCATTGAAAATGCCACCGGTATCCGGACAACCCTTGTCCGTTTTCCCGGCGGAAGCTCCAATACCGTCAGCAAAAGCTACTGCTCCGGTATTATGACCAAACTGACCAAAGACCTCACGGATATGGGATATCAGTATTTTGACTGGAATGTCACCAGCGGTGATGCCGGCGAAACAACCAGTACATCCGTTGTCGTACAAAATGTCATCTCCGGGATTCAGCAGCATGATGTCTCCATTGTCCTGCAGCATGATATCAAAGGCTTCAGTGTCAATGCCGTGGAACAGATCATCCAGTGGGGACTTGCACATGGGTATACATTTCTGCCCCTGACCGCTGAAAGCCCGACGGCGCACCATGGTGTCAACAACTAATAACCATCGCATGACTCCACGATATAAAGATATAAAAAAGAGGCTGTGAAAAATGAGTAAATTCATTTTTCACAGTCTCTTTTAAATGATTTTTCAACCATATCTTTACATATAGCATCCCAGAGGCATGCTGTTCTGCTGCAGCAGATGCAGGATAGAGCCTACAACCTGTGCACAAATCTGCAGAATATATCTGCAATCATTCTCCACAGACTTCACTGCATGCAGATATTCTGTATGACATTTCTTAATAAATGCACAAATCTCATCCGCCGACCGCATGTTCACTTCCTGGAAATGTGCATGTGTCTCTTTCATTTTTCTCACAAACTCCCTGAAATCCACTTTCAGCTGTGCTTCATAATGAATATGTTCTGTCATAGTTCCCGGATATTCAATATTATGCGGGAATGTAAAATAATCCGCAATATAATGGGTAATGACACCGAGATCCTTGGACAGACCGATGGTCATGCCTTTATTCTTGTCATATTCATCAATGACTTTATTAATCTTCTTTTCAAGCTTATGGAATGTCAGATCAATTCTGTGTTTAGTTGTTATAAAGCTGGGCACAAGGTCTGGTTCCAGACTTCCGAATCTGAAAGCCAGAGGATGGTCGATCATGTCTGCATCCA